>OGPP01002098.1_pt1 | contig 12663 bp, 4 predicted proteins | sample 1553021 | NCBI WGS metagenome assembly OGPP01 (sample SAMEA2580217, study PRJEB22360) | human gut metagenome | biome: human gut; feature: human-associated habitat; material: faeces | place: Denmark | collected 2008/2010
CTGCCGCGTCGAGGTGGGCGGCGTGACCAAGTTCGCTTGCGTCGACGGCCCCGACTTCGATGCCACCCTGGTCGACTGGGATGACCTTCGTGCCCGCCAGGCCGCTTACCGTTCCGAAGAGGGCGCGTCCCTCAAGGCCTATGAGGAAAAGAGCTGCGCATGCCACTAGTTAACGGTCGTTTCGTTGCCGATATGAAGTCGCCCCGCACCCCCGATAACGAGGAGCCGGCTGCCGAGCGCGCCTGCGACTTCCGCCCCGTCGACAAGGGCTTCACCGAGGAGATGGCGCTGGCCGAGGCCGAGCGCTGCCTCAACTGCAAGAAGCCGTTCTGTGTTGAGGGCTGCCCCGTCAACATCAACATCCCCCGCTTTATCGAGCAGATCCGCGCGAAGGACTTCGGCGGCGCCCTCGATACCATCCGCGAGGACTCCATGCTTCCCGCTATCTGCGGCCGCGTCTGCCCGCAGGAGAACCAGTGCGAGGGCAAGTGCATCCGTGGTAAGAAGTCCGAGCCCGTGGCCATCGGCCAGCTCGAGCGCTTCCTGGGTGACCGCCCCGAGCTCGCCTCCACGCCCAAGATGGCCCCCAAGAACGGCAAGAAGGTCGCCGTCGTCGGCTCTGGCCCGTCCGGCATCACCTGCGCCGGCGAGCTCGCCCGCAACGGCTTTGACGTCACCGTCTTTGAGGCCTTCTTTACCGGCGGCGGCGTGCTGGTCTACGGCATCCCCGAGTTCCGTCTGCCCAAGGCAGTCGTCAAGCGCGAGATTGACGGCCTGGAGGACATGGGCGTCAAGTTTGAGTACAACTCCGTCGTGGGCAACATGGCCACGGCCGAGGAGCTGTTCGAGCAGGGCTTCGACGCCATCTACGTGGCGACCGGCGCCGGCCTGCCCAAGTTCCTCAACGTCCCCGGCGAGAACCTGCCCAACGTCTTCTTCGCGAACGAGTACCTCACCCGCGTGAACCTGATGAAGGCCAACAAGTTCCCCGAGTACGACACCCCCACCAAGCACGGCAAGAACGTCGTCGTCTTTGGTGGCGGCAACGTGGCTATGGACGCTGTCCGTACCGCCAAGCGCCTGGGCGCCGAGCACGCCATCATCGCCTACCGTCGTACCGAGGACGAGATGCCCTGCCGTCGCGCCGAGCTGCACCATGCTAAGGCCGAGGGCGTCGAGGTTCTGCCGCTCGTCTCCCCGCTCGAGTTTGTCGCTGGCGAGGACGGCTCCGTGTGCGCCGTCAAGGTCCAGAAGATGGAGCTCGGCGAGCCTGACGAGTCCGGCCGCCGTCGTCCGGTGCCCATCGAGGGCGCCATCGAGGAGATCCCCTGCGACGTCGCGATCTCGGCTATCGGCACCAACGCCAACCCCTTCGCAAAGAAGATCGGCGGCAAGATGGAGCTCAACAAGTGGGGCTACATCGTTGCCGACGAGGAGACCGGCCAGACCACCGATCCCCGCATCTGGGCCGGCGGCGACATCGTCACCGGTGCCGCTACGGTCATTCTGGCGATGGGCGCCGGCAAGAAGGCCGCCGCTTCCATCACCAAGAGCCTGCTGGGCGAGTAATCACCTACAGCACTAGCCACCAAACGGCAAAGTCCCCGTCGAGCACACGCCCGGCGGGGACTTTTTCTATGCCGGCCGCCCGACCGCCACGATGGGGACAGGCACCTTTGTGGTGGTTGGGGGCCTGGTCGGCAAACTAATTCCGGCGTTTGTCTCAATCTGTAACAGTTAGGCCCTGTTGAGCATCGTAACTGTTACAGATCGAGATATTGCGCCCGCCGCCGCCTCTTTATCTCAATCTGTAACAGTTAGAGGCCAAATTCCTCGCTATGTGTTACAGATCGAGACGTTAGGTTGGCGGCTGAACAGTTCATCTCAATCTGTAACACCTGGAACCCAAATATCTGGCTTGGTGTTACAGATTGAGATTTTGCTAAAGCCGAGGATGGGCGCTGTCGCCAAAACTTAGCGCTTGCGGCGCTTGGTCGCAGCGATGCCGGCCGCGGCAACGGTTGCGCCGGCGATGCTCAGAGCAGCGACCGTCATCGCGGTGGAGTCACCCGTGCTGGCGAGCTCCGTGCCGCCGGACTTCTTGCCGTTCTCGCCCTTACCCTTGGACTTGTTCGTCGTCACCGTGGTCGTCGTCGAAGTCGAACCGCCCGCAGGTACCCCGGTGCCGCCAGAGCCATCCGCACCGCAGCCCTGCTCGCCGTCGCCAGGCGTCGGCTCGGGATCGGGCGTCGGATCAGGCGCCGCCTCATCGGTCACCGTAATCGTAATGTTCAGACGCTCGGAATACTCGCTGTACGACATGCCAGGGCGCTGTGCCGCAATGCGCACATACATGTTGCTATCGAGCGCAATAGGTTCGGTGTACTTTACGCGGCCTTCGTCACGGCAGGGGCAGGTGTCGTTGGTGGTGTACCAAATCGTCGTGCCATCCTCGGCCGAAAGCTCCAGCTTCGTGCCCTTGGGCACCGTAATGTAGTTCTCCTTGGGCGACCATGCACCAAACGTCGTCGCACCAATCGTCGCCACCGGTCGCGCCGGTCGCACTGCCTCGGCAGACACGCGAACGTCGACCTGCTTGGACAGCGCCGTGCCGTCCACCGCCGCCGTCAACGTCGTCAAACCGGGCAGAGCACCATGCAGCACAAACGTCGCCGCGCCGTCCTCGCCCGTCACGGCCTGGGTGGCATCGACAGAGCAGATAGCCGAGGACTCCAGCCCAACACTAACCTTTGCGCCCGCAAACGGCTTGCCCGCCTTATCGGTCACGTGCGCCACCAGCTCAAAGTCACCGCCCTCAAGCATGGTCACGGCCTGCTCCACGTTGAGCTTGAGCTTGTCGGCACGAACGCCCACGACAAGCTCGCCACTTGCCCAGCGCGTCATGGCCGTGCCGGCGTAGTTGCGAGCACCGTCGAGCTCAAACGCCACCGTCGAGCCCGCCTCACACGCATCGGCATAGCGAATACGCAGCACGCGCGACAGCGGCTTGCCATTGGGATCGTCCTGTTTGTCGAGCCACGTATACGTCACGTCGCCCAAGCCCTGCGCGCACAATGCGACCAGGGCATCGTCGCTCGCATCCATATACTGCGCAAACTCAACCTCGACGCAATCGGTATAGGCATGGGCCGAAACCACCTCGGGCGCCGCCGTCGACACCAAGCCAATGTTCACCTCAGTCTGAATCGGCGGCACGCGCAGCCAAGCCGAACGCGCCTCCTCATACCCGTCCTTGGTCACGCGCACCTGATACCAGCTGGTCGGCGTATTCCAGTTGTACGCACCGTCCGCACCCGTTGCAAGCGGATTGTCCTGCTCATACTCCTCGGCATCCCAACGCACTGCATTGGTACCGGCCACATCGTCGGCGCTCCACAGCTCAACCGTCGCGCCTTCAACCGTATTGGACAGTAGGCCCTCGTACACCACGCCCGCAGGGTCGGGTGCAGCCTTGGCGGCCACATTGCGATAACGCGCCTCAAAAATCGACTGCATCTTCTCGTCCGAGATCAAGCCGTCCTTGTTGGCCTTGTAGACCTCGGCATCGGTCAGCTCCCCCCAGTTGACCGTAATGCGATTCTGGCATGCGCGCTCCACCTGCTCGCAGGCAACATCGTAGGCGCATTCGGCATTGGTCAGCTTAATCGCGCGCTCCGAACCTACGCTGGTCGAAGCCGCGTCATAGGCAGCACCCACCACGGTACCCGCCGAACCGGCCGTCAGCACGCCGGCGATTGTCATAATGGAGCCCACCGCCACATCGGTGCTGTCGTGGCAGAGCTGGCGATACAGCAGATCCTCAAACGCACGCGCCTTCTCCATGGCGTCGCGCAGCGCGTAAATGCACTTCCAGTCGTCCTCGGTCTTCTCGGGCTTGGCAAGTAAGCGCGTATGCTGAAGCTCATAGCCCTCGCGCTCGCCCTTCACCTTCTGCATACGGACGTTCACGTTCTCCCAGTTCTTGCTGGCATCGTTCACGCCGTAAATGCCGGTAAAGATGCCGATGCCCTGGGTCGCCGCGGGAAACGCCTGGCCGGCCGCCTTCCACGCATCGGTCTTAAAGACCTGTCCGAACATCTCGCACTCAATCTTATAGCTCTTGAGCGAACGGATCGTGCGGATGAGCTTCATATGGGCGCTCACGTCGCCGTTGCGCTTCCAGGCCATAAGCCAACCGCGAATCGTAGAGTTATTGAGGCTATGGACCACATTCCAGTTGTCATACAGGTTGTCCAGAATGTCGCACTGCATGGCGATCGAGTTAAACAGAAGCGCCTGGTTCTTGTTGTTATTGGAGTTCTCGATAAACTCCGACTCGATATAGGCCGTCTGCTCGCCATCGGGCGCGGCGACCTTAAAGCCCTTGACGGTATCGTCGTCAGCCGCCTTGTAGCTCAGTGAGCTGCCGAGCGCCTGGCCCAAATCGTTAAACCCGCTCATCGACTGGCCGTTGTACTCGCTGGCCTTAATGCCCGCACACTTGTTGAGTGCCGCAGCAGTTGCGTCATTCCAGCTTCCGTATTGGTTGAGCTGGCCGATACCCATCGACTGGCCCACCAGGTCCTCGGCCTGCTGGGCAATAAACTCCGCTCGCGATGCATGGTCGACGAGCTCCTTGATGGCGGCCGCATCCGCTGCGTTCGCGCCCTGGGCCGCCGCGAGTTCTTGATACCAATCCTCGCTGGTGCCGTAAGCATCCTCAAAGATCATTTTGTCCACATTGACGCCATAGCTGTCGCCCTGCTGGGTTAGCAGCGCCGCCGACCCGCCGACCGCAGCCTTGAGCTCAGCCGCAAACTGAGCGGCCTCGTCGTTGCCAGCATCATCACCCTCGCCGTCGCTGGCGGCAGGGGCACGGCGGGCCTTGCGAGCAGCACCACCCTGGGCCTCGCCCTCTTTACCGTCCTTGTCCTCCTCGGCAAGCGCATCGGCGACCATCTGGTCAATCGCGTCGTTAAAGGCCTCGTCGACATCATTAAACGAGTTATCCATCATATACTCGTGCCACTGCTGCACGGCATTCGAGAACTCCTGCTGGCGCTCCTCGGCCGCGGCGGAATGCTTTTTGGCCGAAGCGTTGGCGTCAAAACTCAGCATAGTCATAAGCTGAGCATTGGAGATACGGTAGGTCTGCGGCATAAAGATCTGCTCAAAGTTGCCGCAGTTCACATAGGTTGAATCATTCGCCTTGTTAAACTCGTCGAGCAGCTTGAGATATCCCTCGTCCACATACTCCGCCACATAGCGCACACGGGTGCCCTCGCGCGACTTTTGAGTCAGAGGAATCGTCACCGTCTTGCCATCCACGCAGTCCACGTACAGGTCGAGCGTGTCGGCGGCCTCTTCGTTTCCCACCTCGAGCGTGATGTCAAAGGTCCAGTAGGCGTTCTTCTTTTGTGGCAGATGATGGAAGGTCCACAGGCTCTTGCCGGTGTCCTTGCCGTCCTTGACCAAGTTTTGCGTACCGCCACGATACGTCACATCAAAGTTCCAGACCGAAGCACCCGGAACATAGCGCACATAATTGCGAGCCGTTACCTCGGCAGCAGCGGCGGCAACATCGGTCGAGCCCACGCGCGCTTCGAGCGTCACACGCTCGGCGGCAAGCGTATCCTGCGGCAGGTCGTATTCAATCTTGGCACGGCCGAGTTTATTGGTCTTGCCGGTGTACTTTGCGGCCGAGGCGCCCGCGCCCACGGTAAGCTGCACGCTTTTTCCGGGCGCTGCGTATACGTAGGCCACATTGCCCAGTAGGCTGTGAACGTCGGTGCTGTCGACCTCGATGCGCGATCCGCTAACCTCGAGTGTGGTGCTTCCCAGCGGCAATGTCACCTCGCCCAGCGTAATAAGCGGCGAGATGGCATAGATGCCCGCGGTCTTAGGCTTAAAGCGCACAAACACATCGGCGCCCATGCCCTTCTTCATATTGAGAACGAGGTTGTCGCCCTCCCAAGTTGTGCCAGCCCACATGGCATCGGAGCTGGCGCCGGCTTCGCGAGCGCCTGCGGACACATCCTCGACGGCATCCTTGGCCAGCGGAATCTCAATCTTGGCAGCCTGGCTGTCCTTGAGCTCGTAATGAATGCGCAGCTCGGTCTCCACGCCAACGACCGCGGACGAATCGGCGATAACCGAGCCCGCCGTCAGCCCGCGCTCGACACGATACGTCTCCACGTCAAACGTGGGGACGTCGAGCGTCACGTCGAGCTGTTTGCCGTCCTCAATCTTCACCTGCTTTTGCGCGATATGCTTACCCACGGTCAGCCCTAGGCGGCTAAACGTGGAATAGCTCGTCGCTTGGATGTCGTAGCTCGTCTTGTTAAAGGCGACGATGGTGTACGAACCGGCCTTAAGGCGCGGCGTCTCGGCCTTCATGATAGGCGTGGTGCCATCGTCTTCGTAACCCATCAGATAGGTGACGCCGTCGGCGACCAGCTTGCCGTCGGACGTACGGAACACCAGCACGCGGTTGGCGCCCTGGTAGTCGCCCTTGGTCGTGACCGTCGCCGTACCCCAAGGCTTCAAGTCGATATCGACCTTGCCGGCCGAAGGCTTCACCGTCGCCGTCGCCCCACCCAGCTTGAGGCTGTCTCTGGGCTCGAGCGTTATCTCAAGATCCTGGTCTGCGTCGGCAATGGCCTGCGACACCACGAGCGCTGTGCCCTGGATACGGAAGTCGTTTTCCTTGTCGCCCTTGGCAGGTTTGAGCGTCTTGCCGCCGCTCTTCACCGTCAGATCGATGTTATCGAGACTATCGAGCTCAATGCGTTCGGTCTTATCCTGGCCCACAATCGGTTCAAGATAGCCCACGTTGAGCTCAATCGCGCGCGAGGCCGGAATCTTGGTAAAGTCCTCCGCCTTAATCTCTCCGATATTCCATGTGCCCGTCATCTGGTCGCCCGGGCGCGCCAGCACCATGTCATAGTAACCGCTGAGCGAAATGCGCAGGGTGGCTGCTGTCTTGGAGAGAGCGTCCGCTGTAAAGCTGCCGTCATCGCCAACCGCCAGCGGCGTGGACTGCCCCGCCTGCACGAGTGTAGCCGTCGCGCTCTGGGGAAGTTTACCCGTCACCTGGGCCGCCTCGCCCATCCACTCAAACGTGTAGGCAGGCTTCGAGGAATCGACGGAGTCCTTGCGATCGGCCACGGCATCGGCAAGCTTTTTGACCATCGAGGGGTTGCCAGCCGAATCGGTCGCATAGGCATAGATGGTCTGGCCTTCACTAAAGGGAATCGCATACGTTACGCCATCGATTGTCACGCGCTCATTATAGTCGCCCGGATAGCCCGCCTCACCAAACTGAAGATCGGGGTTCATCACGCGCAGGGCAACGGCATTATGGTTCGTCTCGTTTCCGTATCTCGTGTTCTCAAAAGCTCCCCACTCTATCATTTCCACGCTTTTGGGTAGCACAATCTCTTTGCCGGCAATCGCAGGATCAAGAGAGGCGAACGCGTGCGCTCCGATATATTTAACGCCGTCGCCGATCGTCACCGACGACACATGCGAGCACCCGTCAAAGGCATTGCGCTCAATCCGCTCCACCGTGCCCGGCACATTGATCTGCGTAAAGGTGAGCACTGTTGTGTCCGAGACATAGAACTGTGGCACGCCGCAATAGGCGAATGCAAGATAGTCGATAGTTTTGACCGAAGGCGGCAGCGTTGCCACCACCTTGTCGTCAAGTTGTTCACATTCCTTAAAGGCCTGCTCGGGAATCGTGGTAAAGGCCGCGTTGTTGGGCCAGGTTACCGTTTGGAGCGTCTTGCTTTTGTAGAATGCATAGCTCTTGAGCTCCTCGACCGAATCGGGCAGTGCGATCTCTTTGATGCTGCTGCCGCCCAAGCCTCCAACCGAGCGGACATGCGAATTAGGGGCGAAGGTGATCGATGTGAGCGCAGCGCTTCCCATACCCGTAAGGCTTACGACATTTTTGTCGTCGATGGTCGAGGGCACCTCCAACGTGGTAATGCCCGCGTCGCCATACTCGATAGATATTTCGTTGGTGAGGCTATCAATCGAGAAGTAGTACTGCGCGGGGGTCTGCTCGCCGGCCACGTAGCCATCGTCGTATTCGTCCTTTACGCCCGTGGCGCCCTTCGAGGTCATCCAGAGCCCAAGATCCTCATTCCAGGTTGCTTCGGCTTCGGCGGTCTCCTCCTGCTTCTGCTGTTCGGCGAGCTCCTTGCCCTCGACAAGATCGATGGCGAGCGTGGCCACGGGCGTGCTCTCGGTCTGCCCAGCGCCCGTCAGGCCTGCCGCCGATGCAATCTCGGAGTCCGGGGGCGTAGGGGTGTCACCGGCGGCGGGCACTGTGGGATCGGCAGCGCCGGCATCGGGCGCGGGGTCGGCGGAAGCAGAGTCTGACGTTTGGGCGTCAGCCGAATCGGCGGGAGCGGCGTCGGCTGCTTGGCCGTTATCCGCCTGCACAAAAGTGCCGTCGGTGGTGAGGGTCTCGGCAAACGCGCCCGCGGGCAACGAGCCCGTCACCATGGTGAGGGTCACCGCGGCAACGGTCAGGCGGCGGCAAAGCGCTCGAACAGTAGTCCACCTCATGGTCGTTCCTTTCCTGCAAACCAAAAGTCATCCAGCGTAATCGTCGTCCAAAAACAAAGCGAACGGTAGGTTCATATATACGAACCTACCGTTCTACCTGCGCAAACCGCCACAAAGGGGACAGGCACCTTTGTGGCGGTTTGGGGTCTGGTCGACGAACCGATTCCGATGTTTGTCTCGATCTGTAACAGTTAGGCCCTGTTGAGCCTTGTAGTTGTTACAGATCGAGATATTGCTCCAGCCGCCCCCGCTTTGTCTCAATCTGTAACAGTTAGAGGTCAAATTCCCCGCCTGGTGTTACAGATCGAGACATTAGATTGGCGGCCATTCGGTTCATCTCAATCTGTAACATCTAGAGCCGTTTTGGGCAGTTTGGTGTTACAGATCGAGATTTTACTGAGGCCGAGAACGAGAGCCGTCACCCAGCTCTAATGCTTGCGGCGCTTGGTCGCGGCGAGGCCGGCGGCGGCTACGGTTGCGCCGGCGATGCCTAGGGCGGCGACCGTCATCGCGGTGGTATCCCCCGTGGTAGCCAGGACAGCATCGCCCTTCTTGGCCTGCGTGGTTTTCTCAACCGTCTTGGTCGTGGCGGTTGTCGTGGCCGGCTTGGCCGCGGGCTTCACCCCAGGCTGCGGCGCCGGCTTGGGATCCGGCGTAGGCTGCGGATCGGGGGTCGGCGTGGCCTCGGGCGTAAAGGTCAGATCGGTGTTGAGCCACAGGGTGTAGATCCAACCGCTCTCGGGATCAACTACACTCGCTTCGCCCACCTGGTAGCCGCACTCCTGACCGTTGATCACCAGCTTGGTGTCGGGCGTGAAGTAGAAGCCGCGCGCGGGCTTGAGGTAGATACCGTAGCGATAGGTCACGCCGGGCTTAAAGGCGTCGATGTGATTGGTGATGTGCTGGTCCCAAAACTCAACGGAATTCACCTCGCTGCCGTCGCTACCCATCCAGTACTCACACTGAGGAAGGGAGTTGGAGCCCGTCGGAACATTCGCCGTAAAGACCGGCCTATCGCCTGCCTTGAAGGTGGTCGTGGCACCGTTGATCTCGATAACGTCGATGGCCCGCCATTCGTCGATCGGCTGCTCGCACACCATATTGTCAGCGTTTGGCGCGAAGACGCCGTTGACGGTCTTTACGTGGTGCACCCAATGACCGTTGACGTTCATATTGCAGTCATCGGCCACGGTATTGTCGCCCTTGAGCCTCAGCTCAACGGAGTACATGTAGAACTTACCATCTTCGAAGTGTTCAATCCTCCTCGCGCCCGTCGGATACTTGGCAGGGTCGGAATACCAGAAGGCAACGGGCGTGAGCCCCGTAGGGTCGCTGGCATCCATCTCTTCCCAGCACTCGTAGGCGATCTCGTACTTGTCGGCATCGGCAGCGGGGACCGTCGCAGTCGCGCGCGGCGCCTCGCCGGGCGCGTAGTCGGTCTTCACGTCGTTGACATTCAGGTTATGGAGGGCTTCGTTTTCCGATGCAACAAGCGTAATTTCGCTATTGATGGCATAGCGGAGGTAATAATCGTACCTGGTTTCGTTGACGATAGTCGAGCTGCCTTCATAGTCAGTTCCGGTATACTCCAGTGCCGAGCCAATATAGAGAGCCTCATTGCGCGTGAGTCGATACGAGCCGCCTGCCGCGCCACCCGTAAAGGTCAGCGTCAGCCTCATGTGATCGCCAGCGGGTTCGAAGCGAGCCGTCACGTCGGACATGGATGCATCCTGAACTTCGACCAGAGTGCCCGAAGCGGCATCGGCCCTGTAGTACTTAACCTCGACGACTTCGCTCGCAAGCGCTTCTGGAATGCCACCCTCAACATCGGGAAAATCGTGGGTATACGGCTGGCCCTTTTCGAGTGTGACATTGCTCGGAAGCGCGCAGTCCGTGTAGCGGGGAACCACGGTCGTATTGACCCTAACGTCGCTGCCGCCAACAACATCGGTCACACCGCAGGGCATGATGGCGTTGCTCGCCGGCATGGCGGCGTTGTCGTCGCCAGAAGCGTTTTGCCCAGCGAGCGCAGCACCGCTAGACTCATTGACGGCATCGGCTGGGATTGTCTGCTGAGGCTCAACGGTGGCTTGCGCCGCCGGAGCAGCATCGGTTGCAGGCGCGGTCGAAGCAGCTGGTGCGGTCGTTGCAGCCGTATCCTCCGCAACCGTCGGCGTCACCGGAGCCGCGGCAACCTCATCCGTCCCAGCGGCGGGATCGGCGCATTCCGTCGCCAGCGCCACGCTCGGCAGCAGCAACTGCCCGACCATAAGCGCGCACGCGCCGGCGCAAGCTATTTTGGCACCCACACAACGCCAGGTACCGTGAACCAGCGAGCAGGTGGACTCACGCTGAGCTTGCTTGTCAAAGTGGCTTACGTTCATAACGGCCTCCTTGGTCGTAGGGACATGCCACCACAAAGGTGCCTGCCCCCTTTGTGGTGGTCCTGTACCACCAAGATGTGCCAAATGACTCCATATGCCTAGGTTCGTAGATGTGAACCTAGGCCTCTACCTGCGGTTTAATTCAATATGATTTCGCCATCGCCACACTCGTCCCGGGAACGCTACAATCGAGGACACGATTATTCGTCCACCCAAAGGACCGTCCTTGAACCTGAGCAGGTCTAAAATCAACGCGCTTCTGGCACTCGCGCTCTTCACCTTCGCCTTCCTTGCCGCCGAGTTTCGTTTCGACGTCAACGTCGGGCTGCTCGCCGGTGCCGAACGCGTTGTAATCGCACAGGGCTTTATTCTGGGTGCGAGCGTGCTCGGCTTTATCGGATACGCGCCGCTGCTCGGGCTCGCACAGCGCAAGGGCCACTCACTGGCAGCCGTCAACGCCGCCGCCGTCCCTATCGTCATCGTGGGCCTAACCCAAATTCAATCCCCCACGGACCCGCTTGCCCTCGAGATTCTGGGCTGCGTGGCATTCTTTGGACTCGGCCTGCTGGGCGCCGCTGCGCACCACGCCTTTTCACTGGCGTTTCAAGACGATCCCAAGCTCGCCACCGGCGCGGGAGCGGCCTATGCCGCGGGCATCCTGATGCAGTTCGCCGTCAACCTGCTCAATTGCGGCGGTATCGCAGAGCTCATCGTCCTTGGCGCAGCGACTATCGCCATATCCACCCTCAGCGTCGTTCCCCTAAAGGCTGCCGAGAGTCCCAATCCCACCGTCAACCCCTTTGCCGAGCCCTCACACGCCCTCGCCAAGCAGGCATGTTGGAGCATCGCACTCGTCATGATTCTTGCCTGTCTGTTCTCCACCCTCGACAACGTGGTCACACTCTCCAACGCCCACGGCACCATTGCCGTGCAGACTTGGCCGCGCCTCTTTTTGGCGGCAAGCGGCCTTGCCGCCGGTCTTATCTTTGACCTTGCCGAGCGCCGCTACATGGGACTTGTCATGCTCGGCATCGCCGTGCTCTCGACCATTTCCATCCTGGCCGTGGAGGCCGGCGCCGATCCCAACCTAGGCCTTGTCGTCTTTTACCTGAGCTCGGGCTTTTTCGTCACGTTCTTTACCGCCACCTTTACACAGCTGGCACCGCACATGCATGCGCCCGCCCTTTGGGCTGGCATGGGCCGCGCCGCCAACAATGTATGCGCTTTCACCACATCGGGCATCTCGCTTGCTCTCGTGACCTCGGATAACGTTGCCCTCATTATGATCGGTGCGCTCGTTTTGCTCGTCGCCGCCTGCGCGGCGTTTGTAGCCGCGGGCCTGTTCCGCCTGCCCCAAACCGAGCAGGAGCGCGAGCGCGAGCAGCTGGCAGAAGAAGCACTCGCCGCCCCCACCATCGAGGAGCAACGCCAGGCCTTCATCGCCAACCACGCTCTCACCCCGCGCGAAGTCGACGTGCTCATAGCCGTGACCCAGGATGAACGCCCGCTCAAGCAGGTTGCCGAGGAACTCGGTATCTCGATGCGCATGGTACAGCGCCACCTGAGCTCCATCTACCAAAAGACCGACACGCAGACGCGCGCCGGTCTCACCAAGGCCTTCCCCTCGGCCTAAAACAAAAACCACCGCAAAGGTGCCTGTGAACTGCGCCCCGAAACTTGGACTGAATAAATAGCGACTACG
>OGPP01002099.1_pt1 | contig 12656 bp, 10 predicted proteins | sample 1553021 | NCBI WGS metagenome assembly OGPP01 (sample SAMEA2580217, study PRJEB22360) | human gut metagenome | biome: human gut; feature: human-associated habitat; material: faeces | place: Denmark | collected 2008/2010
TGTCCAACATTTGGATACCCGCGGCGATAATCATCGCGAACATCATTAAGCCTGCACCGCCTAATACTGGTAATGGAATTGATACAATTAATGCACCGAATACAGGGAATAAGCCCGCTAGTGCTAGAAGCACACCGGTTAGCGCAACCACGTGACGACTTGCCACGCCAGTTAGAGAAATGACACCAATGTTTTGTGAGAATGAAGAGAATGGTGTGGTGGACATAATGGCAGCTAAAGCAGAGCCTAAACCATCGGCTAAAACCCCGCCTCGTAAATGTCTGCCAGTGATTTCGGTTTTGGTGGCATTACCTAGTGCTAAGAAGTTACCGCTTGATTCAACGATTGTCACTAAATAGGCAATGGACATGCCGATAATACCTGAAATAGGGAAAGCTAAGCCAAAGTGTAGTGGTTGTGGAATCGCGAAAGTTTGTGCTTGTTTTACACCTTCAAAGCTCACCCAGCCCATGGCTAAACAAACGATATAACCAGTCATCATCCCAATAACGATGGCGGCTGCAGAGAAAATCCCTTTTCCCCATTGTACAAGGGCTACCACGATCACTAAGACAAAGCTCGCCATCATTAAATTTTCTGGCGTCGCATAATTTGCATCACCACGTTGACCACCTGCGAACCAGTCAACGGCAACAGGAATGAGGCTTAAGCCGATCATCATGACGACAGTCCCCGTCACAAGTGGTGGGAACAATTTACGAATATACGGCATGAAAAAGCTGCCGATAATCATCACCAAAGAACCAATGAGAGAAGAACCTAATATACCGGCGATGCCATATTCACTGAAACCAATGGCAAGTGCAGCAGCAACGAAAGTAAAACTGGTCCCCATCACACTTGGCAAACGAATACCAATAGGCCCTAAGCCTTTACATTGGATAACGGTTACCACACCAGAAATTAAAAGCGCCGCATTAACTAACGTAATAGTATCTTCGGTTGGTAATTTTAAGACGTTACCAATGACCAATGGTACGGCAATAATACCCCCTAATGCGGCAAGTAAATGTTGTGCGGCAAGGAGTAAACTCAATCCGAAAGGTGGTTTGTCTTCCACCGTATAAAGCAGGTTGTTATTCATTTGGTTTCCCTAAGTAAAAAAATTGTGCGAATTATACGTTAATTTTGATTCGAGGCAAACGTTTGCGTAAATAAAATAAAAAAGTGCGGTTAAAAATCATCTTGTTTTTAACCGCACTTATTCGGTTTTAAAGGTTACATCCAGAAGAGATAAGCAATTGTTCCGATAATTAGCATACAGGTTAAATCAATAAATTTACCTACGCGGATCATTTCGGATTGTTTCACAAAACCTGTCGAGTACACAATCGCATTCGGTGGTGTACCAACCGGCATCATAAAGGCACAGGATGCCCCTAGACCGATAATCATTGCAAAACCAAGTGGTGGCATATTCAGTGCTTGTGCGATAGAAATAAAGATTGGAACCAGTAAAGCTGCACTTGCTGTATTTGAGGTAAACTCAGTTAAACAGACGATAAAGGCCGCAACAATTAATGCCATCACATAGTAGTGGCCACCTTCAATAATGAAGACAATACCATCTGCCATGATTTTACTTGCACCAGACTGAGTCAATACCGAGCTTAAGGTTAAACCGCCACCGAAGAGGAACAGCACGCCCCACTCTGTATTTTCTTGTACTTGTTTCCAACTTGCGATCCCGGTTACACAAATGACAATCGCTGCGGAGAGCGCCACCATACTGTCAAAACTACCAATTGGTTTTGGTAAGCCTAATAATTGAGAAATAATAGGGTTAAGGTATCCACCAAAAATCCAAAGAATCGCTACGGTGATAAAAATGACCAACGTTAAAATACGTTGTTTGGTCATGTGAATTTTTTCAAATTCAGCAGCAAAACGAAGGCCTAATTTGGGTTTAAATACAATATATAACCAACCAATAATAAGCGGGAATAAAATTAACATCACTGGCGTGCCATACATTAACCAGTCAGCAAAACCTAAATGAAGTTGGGAGGCTGCAATCGCATTAGGTGGGCTTCCCACAAGTGTTCCCATCCCGCCAATGGTGGCACTATAGGCAATCCCTAATAACACGAATACGTAAGTATTGTGATCTTTATTACGGTCTAACTGACTTAAAATGGTCATTGAAAGCGGGATCATCATCGCCGCCGTGGCCGTATTACTCATCCACATAGATAAAAATGCCGTTGCTAAGAAAAGGTAAAGCACCGCAACAAAAAGGCGACCTTTCGCTAATTGCATGATTTTGTTGGAAATCATTTGGTCGATCTTTTGCACATTTAATGCCGTAGCAAGTGCAAAACCACCAAAGAATAAGAAAATGGTCGGATCCGCAAAGGCAACAAGCGCTTCACGACTATTAGCCAATCCTAACAGGACAGATAAAATGGGCACGAACAATGCAGTGATCGTTACACTGACGGCTTCGGTAAGCCATAAAATAGCTACAAACGCGAGTAAAGATAATCCTTTGTTTGCCGCAGGTTCAAAAGGAAGGGTATTCAGTAAAATAAAAAATAGCGCGACATCAAAGAGGAATATAATGGTTTGTTTATTCCATACTTTTCGTTGAGAATTGGTGACGGGGATTGATTGCATATTTCTCCTTATATTTTTTATGGCCGCCGATTGTAGCACAAGAGTAATTAATCAGAAAATAATGCATACTAAAAATTGATTAGTATTAAAGCAAAGTGCGGTCAAAAACCTCCTGATTTTTGACCGCACTTTATGAGTGGAATATTTGTTTAACGGGATAAAATCGCTTTCACTTGCTTTTGTAATGTTGGAACTATCTCTTGTTCAAACCATGGATTTTTCTTGAGCCAAATTTGGTTGCGTGGAGAAGGGTGAACGAGCGGAAGAAATTGAGGGAGAAAATCACGGAAATGGTGAACAGTCTCAGTGACATTAAGGTTATTTTCTGGCAAATAGTATTTTTGTGCATATTGTCCAATGAGAATCGTCAGCTCAATATTGGGTAAATTAGCAAGAATTGCTGGATGCCATTTTTCCGCGAAACCTTTGCGCGGTGGTAAATCACCCGATTTTCCTTTCCCTGGGTAATAAAAATCCATTGGAATCACGGCAAACATACCCGAGTGATAAAAGGTATCGCGATCCACACCTAGCCATTCACGTAGGCGATCACCGCTTTTATCATTCCAATATAAACGACTTTCTTGGGCTTTAATTCCGGGGGCTTGTCCGACAATATTAATACGAGCCGTGGTTGGTGCGGCAAAAAGCGGTTCAATGCCTTGTGAAGTAAAAGATTGATTATCGGGATCTTGCATGATGGATTGCGTGATTTGTGTAAGTGTTGGCATGGTACTTCCTTATTTATTGAAATAAAAATAGCTCACTTTTGATGAGCTATTTTATCATAATTAATGTTGCGACATTATAGGTGTTTCACTCGACGTTTTACTTCTTCCTGTTTGCCCGCATTGAATGGACGAGCATCAGGACTACCGAGATAACCACAAACTCGTCGAGTTACGGACACTTTTGCACTGTCATGGTTGCCACATTTCGGACAAACAAAGCCTTTACTTGTGCAATTAAATTCTCCTGTGAAACCACATTCGTAACATTCATCAATTGGCGTATTGGTGCCGTAATAAGGCACGCGATCGTAGCTATAATCCCACACATCTTCGAGTGCCTTCAGATTATGTTGAATGTTCGGGTATTCGCCATAACAAATAAAGCCCCCGCTTGCTAATTCGGGATAAGGCATTTCGAAGTCTAATTTATCGTATGGATTCACTTTTTTCTCTACATCTAAGTGATAGCTGTTAGTGTAGTAGCCTTTATCGGTAACGCCTTCAATCACACCAAATTGTTTGGTATCTAAACGGCAGAAGCGATCGCACAAGTTTTCACTTGGTGTGGAATAAAGGCTAAATGCATAGCCGGTTTCTTTCTGCCATTGTTTTACCGCTTCGTTTAAATGACGCACAGTCGCGATGCCTTTTTCACGCAGTTGTTCGTCGTCAAAAATATGCCCCTGTTTATATAGTGCATTGATGGTTTCGTGAATGCCAATATAGCCTAAAGAAATTGATGCTCGGCCATTTTTGAAAATATCTGCAACGTTATCATCTGCTTTTAATCGAACGCCGCAAGCACCTTCCATATAAAGAATTGGCGCGACACGAGCTTTCGTATTTTCTAAGCGAGCAATACGGGTAAGCAAGGCTTTCTTCGCAAGGGCTAAGCGTTCATCTAAAGTGCGGTAGAATTTTTCTTCATCTCCTTGTGCTTCAAGAGCAATACGAGGCAAATTCAAACTCACCACGCCTAAATTATTGCGCCCATCATGCACTTCATGACCGTTTTCTTCATAGGCTCCCAAGAAGCTACGACAACCCATTGGAGCTTTGAATGAGCCAGTGACTTTAACCACTTGATCATAGTTTAAAATATCCGGATACATGCGTTTTGATGCACATTCTAATGCCAGTTTTTTAATGTCATAGTTCGGATCTTGTTCGTTTTGGTTCACACCTTTTTTAATAGTAAAGACCAGTTTAGGGAAGACCGGTGTTTTGTGATTTTTACCCAAGCCACGAATACGGTTTTTCAAGATTGATTGCTGAATTAAACGTTCTTGCCAACTTGTGCCTAAGCCAAAACCAAAGGTAACAAACGGCGTTTGACCATTGGACGTATGGAGCGTGTTAACTTCATATTCAAGGGATTGAAACGCATCAAAACATTCTTTTTTAATTAGCGCTTTTGCATAACCTTCCGCATCCGGAATTTGCCATTGGGCGGCATTTTTCAAATGTTTTTCAAAGCTGAGTTGAACATAGGGTGCAAGGACTTCATCAATACGATTAATGGTTGTCCCGCCATAAATATGGCTGGCTACTTGAGCAATAATTTGTGCAGTAACCGCTGTTGCTGTGCCGATAGATTTAGGCGGTTCAATTTCGGCATTACCCATTTTAAAACCATATGAAAGCATACCTTTTAGATCAACCAGCATGCAGTTAAACATTGGGAAAAATGGCGCATAGTCTAAGTCGTGATAATGGATTTCGCCTTTTTCATGGGCTTCAACAACATCTCTTGGCAGAATATGACGTTTGGCATAATGTTTTGCCACAATACCCGCCAGTAAATCACGTTGGGTAGGGATAACTTTCGCATCTTTATTTGCGTTTTCATTAAGCAATTCCACGTTGCTTTGCTCAATCAGTCCTTCAATTTCTTTGGTTAATTGGCTGCGTTTTTCACGTGCAAGATCACGATCGTGACGATATTCAATATAGGCACGTGCAATTTGTGGATACTTGCTTGTCATTAAGTGATCTTCAACGATTTTTTGAATCTGGTTGATATCAATTTCATGCTGATAGTGACTAAAAATCTCGGTATTAATTCGCTGGCTCAGATCATGGATATAAATTTCATCAACAATATTGACCGCACTTGCCGCTTTTCTGATTGCATTAGTAATACGTTGTAGGTCAAACCCAATTCGTGAACCATCACGCTTAATCACGAAGAAAGCATTCATTTTATGACTCCTATATAGGCTAACTTTAAAAAAAAACGAAAGCACTATATATAGTTTTATTTAATATATCAACACGCAATATGTAGTGTTATTTTATGTTTTTTGATGCTTAAAATTGTGGAGGAACCTTGCTAAATCTGGAAATCAAGAGAGTTTTATTGAGAATTATTCTCAAATTATTTTTTAATAAATTTGATCTGAATCAAGTTTTTGGCAATAAAAAAACGGACGAAAAATCGTCCGCTCTTTAAGTCATAGAAAAGAAATTACGCTGCAACCATTACCATGGCTGGGCGAATCACTCGACCATTTAAGGTATAACCTTTTTGTAAAACGGTAGTGATTTGATTCGTTGCAAAGCCTTCTGCTGGTTGCATAGAGATAGCTTGGTGAAGATCTGGATTAAAGGTATCACCTACTGCACCAACAGGCTCGACACCAAAGCGAGAAACCGTTGAGAGTAACTCTTTTAAAGTCAGCTCGACACCATCGAATAGGGCTTTGATGTTTTCATCTTCCTTATTGGCTGGTGTGGCAAGCGCACGCTCTAAGTTATCAATAGTATTTAAAATGTCTTTTGAGAATTTTTCGAGCGCAAATTTATGTGCTTTTTCGATGTCTTGTTCACTGCGACGACGCATATTGTCAATTTCAGCACGCGTACGAAGCAATAAATCTTGCTCTTTTTTAGAGGTTTCTTCCACTTGTGCTTTTAATTGTTCTTCAAGCTCTTGTACACGAGCGATCGCTTCTTCTAACGGATCTTCCGTTGAGGTGGTTTCTTGCTGAACTTCTTCAACAAGTTCTTCATTTTCATTTAAGTTTTGTGCTTGTTCTGACATCTTTTTCTCCATTTATCAAAAATTAGTGCTATTTTAGCAAAACTGAATTGCTATGTAATATAATGGCTAAAATTTTAAATTCAAGTGCGGTCAAAAATCAGGAAGTCTATACTTGGGAGCAATCATAGTTATGGATGAATTAGTCAAATCATTTAAAACCATCGCCTTGATGGGAAAACCACGTCGCGACATTAATTTGCAAATGCATAAAAACTTGTATCAATGGCTGAAAGAGCGAGGATATCAAGTTTTAGTCGAAAAAGAGGTGGGTGAAAAATTTGCTTTACCGGAAGAGGTGTTAGCAACGGTTGAAGAAATTGGAGAGCAAGCTCAACTCGTGATTGTAATCGGTGGTGATGGCAATATGCTAGGGCGTGCTCGCATTTTGGCTAAATATAATATTCCAATGATTGGTATTAACCGAGGCAACTTAGGCTTTTTGACTGATATTGACCCGAAAAATGCTTATGCACAGCTCGAAGCGTGTTTAGAACATGGTGAATTTTTTGTAGAAGAGCGTTTTTTATTGGAAGCTAAAATTGAACGCAATGGCGAAATTATTTCTAGTGGTAATGCAGTAAATGAGGCGGTGATTCACCCCGCTAAAATTGCGCACATGATTGATTTCCATGTTTACATCAATGATAAATTCGCGTTTTCTCAGCGTTCAGATGGCTTGATTGTTTCCACTCCCACAGGTTCAACCGCTTATTCGCTTTCCGCAGGCGGCCCAATTTTAACGCCAAATTTAAATGCGATTGCCCTTGTGCCGATGTTCCCACATACACTTTCTTCTCGACCATTAGTAATTGATGGCGATAGCAAAATTTCAATTCGCTTTGCAGAACATAATACTTCACAGTTGGAATTAGGCTGTGATAGTCAAATTGCGCTAGATTTTTCTCCTGATGATATCGTTCATATTGAAAAAAGCCCGCATAAACTGCGCCTATTACACCTAAAAAATTATAATTATTACAATGTATTAAGCACGAAATTAGGCTGGCTTAAAAATTTCTAATCCAAAAAGTTAAAAATCTCTTTACTGTATATTGTAACAGTTGTAATATATGGATATACAGTTAAGGAGATTTTTTTATGCTAACCCAACTTACCATCAATAATTTTGCAATTGTTCGTCAATTAGAGATTGAATTGGCGAAAGGAATGTCTGTGATCACGGGGGAAACCGGTGCAGGGAAATCCATTGCTATTGATGCGTTAGGATTATGTTTGGGGCAGCGTATTGAAACGTCTATGGTTCGAGAAGGGCAGGAAAGAGCTGAAATTTGCGCCACATTTTTTATTGAACCAACTAACCCCGCTTATCAATGGTTGCAAGCGCAAGAATTGCAAGATCCTGATAATCCCTCCGATTGTATTTTACGCCGCGTTATTAATGCAGATGGGCGTTCTAAAGCCTTTATTAATAGCACGCCTGTATCAGCTTCTCAATTAAAAGAAATTGGTCAATATCTTATTCATATTAATGGGCAGCACGCTTCACAATTATTATTGAAAAATGACTATCAACTTCAGTTGGTGGACACATTTGCACATCACCATGATTTGCTTGCACAAATGCGAGAAGATTATCGCGCGTGGAAAAATCTTCAAACGCAAGTTAAAACCTTCCAACAAAAAGTTGCTGAAAATGAAGCGAAGAAACAGCTTTTACAATATCAGGTTGAGGAGTTAGATGAGTTTGCCCTTCGTCCAAATGAATATTTGGAATTGGAAGAGGATCAACGTCGTCTATCAAATAGCGAACAGCTGACACAGTTATCACAATCAGCCTTACAGCTACTCAGTGAAAATGAGACGGTGAGTATCGATTCGATGCTTTATCGTGCGACACAGTATATTGATGAGCTAAGTGAGTTAGATCCTCGCTATGCTTCCGTCCAAACAATGTTGAATGATGCACTTATCCAAGTGCAAGAGGCGATAAGTGAAGTGCAGCATCTTGCTTCTCACATTGAGCAAGATCCGATGTTATTACAAGAGATTGAACAACGTTTAGGGCAAGCTTTACAACTTGCACGTAAGCACAATGTGAAACCAGAAGAATTGGTGGAGTGGCATCAAAAATTAAAAGCAGAATTGACCGCACTTTTAGATTTTTCAGAAAGTGAAGAACGCCTGATTTTAGAAGAAAAAGCCGCCTTTGAGAAAATGCAACATACGGCAAAACAATTACATGAAAGCCGTTGCCAAGCTGCAGGGAAATTAGCACAGCAGGTTACACATTCTATCAAAGGGCTTGCAATGGAGAATGCCGAGTTTTTCATTGAAGTGAATTCAGATTTAACTAAAGTGACGGCAAATGGGGTGGATAATATTGTCTTTACTTTACGCAGTAATTTAGGACAACAAGCACAACCGTTAGCAAAAGTGGCATCTGGTGGGGAGCTTTCTCGTATTTCATTAGCGATTCAAGTCTTAACGTCCGATCAATCGGCGATTCCAACGCTGATCTTTGATGAAGTGGATGTTGGTATTAGTGGAAAAACTGCGAGCGTGGTCGGTAAATTATTGCGCCAATTAGGTGATAAATGCCAAGTGCTTTGTGTGACCCATTTACCACAAGTCGCATGCCATGGACATCATCAATTTAATGTTGAGAAATTTACCGTTGATGATAAAACAGAAACTAAAATGACCGCACTTTCTCAAGAAGAGAGAGTTCCAGCTCTTGCAAGATTACTGGGTGGCAGTGAAATTACAGAACTAGCCTTGGCGAATGCGCAAGAAATGTTGGATTTAGTGAAGTAAAATCAGGTAAATAAATGGGCGCTTGTCGCCCATTTAATGCATTAATGAGCTGAATTTTGTCGTAAAGCTTAGATTCTTCTTGTCACATTTTAAAAATACTTGATAGGAATGCTTGCTTATTAGTCAAAAAAGCGTATTATAGACGTCTATACGTCAATACATCCAAAAGAAGAGAACTTATGTCTAGCTATTTATTTACTTCTGAATCGGTTTCAGAAGGACATCCAGATAAGATTGCCGATCAAATTTCTGATGCGGTACTTGATGAAATTTTAAAACAAGATCCTAAAGCACGTGTGGCTTGTGAAACCTATGTAAAAACAGGGATGGCGTTAGTCGGTGGTGAAATTACGACATCAGCATGGGTTGATATTGAAAATCTCACTCGCCAAGTCATTTGTGATATTGGTTATAAACACTCAGAGATGGGGTTTGATGGCAATTCTTGTGCGGTATTAAATGCGATTGGTAAGCAATCATCTGATATTAACCAAGGTGTGGATCGTGAGAATCCATTAGATCAAGGTGCGGGTGACCAAGGGATTATGTTTGGTTATGCGACAAATGAAACAGAAGTCTTGATGCCTGCGGCGATTACTTATGCGCATCGTTTAGTGGAAAAACAAGCTGAAGTGCGTAAAAGTGGCAAATTAGCATGGTTACGCCCTGATGCGAAAAGCCAAGTGACCTTAAAATACGAAGATAACAAAATCGTGGGTGTAGATGCAGTCGTCCTTTCTACACAACATAGTGAAGAAGTGTCACAAAAAGAAATTTATGAAGGCGTGATGGAAGAAATCATCAAGCCAATTTTGCCAAGTGAATGGTTATCTCAACAAACAAAATATTTCATCAACCCAACTGGTCGTTTTGTGATTGGTGGCCCAATGGGAGACTGTGGCTTAACAGGTCGTAAAATCATTGTCGATACATACGGTGGCGCAGCTCGTCATGGTGGTGGTGCATTTTCTGGTAAAGATCCATCAAAAGTAGACCGTTCAGCGGCTTATGCAGCACGTTATGTGGCAAAAAATATCGTTGCGGCTGGCCTTGCAGATCGTTGTGAAATTCAACTTTCTTATGCAATTGGTGTGGCAGAGCCAACTTCTATCATGGTAGAAACCTTTGGTACAGGAAAAGTATCAAACGAAGTATTGGTTAAGTTAGTGCGTGAATTCTTTGATTTACGCCCTTATGGTTTAATTAAAATGTTAAATTTAATTCAACCAATCTATCGCCAAACTGCGGCGTATGGACACTTTGGTCGTGAACAGTTCCCATGGGAAAAAGTAGATCGCGCTGAAGAATTACGTGCGGCAGCAGGTCTAAAATAAGTAAATTAAATGTATATGATAAAAACCGCTAATTTAGCGGTTTTTGTTTACTTAGTATAATGATGTCATCTCAAACTCAGTTTCGGCATTTAAAAATGCAGGTGCAACGCAAGCTTGCAGAAACATTACAACTGGCTGAACGTCACTTTCAACAGAAATTTCCTATTCCGACAATCAGTTATGACTTGCGAGGTGTAAAGGCCGGCGTTGCATACTTGCAGAAAAATGAGATTAAATTTAACCGCACTTTGCTACTCGAGAACTCAGATGAATTTATTCATCAGGTTGTTCCCCATGAATTAGCCCATCTTATTGTGTATCAAGTATTTGGTCGAGTGAAACCGCATGGACAGGAATGGCAAGCGGTGATGACACAGTTATTTAATCTTCCAGCTGATACTTGCCATCAATTCGATGTGGAAAGTGTACAGGGTAAAATGTTTGCTTATCAATGCGAATGTCAGACCCATTATTTAACGATTCGTCGGCATAATCGCATTCAACGAGATAAAATTGCCTATTTATGTCGAAAATGTCAGGGAAAATTGGTTTTTCATAGTGAAAATTCATAAGCAGTGTGGTATATTTCTAGTGTTTTCAATCAAATAACAGGGGTTATCCAATGAAAAAATCATTATTAGCTATCGTTGTCGGTGCATTAGCGGTTGCTTCAACTGCAAATGCAGGTTTATATGCAGAAGGTGATCTTGGTCTTTCAAGAACTAAATTAAGCAATGGTGGTTCAAGCAAAACTAAAATTGAGCCTCGTGTTGCAGTAGGTTACAAATTAGGTAATGTGCGTGTAGCAGGTGATTATACTCATCACGGTAACTTCCAAGGAACTAAAGTTCAAGGTTTAGGTGCGACAGTATTCTATGACTTCGATACCAACTCTCAAATTGAACCTTATGTTGGTGCTCGTCTTGCGGCAAACCGTTTCAAATTTGAAGAACGTGCGGATCAACGCTATAAAAGCTCTTCTGAAACCAAAGTGGGTTATGGTGTGGTCGCGGGTGCTAAATATAAATTAGCAGACAAAGTGTATGCAAATGGCGGTTTAGAATATAACCGTTTAGGTAGCTTTGACGATACTAAAGTGAATAACTATGGCGCTAAAGTGGGCGTAGGTTACGAATTCTAATTTCCCTTTTGAAAAGTGCGGTTGATTTTCACCGCACTTTTTTTGTGGGATGTAAAAGTTTGTATCGTGTTAATCTATTTGTGATTAATTCATGTAGTAGTTAAAATCCTCGTTCTAAATGAAATCGAGGATTTTTTATTTTTAGAGGTGAGAATATGATTATCGTTTATGGCATTAAAAACTGCGATACGGTGAAAAAAGCATTGAAGTGGCTAGCTGAACATAATATTGAACATAAATTGCATGATTACCGTGTAGATGGATTAGATACTCAATTCTTACAACAAGCAGAAGCACAATTTGGCTGGGAAAATTTAGTCAATAAACGTAGTACGACTTGGCGTAATCTTGATGAAAATGTGAAAAATACACTCTCGAAATCTACCGCACTTTCCGTATTAGCTGAAAATCCAACGTTAATCAAACGCCCGATTATTTTGCAAGATGGTAAGGCATTGATTGGCTTCAATGAAAAAGAATATATTGCAGTATTTAAGTAGTATTAAAGTAGAGAATTTATTTTTACTTGTTTATCTACTTATTAGAACTACTAATTTTGATTAAAAAAGGAAATATAAAAATGAATAATGAACAACAAAGTGAACAGCAAAAAGCCATACGACGTTTTTTTATTGGGAGTTTTTTTATTGCATTAGTATGCGCTGCCGTCGTTGATTTATTTCTTGCTTCAATGGATGGCAGCTCATCAGATGACGTGGTATGGGTATTTTTTTATACTTTTTTTATCGTATTTATACCTAGTGCGATTACAACGTTTGTTTTTTACATCACTCAGGAAAAAGCAAGTAGCTACTATTCGCGGTATTTGTTACTGGCATTTTTGATGCCACCCTTTTTAATTCCGATCCTGACCACATTATTCGATTTGATTTATTTAAACAGTTGGCATGATGCTATTGATATGCTTGTAGCGAATTATCTAGGGTACAGTATTCCTTGTGGTATATTAGGAGTAGCTCAACTGGTGTTAGCAC
>OGPP01002104.1_pt1 | contig 12638 bp, 9 predicted proteins | sample 1553021 | NCBI WGS metagenome assembly OGPP01 (sample SAMEA2580217, study PRJEB22360) | human gut metagenome | biome: human gut; feature: human-associated habitat; material: faeces | place: Denmark | collected 2008/2010
GCCGCTCGCGGGTCTGACCTTCGTGCTCACCGGCACGCTCGTCAACCGCACGCGCGACGAGGCGGGCGCGGCGCTCAAGGTGCTCGGCGCCAAGGTTTCGGGCAGTGTGTCGAAGAAGACGAGCTATCTGGTCGCCGGCCCCAAGGCAGGCTCCAAGCTCACTAAGGCCGAGCAGCTGGGTGTGCCCGTGTTGGATGAGGACGCGCTCGAGCAGATCCTGGCGACTGGTCAGGTGCCCCAGGCTTAGCGCATTGATAGCCTAATTGAAGAACCGCCCGGGAAGCATGATTGAACTGCCTTCCGGGTGGATCTTATTTGGACGGGGCAACGGGTACTGTGATCTGCGTCACATAGGTCGTGGGATCGTCGCTGATGATGTCGTCGATGAGGGCGATTTCGCATTGCCCCGCTACGCCATCAGTTTGTCAAAAGCTCCGCGGCGGTTGAGCGCGGTAAACGCGACAACACAGATGGCTGCCGACAAAATCGATCCGCACGGCGAGGCGATGCCCATGGGAAACAACGTATCGGAATAGGCGTTCGACAGCAGCCACGCGCCCGGCACGCGAATGAGCGCTACGGCCAGCACGTTGTGCGCAAAGCCGATGTAGCTCTTGCCGTATGCAGCGAAAAAGCCGCTAAAGCAAATGTGGATGCCGGCAAAGATTGCGTCGAAAATGTAGCTGTGCATATAGCCGGTACCGGCCGCGACCACCGCGGGGTCCTTGGCAAAAAAGCCGATAAACGCCGGTGCCACCAGCCACATCAGCACCGTGATCAGGCAGCCGTACACTACCGAGATGGTCATGGCGTCCTTGAGCACCTGACGTGCGCGGTCGCCCTTGCCCGCGCCGGCGTTTTGCGCCGTGAGCGCGCTGACGGTGGCGCCCATGGAACTCGGCACAATGAACAAAAAGCTGATCATCTTCTCGACCAGGCCCACGGCGGCGGCGTCGACGAGCCCTCGATGGTTGGCGATGACGGTGATAAACATAAACGCCACCTGGATGCAGCCGTCCTGCACGGCCACGGGCACGCCGATCTTAAGAATGCTGCCGAGCACCTCGGCCTGGGGGCGCAGGTCGCTGCGCTTAACGTGGATGTTCGTACGGCGGCTCTTAAGCCACACGAGTGCGAGCGCAACGCTGGCCGTCTGGGCGGTTACCGTGCCGAGCGCCGCACCCACGGGGCCGAGCCCCATATGCCCGATAAACAGAAAATCGAGCGCGATGTTGATGATGCACGCCACGCCAATCACGTACATGGGCGAGCGCGAATCGCCCAGGCCGCGAAAGATGGCTGAAAGAATGTTGTATGCGGCGATAAACGGAATGCCGACAAAGCAGATACGCAGGTAGGCGGCGGTGCCTTCGACCGCCTCGGGCGGCGTGCCAATGAGCGCCACAACCTGCGGGCATAGTGCAAACAAGATGACGGCCAGTACCATCGAGACGCCCATAAACAGCGTAATGGTGTTGCCGATGGCGGTCTCGGCGCGGTCAAACCGGCGCGAGCCCACGGCGTGGCCGACGATGACCGTCGTTCCCATGGCCAGGCCCACGAGCGTCACGGTAATGATGTAGAGCGTCTGCGCGCCATTGCCCACGGCGGTGATGCCGGCGGCGCCGCTAAACTGCCCCATCATGTACAGGTCGGCCATGCCGTAGAGCATCTGCAAAAAGTACGAGAGCATATAAGGCAGGGCAAAGACCGCGATGGTCTTGAGGACATTGCCGCGTGTGAGGTCGTGTTCCATGGGTGGGGTACTTTCTGGATTGGTTCATTTAGCTACCAGTGTAGTGAAAACCCTACAACGATTGTAGAGTCAAGGTTTGTGTTGACGACGGGGTGAAAAAAATAGTCACGCTCCAAGCACGATGCTTTGGCCCTCTGTGCCCCTCACCTCGCCTCAAACCATCACAACATTCAACGTTTTTTACCAAAATCGGGAAAAGCATCGAATGTTGTGATGGTTTTTCTGCCACTCGAACCGGTGGAATCGCTTTCTTGCGCACGAAGGTGTGCGGACCCGTGGGCAGGGGAATAAGGTTGGTTATCCGACTTCATTGGAGGGCTCATGGACCTGCCGATCGTCCTGTCCCATAAGACTGCCTGGCTGTACCACAACGTGGCGCGCCCGTCCGAGCCGCTCTCGCGAGCAAGCAGTCTATACGATGAGGACTCGCTTGCTAACGAGGCAGAACCGACCGCGAGCCTGCCCAAATTGGGACTCGATGCCAAGGGGCTGAGGGCTTCAATGGCAGTTGGGATCGTTGTCGACTATCTGGTCTCGCTTGGTATTCCACGAGAAGAGCTCGATCATATCGACACGCTCGTCAACTTCGATTTTGAGCGCTCGACGCCGGCTGGATTTAGGTGCCACGTGTTTGGAGCGCCGGTACCTCCAGGTCATCTTATCGAGGTGGCAGAGGGCCTTCTAGTGGTTGATGAGGCCATGTGCTTTGTCCAAGCGGGTTCGTGGATGAGCGAGCCCGAGCAGTTGGAATATGGCTACGAAATTTGTGCCCGATACCATTTGAATCATCTGTCGACAGGCGATTATATCGAGATAGGGCAGAGGTATACCGTTGCCGATTTGATTGCTTATTGCAATGAGAACCGATCTCGTCAGGGGACTATACGTGCGGCCGCCGTGCTCAAGCGCGTGCACGATGGCGCGCGATCGCCCATGGAGACGGCCACCGCAATCATGGTCGTAGCAAAACGTTCCCAGGGAGGGCTGGGATACACCAAGATCGAGCTCAACCATCGGGTGGATGTTCCCAATGAGTTCAGATATCTCGCTAAGGCCGGGTATTTCGAGATCGACGTATATGCGCCTGCGAGCGGTACGGGGATTGAATACAACGGTTCGGACCATCTTGATAAACAGCGCAGCGCGTCGGATGCGGAGCGTATGACCGTGCTGAGCGCGCTGGGCTTTAGAATGATCGTCCTCACCGGGACTCAGTTTGCCCACCAGCTGCAATTGCACCGGGCGACGAACGCCATCGCACTCGCTATGGGTCTTAAGTGCGACCGAAGCGAAGCGTTCCAGAAACGTCAAAACGACCTGCGAGAATTCGTGATTCGGCACTGGGACGGTGGCATTTAGGGGCGTTTTGGTCCTTCTACGGGGTGCTGTGGGCAGGCAAGTCATCACAACATTCGACGTTTTTGCCAAAAACGGGAAAAGCGTCGAATGTTGTGATGGTTTGTGTGCTGAGGATGGGCTTGGAAAGTCCGTTTTGCTCGCAAAGGCTTTTCGTGTCGTACGTATGTCGACCCATTCTTCCCGTGCGGTACTATATTCCCTGAAGAATAAAGACTGGCGTGAGGGGAGGGCTGCGTGGACGGGCTCGTGCAACATGACGGTTTTGGCCGTGATATCAACTACCTGCGCATTGCCGTTACCGACAAGTGCAATTTCCGCTGCATCTATTGCATGCCAGCCGACGGCGTGGCACCCCGCGCGCACGACGAGCTGCTCAGCGCCGAGGAAATCGCCCGCTTTGTGCGCCTGGTGGCGGGGGAGGGCATTCACCGCGTGCGCCTGACGGGCGGCGAGCCGCTGGTCAGCCGCCGTATCATCCCGCTCATTCGCGACATCCGCGCGATTCCGCAGATCGAGGATATCTCGCTCACCACCAATGGCGCCCTGCTGCCCAAGCTGGCGCCGCAGCTCAAAGATGCGGGGCTTAACCGCGTCAACATCTCGCTCGATACGCTCGACCCTGCGCTGTTTGGAAAGATCACGCGTCTGGGTCGGCTCGAGCAGACCATGGCTGGCATCGACGCGGCGCTGGCTTGGGGCTTTGAGCCCGTTAAGGTCAACTGCGTTGTAGTGCGCCGGCTCAAACAGGATGTGACGGCCCTCGCACGGCTGACCGTCGACCGCCCCATCCACCTGCGCTTTATCGAATACATGCCCATCGGCGACGAGCACACGAGCTCGCATTGCGCCGTAGACCCGCATGCGCCCGCGCTCAATCCCGAGCTGTGGGACGCGAGCGATACCGTGCCGAGCGACGAGCTGCGGGCGCGCATCAATGCCGGGGCCACCGCGGCGGGACTGGGCGAGCTCGAGCCGCTCGGCATCAACGACGCTCCTGCCGGCGCGGGCCCTGCGCGCTATTGGCACTTTCCGGGCGCGGCGGGAACGGTCGGCTTTATTAGCGCCATGTCCAACCATTTTTGTGCGAATTGCAACCGTCTGCGCCTTACGGCCGATGGCAACGTGCGTCCGTGCCTGTTCAGCGATGCCGAGTATTCGGTGCGCGACGCCCTGCGCCGTGGTGATGATATGCAGGTACTTTCGATTTGGCGCGATGCCGTGGCCCACAAACCGCAGGAACACGCGATAATTGAGGGCACGCAACGATTTATGTCCCAAATCGGAGGATGATCATATGGCCAAGAGCAGGTACGCCGATGCCACCAAGGCCGCTCGCAGGGCCGCGATGTCTGCCCACAAAGCCACGGCTACTGACAGCGACGCCGTCGCAGCCGCGCAGCCGACTGCCAACACTGCTGTCGAGCCCGCCCGTGACGCCCGTCGCGACGAGCTGACGCATGTGGACGCCAAGGGCGAGGTACGCATGGTCGACGTGTCCGACAAGGCCGAGACCCATCGCATCGCCATCGCCGAGGGCACCATCCTTATGCACCCCGAGACGCAGGTCATGGTGCTGCAGGACCGCGCCAAAAAGGGCGACGTGCTTGCCTGCGCACGCGTGGCGGGCATTATGGCGATCAAGCGCACGAGCGATATCATTCCCATGTGCCATCCGCTGCTCATTACCAAGAGCAAGTGCGACATTGCGCCCATCGCTCCGGCGGGGACGCCTGTCGAGGACGTGCCCGAGGGCTGGGCGCCGGCGCGCGCGGACGGGCAGGTTGGCTTTCACGTGCTGGTTACGGCGGGCGTGACGGGCAAGACGGGTATCGAGATGGAGGCCCTGACCGGCGCGAGCGCTGCGTGCCTAACGATCTATGACATGTGCAAGGCGGTCGATCGCGGCATGGAGATCGTCGACGTGCGCCTGCTGCACAAGGAAGGCGGCCGCTCGGGCGTGTGGGATCGTGCCGAGCGTCAGGCCGCTGCTGTTGAGGCCGTGGCTGCTGACGGTGCCGCGCCCGCGAGCGCACCCGTCGCCGTCGCGCCCGCAGCTCCGACACCGGCCGTCCCCGCGATCGCGTTTATCGGCTACCAGAACTCGGGCAAGACAACGCTCGTCGAGAAGGTTATCGCCGAGCTCACACGCCGCGGCCTGCGCGTGGGTTCGCTCAAGCATCATGGGCACCACGGCTTTGATATCGATGTGCCCGCTAAGGACACCTGGCGCCATCACCAAGCCGGATCCAAGCACGTGGGGCTCATCTGCGCCACGCGCTGGGCAGAGTACGCCGACACGCGCGAGGAGGACGAGATGCCCGCGCGCGAGCTGCTGTCGCGCTACAACGATGTCGACGTGGTGATCATCGAGGGCTACAAGACCGAGGGCTTCGACAACATCGTCGTCGCGCGATCGGGTGTCGACCGTCTGCGCGGCAAGAGCTCGCTCGACCTGGTCGACGGCCGCACGCTGGCCCTTGCCTGCAATGAGGCCCTGGCACGCCAGGCCTTCGACGCCGGCTTTGCGACCCGAGCCATCAACATCAACGACGCCCGAGCCATCTGCGACCTCATCCAAGATCATCTGGCCTAAAACCTGCCAACAAGGGACAGGTTTATTTTGGCAGGTTTTATCCTGGCAAACGTCATTTCCACCACAAAGGGGCCAGGTACCTTTGTGGTGGTTTTGTTTTGGTAGATTCTTGGGACATGCCTTAGAATCTACCAAGTAGTTCATGACGGGCGAAAAACGGAGAGAAGGGGCCTGATGCGTCCTTAATGTTTCATGCGGATTGATTGATTTGATGGACGGTGGCGAATACCCATCGCCCGTATTCGTATGAAACAAGGAGTCTCCATGCTCGCACCTCTTTTCTCAAAACCTCAACCATCGCTGTCCGTACAGGCCAAGCGCCTGGTGGCGATGCGTTTCCTCATCTACACCGGTTTTCAGACCAGCTACTTTATCGGCGTTATCGGAACGCTCACCTATGCGGACGATGCCTCGGTCGTGGCGACATCGTTGGCCGTCCTGTTTATGAATGTTTTTGTAATCCTGGGATCCTTTGCGGGTGGCGCGGCGCTCGACGCCTGGGGCCCGCGCCACCATTTCTTGCTGAGCATCGTGGGCACGCTGACAACCGGCGTGGCGATTATTGCCTTTGGCAGCGCGACCGGCATCGTCCTGCTCGGCGCGGTGCTCCTGGGCTTTGTGATGGGGTTCGCCCAGCCCATCGCCACATCCTATCCGGCTTACCTCACTGACGATCCTGTCGAGCTCAAAGACATCAACTCCGCCATCGCCATGCTCTCAAACGTGAGTATCATCGTTGGCCCCACGCTGGGCGGCTTTGTCGCGGCAGCTGCGTCGTCGCGCGCGGTGTTCGTGCTCATGATGATCTTTACCGTACTGGCGCTCGTCGCCGGTTGGGGCTTTAGGCCGCAAGGAGGTCGCGTCGCCGCGCGCGAAAGTACTCCTGCGGACGGCAGCACAACGGCAAGTACTGCCAGTCAAAGCTCCGACTCCAGCAAATCCACCCGCGCAACCTTCGCGACCAGCATCAAGACAGTCTTTACCAACAGCGTCCTCGCCCTACTGTTCTGCATCATCTTTCTTTCGAACTTCGGCTATGGCGCCTTCGATCCGCTAGAGTCGTTCTTCTACCGCGATGTTCTGCACGTCGGTGTCGAATGGATGGGCTGGCTCTCGTCGGCCAGCGGTGTGGGCGCGGTGCTGGGCGCTGTGGCCGCGCTCCGCTTGCCGCCGCACCTGGTCAACCTTAAGACGCTGCTTGTGGCGCTCATGTCCGTTGGTCTGGGAAGCCTGCTCTACGTGGGAACGCCGTACGTGGGCGTAGCCCTTGTCGGCCAGCTTGCCCTGGGCGTGGCCTGGGGCGTCGTCAACCCGCTCCACAACACCATCGTGCAAACGACGGCTCCGCTCGAGCAGCTCGGTCGCGTGAACTCGGTCATGGGCTTTGGCAACATGTTTGCCGGCGTAGCCCCGCTGGCGATTGCTCCCTGGCTGGCGGCGACGTTTGGCGTGCAGCAGACGCTCGTGGGGGCAGGCATGGTCGTGACGGCGGTCCCTGCGGCGTTGCTGCTGTTTGGACGAAATCATTTGGATCGTGCCGTAAAGCGGTAAGAAACCATCACAACATTCGATGAAAATCGCGATTTTGCCGAATAACGTCGAATGTTGTGATGGTTTGCGCTCCGGCCAGGCCACCCTTCGGGTTCGGCCACCACAAAAGGGGCCAGGCACCTTTGTGGTGGTTTTGCTCCAAAGCGCTCCGTGCGCGCCTTGGTATACCATGTACACCATTTCCAGCCACATTCAGCACCGTCGCACAACCCAGAAAGGCCCCCCATGGACACCACCTTCAGCCACATCAAAGCCGTGTTCTGCGATATCGACGGCACGCTGCTCACGAGCCAGCACGCGGTGTCCCCGCGCACCGTGGCGGCGATTCGCGCTCTGCGCGAGCGCGGCGTGCTCTTTGGCCTGTGCACCGGGCGCGACGCCCAGGCGACCGAGGCCATGTTTGGGCTCTGGGGTATCGAAGGCCTGGTAGACGTGATGGTGGGCTGCGGTGGCGCCGAGGTCATCGACCGCGCGCATGACATCAACGAGCTGAGTTATCCGCTGCCGGGCGAGACCATCGCGCGCATTTGCAAGCACATGGCGGACCTTCCAGCAACGCCCGTCTGCCCCCGAGACGGCGTGTTCTACGTGCCCGAGAGCAACGCGTGCGTCGAGCACCTGTCGCGCGTCGACGGCGTGCCCTACCAGGTGGTCGATTTTGCCGAGTTTTTGCGCGAGCCGCAGCCCAAGGTGATGTTTACCATGGCGCCCGAGGTAATGCCGCGGGTGATTGAGCGGGCGTCGACGTTTGCCGATAACACTGTTAAGGCGGCGGCTCTGCAAACCACGCAGCGGCTCTACGAGTTCATGGATCCGCGCGTGTCCAAGACGCGCGGCCTTGTGCGCGTGGCGGAGCTCAACGACATGGAGCTCGAGAACATTTGCGTGTTTGGCGATGCCGATAACGACACCTGCATGGTGGCCGACGCCGGCGTGGGCGTGGCCATGGCAAACGGCAGCGACGCCACCCGCGCCGCAGCTGATTTTGTAACCGCGAGCAACGACAAAGACGGCATCGCGATCTTTATCGAGGAACATCTGCTGTAGCGCCGGGGCAGAATCAACACAAAGGGGACGGGCACCTTCGTGGTGGCCTCAGGCGATTTGGGCGAGTTGATGCCTACAATCTGCGCGCAAATACCAATATGGTTGTCTGAACATTACGCTTCTGACTACCGATGAGTTAAAGATATTCTCATCAGTTTGGTAGGGTATTTCTCCCGGTAAATGACCTACAGCTCATGGTCAATTTTCGACTGTTTACAGGATGTTTACTCTTGAGCAAAATGTTGTGCAAATAAATCTAATGCCATTAAAAAATGATGGGCAACTAAATTACCAGTAGAAACAAAAAATAGATAGCGAATAAACGAAGGTAAATCTGAGCAATTGTCAAGAGAATTGACAATTCGCTACAAAACTATCGGTTTATTTGCCCAGATGTTCAAACAATCGTTAGTATAGTCATTACTAAGCGTGCGCAATTTCAGGTTGCGCAGATACGTTTGATAGTGAAAGAGCACGATCGCGGTCTCTTGGGGAGGAGATATCGATGAAAGCGAATTCAGAAAAAACTAAGCAGAGTAAAAAAGCGACGCGCCGTGTACTGGCAGGCGTTTTGTGCGGAGCCTCCGTTTTGAGCCTGGTACTGTCGCTCGTCATGCCCCCGATCTCGCAGGCCATTGCCAACGATGCCCAGACCGAAGAAACTGTGACGGGTGATTCCTCAACTGAGCCTACTGATGTAGAAAACACCAACAATGGGGATACCGAAAAGCTGAATAGTGATGATGCCGAGAATGGCGCGAGCGAAGACGCCGCTGCCGCGGGACTGCCGTCCGACGACGCGGAGGCCAAGGGCGCCGCGCAGCCTTCCGATGATGAAACTAACGATGAAAACGCTATCGCTCCCGCTGCCGTCAGTGCCGATGGCTATAACGAGGTGAAAGGTAATATTGCTGAGACATTTACCAATGGCGGCAAGTTCCGACTGACGGATTATGCCTATTCGGATAAGCAGATCACTATCAGCAAAAACACTGCTATCGATCTTGCGGGACACATGCTCTACCGTGGTTCCGGCAACAAAGACTCCTTCTTTGTGGTCGAAAACGGAGCCACACTCACTATCGAGGATTTAGGTAAAACAAAAGACGAACAGACCCTGGTCGAAACGACGGCGGGTCATCTTGCGTCTATGGAATGGGAAGCAGGAAACGGCTCTAATAGTGGCACTCCTAAGAGTCTTACTTACTTTGAGACCAAGAGCACGCCCAATCAAGATGGACTCGGCACAACCGAGACTACGATCAGGCATGTCGTTACGGGCTTTGGCGCTATCGATGCGGCATCGGACAGCGGTTCCGTAAAGCATGTGGTCACCGTTAAAGAGGGCGGCACGCTCGATCTCAAGGGCGGCATGATTACCACGGCCGCCAATCTGAGCGATGACGGCCATGTGATTTTTTCTGAGGGTAAAGTCAAAATCGAAGGCGGTTACGTCACCAATGGCAACGGCGGTGGCTGGGGCGGTGGCCTGTGCATAACGGGCGAGAAGGCGGGCGCGAATGCCAGTCTCGAAATGACAGGCGGCGTGGTCGCGGGAAACAAGTCGGGTTCTGGCGGCGGCATCTATGCTGACAAGGGAGCCACCCTGAAGCTTACGGGCGGAATTATCTCTGGCAACGCTACGTATGAAAACACTTGCAACAGCGGCGGCAGTCCCGAAAATGGTTATGGCGGCGGCGTCTTTACCAAAAATGCTTGCGTTAGTATCAGCGATTCGGCAAGCATTACTAACAATCGTGTCGATTCCAATATCTCTGAATCGTTTAACAATGGCCTGCTCGGTGGCGGTGGCATTGCATGTGTAAATGGTGGCAAGCTCAGTATAACGGGTGGCTCAGTTACTGCTAACTACTCCCATGAGGCTGGCGGTGGCGTTTACGCTGGTTTTTATAACCAGACCATCGAGTTTGAAATGAGTGGCGGCACGATTGCCGGCAACGTGGCGGAGAACGCTGAGGGCGGCGGTTTGCGTATCGCTGGCGGTGACAACACTGGTACGATGGCAACAATTAGCGCTGGTGAGAACAGCAGGATTTACATTACGAATAACAAAACGATGACGGGCAGCACTAAAGACCGCGGTGGCGACTGGGGCGGCGGTGGCGTCTTTATCCAGCAGGGCGGCAAGCTCAATATCGTAAAGACGCTGATCACTCAAAATGATGCTGGCGGCTGGGGGGGGGGGGGTGGGGTTCGTCCCTCCGCGAAGGGATGGCGGCGTTGCTGCCTGCCCCACGGGCGAGACGATTGTCTCGCACTCAAATGGTGCCGCAATCTACAACAATACGGATCATGGTTTAAGTGATCACATGTCTGCCGGTGGTAATGGCAAGAACGAGGACAGCGATGCTGAGTACATTACCGATCCCTTCAAAAACGCCGGCCACAAGGATTTCTTCCTCGTGCGCAGGAAAGGCAGCGATAAGACGGTCGCAGTCGTTCTTGGAAAGATGCTTGGCAATCGCTCTGCTGGCTGGAAGGGCACCTGCGATGGCCAGGAGATCACTATCGATCCTAATGGCGGTGCCGAGGCCACGTACATGTTCGGCTTGGAGGCCCATCCGACTGAAGATGCCATAACAAAGGCACAAGCCGCAGCTACGACCATCATCAGCGGCAACTACTCATACACCCATGGCGGCGGCATCATGACCAACGGCGATCTCACCGTCGGTGAAGTCAGTGAACTGAGCGTTTATCCGAACATGAGGCTCAACGCCACTAAGGTGCTTGTAGATGCAGACGGAAACTCGCAAAAGCTTGAGGGACACGGGTACAAGTTTAAGGTGCTCCGCGAGGATGGTGCCACTGAGCCTTCTTGGAAAGATGACGACACATTTGATATGGGCGATTGCAGTGTTGCGGGCGAGGCGACTGTTAATCAATCAAACGGCAATATCACCTTCGACTCTGGCAAGGACTATTCTTCGGGACAATACGTTTTCTATCTAGTTGAGGAACCCATCAGCGGTCAAAACGAATTGGACACCAGATTCGATAAGACCATTTACAAGATCGTAGCAACAGTTGATAGCAATCCGTACAAAACTAAAAAGCTCATGAGGATTGATATTAATTATTACAAGGTAAATGGAGTAATCGTCTATAAAAAGGGCGAGAAGGACATCGACTTTAAGCAACTAAATTCCGGTTACTCCGTTGATTACTTGAATGATCGCACGACAGCTGTGGTGACTATCGGTGACAGTAGCGACAACCCGACCTTTACCAACAAAATCGTGCCGTACACCTCTACCGGCTTTTGGACGCCTGCGGCGACTAAGGTCGTTAAGGGCGGCGAGATGAAAGAGTTTACACTTCAGCTTGCGACCGATGACAGTTTTCAGAAAATTATTCGTGAGACCAAAACTACTGGCGATAACAAGAAGCAGACGCTTTCGTTCTTAGATGGCTCTGATAAGGGGATTAAGTACTCGCTCTCTGATATCACGAAGAATCCCTTCACTGCCGGTGACCCTACGGGCCGTGGCGCTTCCAAGACCTTCACGTACTACGTGCGCGAGAAGAATGAGAGTTCGATTTTCTCGCATTACAAGTTCGATCAGTCGGTCTATAAGCTTGACGTCACGATGGCGGATCAGAAAAATGGCAAAATCGTTGCCACGAAGGTGACCTACACAAAGATTAAGGACGCTGACGGCAACCGCATCGACGAAGCCCCGGTGAATTACAACGACGGATCCGATACTTCTAAGCCAACCTCCATCCCCACCTTCACCAACACCTACTCCACCTCTTTGCCCCTTTCTGGTATGTCGGGCGTCACACTGACGTACCTTGCCGGCGCGGCGGTGCTTTGCGCTGCTGCGGCCTGGATGCACATTCGTCGCAAGGCGAATGCGAAGGGAGGTGAGCATCGTGAATAAGAAAGTTTGCTCCTTCCCGATCTTGTTTGCACTGCTTGCCCTCCTGATCGGCACCTGCGCGGTTGTGTTCCCCGCATCCGCGCAGGCCGTGCCGACCTCGACCGGTTCCATCACGGTGAGCGGCACCGTGGCGCGCAGCTACGACGCCTACCAGATCTTTAGCGCCAACGTCGTCGACGGCGACAGCGACGCCAAGATCGCCACCGACCTCGCCTGGGCAAGCGACGCCGTGCGCGACGCCGCGCTGCCTGTGCTGCACAGCGCCGGCATGCCCAACTCCCAGACCACCGCGCAGGAAGCTGCCGAATGGCTCAACGCCGATTCCCACCTTACGAGCGCGCTGAGCGCACAGCTCGCTCGTTCCCTCCAGAGCTCTGACGCCGTGCCCCTTAACGCGGGCACGGCGTCAGAGCTGCCCTGTGGC
>OGPP01002116.1_pt1 | contig 12584 bp, 8 predicted proteins | sample 1553021 | NCBI WGS metagenome assembly OGPP01 (sample SAMEA2580217, study PRJEB22360) | human gut metagenome | biome: human gut; feature: human-associated habitat; material: faeces | place: Denmark | collected 2008/2010
CCCGGTGCATGAAAATTCAAATTTCTCCCCTGATTGTGCCACCGTCACCTGATGGTCATAGGCAGGGATAAGATATTTTCCCTCATCGAGTTTTCTCCATCTGAAACACTGTCCTGAGTCTGCTATCTGCTCCAGATTAAAATTTTTAATATTTATTATCATAAGAATCTTCCAGCCTTATATCTGTATTGTAGTCATTCTTTATATTTTTAATAGCCGCATCCGGCATAACAGAATTTGTCATAGAACTACTGCTTCTGTATCCATATGCATTATTTCCCATTGAGAAATCCGAACCGCCGTTTCCATCTTTTAACTTGAACCTTGAAAGTGCAATTTCAAGTCCTCTTGCCTGACCCGACAATTCTTCACTTGCAGATGCACATTCCTCACTTGTAGCTGAATTTGTCTGTACCACCTGGGATACCTGTGTAAGTGCATCGTCTATCTGTGATGTAGCTGATGCCTGTTCATTTGATGCATCTGAAATATTAGCACTAAGTCCGTTTATCTTGTCTATCATTTCTGATATGACACCAAGTGCTTTTGCCGTATCCTCAACAAGTCCTGAACCATGTTTTACTTTTGCTATTGAATCCTCTATCATTTCTGCCGTCTGTTTAGATGCCGCGGCGGAACGACCTGCAAGATTTCTAACCTCCTCCGCCACTACTGCAAAACCTTTTCCCTGTTCACCTGCTCGTGCAGCTTCAACAGTCGCATTTAAGGCAAGAATATTTGTGTTAAATGCAATATCATCTATTACTTTGATAATCTTCTGTATGTTTTCTGATGATTCATTTATCTCATTCATAGCCTGAATCATCTCACGCATACATCTGTTACTCTCATCCGCATCACTCTTGGCATGGACAACAATATCATTTACTTCTGCCGCTTTCTGTGCATTGTCCTTTGTCTTATTTGCAATATCTGTTATAGAGGCAGAAATTTCCTGTATGGCACTTGCCTGTTCTGATGAGCCTTGTGCAAGCGTCTGACTCGCCGCAGCTATCTGTTCTGAACCTGTCGTTATCTGATTTGCCGCATTTCTTATCTTTGAAAATGCCATATTGTTGTCGGCAATAAGTTTTACTATCGCATTTCCGACTATATCATTTTCTGATTTTGGCTGATATGATACCGTCATATCTCCATCTGATATAAGTTTTAAAGTATCAGCCTGATTTTTCAGATTATCAACCATAGCCTGAAATCCGTCAACAAGGGCTCCAACTTCATTATCAATCTTAGAAGGTGTTATATCAACATCTACTTCACCTGCCGATACTTTCTTTGCAACACCGGCAAGTTCAACAAGCGGATTGCGTATTGTAGTCATTATAAACCAAAATGCAACAAACGCATTAGCAAGTGCAATAATCATTATAAATGCAACAAAATAATCACCTTTTTTATTCTGTGCTATGACATAATCCTGCTTTTTCTGTGCATATTTATCTATTTCATTTATAAGCTTTTTAATATTTTCCTCCGCCTTATCTGCACTCTTGACTCCATTGTCTTTCAAGTAATTCCTTGCATCCTGTATTTTTCCGGCATCAAAATATTCAAGACACTTATCTACATCTGAAAAATAATCATCTATATTAGTTTTTACTTTTTCATACAAAGTCTTTGTAGCAGAATCCTTAAGGTCGCCTTTTACCTCATCCATATAGTCATTTACGGTATTTTTGGCTTCACTGATATTACTTTTTGATGCTTCTATATTTTCATTATCACCAACATACATATACATTACATTTCTAAGCTGGACTTTGACTTCCTGAAACTGTGCAAATCCCATTGCCGCTTCACCCTGCGTCTTTCCATAATTCTCATAGAGTTCTGTCTCCGTCTCAACTGAATTGTTTCTCATAAAATAGCCACACGCCCCGACAATAAACATACTTAACATCATAAGTCCAAGTGTCATGATAAGCTGTGCTCCAACCGTCATCTTGCTCTTTTTCTTCATAATTTAGTATTCCTCCAATTCTTTTGTTACCGTTCATATAACAGGTGACTGCAACATCATATTCCCCTTGCAATACACTAATAAACTAACAATAGTCAATAAAACTCCATTGTGCATCAAAAACATACACATAAGTATGATAACACAAAATAAATCAGCCGTACATTTTTTCTTCTGATATATAGCATTTAATTTCACCTTTTGCTACTATATATTAAATGTGTGTGAAACTATCATTATATGATGCAATGGACAAAAGCATATAGCAATGAAGCAATCCGTGACATTAGTTAGGGCAAAATACCTTTTGACCCCAACATCATATTATTGAATCAGACAACATAAAAATAGTTTCACACAAATAAACTTTTAAGAGGAAAACCATGAAAATACTTATATACCGCTGGAATTCATACAATCAGAATGATATTGAAAGTGCATTTAAAGATGCCGGCTGCGTTTGTGATATTTTTAATGAAAAAATCTCAAACTATGAAAACGACCCGTCATTCTGTGAAAAACTTTATACCATACTTAAAAATGGAAAATATGATTTCTGCTTTTCCATTAATTTTTTCCCGCTTATATCAGGAGCATGTCATGATACTGACACCCTCTATGTAAGCTGGAACTGTGATGCACCTTTACTTGCAATGTATCACCGAAATGTATTTTTTGATACAAATATCATTTTTGAATTTGACTATAACAATTTCATTGAGTTTCAAAATATGGGTGTTAAAAATATATATTATCTTCCACTTGCGGCAAATGTAAAGAGATATGATCAACTGCTGACTAAAAATAATCCATTTACCGAACCACCATTACCAAAATCCACTGATACTCTGCATGACTATACAGAGACTGACTCTGCCACTTACCCTGTGCAGAATTTTTCTAAACCGGCACAACCTTTAACCGGATATGACATATCTTTTGTAGGCAGTCTGTATGAAAAAAATTCGTATGATAAAATTCAGTCAGACCTCCCCGATTATCTTACGGGCTATCTTGACGGAGCTATTTTTGCACAGACTCAGGTTTCAGGTGGAAATATCTTAGAAAATCTTCTGACACCTGAAATTTGTTCCATGATAGAAGAAATCACGGATTACAAAAAAAGTGATGACTCATTCGTGACAACCAAAAAACTGTTTTCAACAACGGTTCTTGGCTTTAAGGCGGCATCTGTCACAAGAATAAACAACCTTAACAAACTTTCCAAAAATTTTATACATAAAGTGCACCTTTTCACCGACAGCGACACTTCCACGCTCCCGCTTATAACCGCACATCCGAAAGTAGATTACCTGACTGAAATGCCATTTATATTTAACAAAAGCAAAATAAATATAAATATGACAATCCCTAATATTTCATCAGGACTGTCATTGCGTGTATGGGATATAATCGGCTGTCACGGACTTTTAATGACCGACTTCAGACCCGAACTTTTAAATTTCTTCAGACCGGACGAAGACATAGTGATATATGAGGACAGCAACGAGCTTATCGACAAAACTTCGTTTTACGTGAAACACGATGAATTGAGAAACAAAGTCACTGACAATGCATATAAAAAAGTATCTGTCCTGCACACGACCGAAATCAGGATAAGCGAAATCATAAAAACAGTTAAACACACACGGTAAAATCTCATTCTCGTAAATGAAAACTTGTATATCTTTACAAAATGGGCTATCATATCTCTAACAGTTATTTTTTATAGAATATACTGGAATAAAGTGCAAAAAAACTATATATACAGTTTTTTTCACACATGATTTATGCTTTGCACAAACTTGCTATGCACAAAAAACTGTGCAGGAAATGAGGGATATAGTATGACAGAAAATAAAATTATTTTAGAAGAAAACAAGAATTATTATGAGCGTTTCAGCCTTGCTGTTGAACGAATCCGCATGATACACACTGAACTTTGGGACCAAAGTGTCACTCTTGCCGATAAACATCTAAACAGTTATTTTATAAAAACATCTTATTTTGCATTACAATTAAGCGAAATATACAACCTTTCAAAAAACAATATATTAAAAACACTTACTGAGTCTGAATTATTTCATCTCAATCAGGGGCTCTATGAAGATATTGACCCTGCAAAGTATGAGACAAGTTACACCAACCCCGCATATGCGGTTAAACGCTTTGGTGCCGAGACCGGTCTGTATCTCAGTGCTCTCTATGCAGAGCTTCACAGCAATATTCCTAATGCTATTGAAGAACGGCTTTTTAATCTTACAACTATATTTGAGCTTTTTATTGAGATATACAATCTTTTTGAGGACTCTGACTGCAAACCGGAACAAATAAGGTCTGCACTTTATTATTATTTCTTTGATTACAGTGATGTTACCATCAAGGCAGGTCTTAACGATATGCTCAATCCTGAAATGTCTTTTATCAAAGATATAATAATGAATGAAAATCTTGAGGACCTGAGATACCTCTATTTTTCAGGTGAATATGTCACTGACAATGAGGTAAAGACCGCAAAATATTTAAACAGCCTGCCTCAGGAAAAAATCGACTCTATAGCTCATACTTTTACACAGGGTATCATCAAAGGCTACAAAGTCTACAACATGGATATGTCAGGCAAGAAAACAGTCAATATCAGATACCCGCTCGGCTTTGAGCGTATCATAAAGTCTGCTGTTTTACAGTTTAGGGAAAATGGTCTTGAACCGGTTATCTACAGGGCTTCATTTGCGATAGGTTCACGCACCTCGATGTATAAAGTCGGTTTTCACGGTGCATCGGCAAACAAACAGTTTGAGTACGACCACCGCAACGACCTCGCACTTATATTTGATAAAGGTTATGCCGACAGACAGCTCTCTGAATATAAACTTGCCTATGAGTCAATGAAAGATGCAGCCGCAGAATTTGCCGGTCCTGCACTTATCGAAAGTTTTGGTGAGAAACCTTTTGCACCTGTTGAAAAAGACTGCCTGCCAAAATACAGTGATAAGCACCAAAAGCAGCTTATCGCTTTCCGTTCTGAAAAAGGTATGCTCACAAACAATTATATACCACAGGATAAGATAAGCTTTACTATCATTGCTTTCCCTGTTCCTGACATCGGCAGAAAGTTTGAAAAAATCTTTGAAGAAACTGTAAAAGTAAATACTCTAGACTCAGATAAATACGAAAAGATACAAACAAATATAATCAATGCTCTTGATAAAGGGGATTATGTTACTGTTACAGGCCGTGGCAATAACCACACTGACATGAAGATAAATCTCGTAAAGAAAACTGCTCCAGAAAAACAGACTGTTTTTGAGAACTGTCTTGATGATGTAAATATCCCTCTCGGTGAAGTCTTTACTTCCCCGGAATTAAAGGGTACTGAGGGTGTTCTCCATGTGACTGAAGTTTACCTTGACAATCTGAAATATAAGGACCTTGAACTTAAATTTAAAGACGGTTGTGTTACTGATTATACCTGCAAAAACTTTGAAAATGAGGAAGAAAACAAAAAATATATACATGAGAATGTTCTCTACAGACATGATACACTTCCTATCGGCGAATTTGCAATCGGCACAAACACAACTGCATATATGATGGGATTAAAATATAATATCTCAGGTCTGCTCCCTATCCTTATCGCAGAAAAGACCGGTCCTCACTTTGCAGTCGGTGACACCTGTTTTTCACATGAAGAAGACCTTGTGACTTACAATCCTGACGGTAAGCAAATGGTCGCTAAGGAAAATGATTTTTCTAAACTTAGAAACAGCGAACCGGAAAAAGCTTACTTTAACTGCCACACTGATATAACTATTCCTTATTCTGAACTGGGGGATATTGTGGTGCATACTGAAAATGATGAAAAAATCACTATAATCAAAAACGGAAGATTTGTGCTTGCGGGAACTGAGGCACTCAATGAGGTTTTTGAGGATTGATTTTTTGATAAACGACAAACTTACGCAAGAAAGGGAATTATTATCAGACCTCATGGGTGCTCCCGCTCAGAGAACTGCGTAGCGGTACCTAAAGGTGCAAAATACACGCCTTAAGTACCGACGCATTTCTAACGCCATTCAGCCACGATAATAATTCCCTTTCCTGCTGTGTTTTGGATGTCGTTACAATGTGAAAAAAGCAGGATTGAAATTCAATCCCGCCTTTTTGTTATCTTACTGATTATGATTTGTGATTATTTTACTTTCACATTTTTTACTACACTGTATGTTCCTGTTGTCTTGCCTGATACAGCCTGCACTCTTACATAATATTTCTTATTTGATTTAAGTTTCTTGATTGTAAGGCTTGTGCTCTTTGTTGTTTTTGTTGTTACTTTTTTCTTGAATTTCTTATCTGTTGATACCTGTACTTTGTATGATTTTGCATTTTTTACTTTTGCAATTTTTACAGTGAGCTGTTTTTTGCCTGCTGTAAGTTTTGTTATTTTTGCTTTGGCAAGTTTTGCTGCTGTTGTTTTATTTTCTTTTGGAAGTGTATATTTTGCGTCATCTGATGCTGTGTATGCCACTTTTTCTACCGGAAGCATAAGTTCACTTTTTTCTGATGCTCTTACTGCTGCGTTAAGTCCTCTGAGAAGCTGTTCCGGCTGGAATGACATAAGACCCTCATCTACAGTATTTTTGTCTGTATCTACAAATCCGAGTGCATCATCGTAAAGTGTCACACCGTTTTTGATGAGGTCTGTTCCGTTTTCTTCTGCTGCCACATCAATGTTAAATAATCCTGCTGTTATCATTATCTGAGCAGTTGTCCAAGCATTGCTTGCTGAGTATGAATCTCCGTATTTTCCGTCTGCTCCCTGCATATTATAAATAAGACTAAGTACCTTATCGCAGGCTTTCTTTACTGTCTCTTTATCTACACCTGCCTCGTCTTTTGTCTCATATGCATAGAGTGGCTGAATCTGCATTACCGCACTGTCAAGGCTGTTCCACTCAAGTGATGTTTTAATCTGGCTGTCAACATCAGATACGGTCTTGTTTACAAGTTCTGCTCTTGTAAGATAGTTGTCTCCTGTCTTTAACTCATAGTTATTTGAGTCAATTGCCATAAGTATCATTGTCTCTCTGCTGTAGATGCTTGATGCTTCGTAAATGCTCTTATCAGCAAGTTTTTCTATAAGATTAAATCCGTTTACATCTGATGCGTCTTTTCCAAGTGCCGTTACGCAAAGTGCAATCTTAGCATATGTCTGGCTTGCTGCACCATCTTTTAATATGCTTCCCTGTGATACATATTTTTTGTTTGTATCATCATAGAATTTACCTGTCGTTTTCTTTATTGCACCAAGCTGTGCCTTTACTTTTGCGTAAACTGCATCGTAAAATTTGTCTGCCTTAAAACCTGCTCTTGCAAGTGAGAATACTGTATAAAGTCCTGATGAATCTTCTACACCCGGTACATATTTTCCACTCTTAAATGTAGTATCATAAATCTTCTGTGCAAGTACATCCTGGGCTTTTTTCGCTTTTTCTGAATATACCGAATATCCAGCAGGATTTTTTGAAGCATCATCATTGAAGCATGATGCACTTGTATTGTAGTTGTTATAGCTGTAGATAAGACTTATCTTGTCATTATTGTTTACTTTCTGGCTGCTAATTCCAAGATTTGCATACTGTCCGTTTACAAAAAAGCCCCAATAATACCAATCGTTTCCGACATTATACATATCAAGGTCTGCTATTGAATCAAGGCTGTCACCCCATGATGAAGATGAAATCTTATAGTTATCCTTGTATGCTGATTTGTCAAGTGCTGTTTTAATAGCATCTTCTGCTACCGCACCCTCATCAAGCTGAATGGCTGTTTTGCTTACTGCTACTGCTGAGCCTGATGCATTCTTTCCTTCTGCTGCCACATAGACAACAATCTTTTCCTTTTCGTCTGCATTTGCTTTTACGCTTGTCATTCCAAACGCCGTTGTAAATGCCATTACTGCTGATAATGCAATGCTTATCGCTTTTTTGTTCCTCATCTTTTTACCTCCATAAATATGTTTTTTACATACGGTATATCCCGTATTTTATCTGAACCCTTTCTATTTTTTTAAGGAATGGTTCTCCTATTAAAAATACACATAATGCCGCTGTTGCCGCGTGCATTATATCATATGGCACTCCCGTTATATAAAGTGCCTTCAATGCGGCAAGGTTTATCCCTGTACCTTTTGTATATGAACTTTGCATTATAAGTGCCGCAAAATTCATTATGCCTCCATATATTATAAATATCACTAAAAATGTAAATACTGCCATAACTATACTGTCTGTTTTTAGTCTTTTCCGCAGCAAAAGACCGCCTGTTATAAGTCCTGCAAGACCAAATATATAAAGCATTATGCCTTTTGTGTCTGCCATATCCCTGCCGGTAAACACTACAAAGAGATACCCCGTCACTTCAAACAATATTACACTCGCAATTAATGTTATAAACGAGCTGTTGTTTTTTAAATCTTTCTTTCCTCTTAAGTCATATCTCACAAATACAACTCCGCTTATAAAACCTATAAGACTCCATGATACCATCTGCCACGGTGTCCACGGCCCCTGGCCGTCAAAAAAATTGCATATAAATCTTCCAAGTGCACCCGTCAGAAATCCGGCTTCAGGTCCTAACGCTATACCCGATAAAACTACCACCGCACTTCCACCATGCAGTGGAATTGTATGTGCACATAAGAGATTAAATGACACACAGAAAGATACCATCATCGCAAAAAGAACTATCTCCCTTGCCCTTATTGCCTTGTATTCAAAACTTACAAAGAACGGCAGCATAACTGCTACAAGCATAAACATACTTATAAACAGATAATGTTTCTGTCTTAATACATAACTGGATATATAAAGCAAAGTCGGTATCAGGGTTATTATTACAAGCCATACGGATATTTTTCTTTTTAATATGTTCTTTTTTATCTTTTCCTCATCATAATTTCTGCGACTTACATATCTATTTCTCAAATAATTCCACCGCCTGTCTGTAATTTACCGGTAAACATATCCGTTTACTCTCCATCTGCCGCACATCTGTTTTTTTGTAAATCTTATTTCGGTTTATATCTGACTTTCTGTCATCCGTCACAAATCCATACAAATCTGCCTGCTCATCATAAATATCTGAAAATATCCTGCATATGTCTGTCGTATAAAAATAATTCTGCCTGAAAAATTCTTCCGCCGTCTGCATTTTTGTAAGTTCCCCATCAAATAAAAGCCCACATTCATCTGCATTTTCCGCGCAGAAATCAATATCATGCGACACAATCACAACGGCAATCCCTGCTCTTTTCATTTCATCAAACATCACGGCAAGCTTTTTCTTAAACTCCCCGTCAATTCCCTTTGTCGGCTCATCAAGCATCAAAACATCAGGTTTTAGCAGCAATACTTTTCCTATTGCAAGTCTCTGCTGCTGTCCAACACTTAAATCAAACGGATGCGAGTCTTTTTTTTCTGACAACTCCATTTTTTCAAGCATTTCTTTTATATTATTGTCAACAAACTGTGCTCCCTCATATAAATCCCTGTGGCTTTTAAATACCTCAAGCAGTTCATCATAAACAGTTATCTCAGTAAATACGGTCTGCGGATTTTGCGGCAGATATACACTTCTTAAATCTTTTAGCTTTTTAATCCTGCCGCCTTTCTTTTTGTAAATGCCTGCAAGTATTTTTAATGCTGTTGTCTTTCCAGAGCCGTTTCCGCCCATAACCGCATAAATTTTTCCACCTGTTATGTCTATCGAAAAATCCTTTAAAACCTCATTTTTTCCGTATGAAAAACTTAAATTTTCTGCTGATATTAATATATCTTTTATTTTTCTGTCATTTTCAGACTTTTTATGCGGTCTGATACCATCCTGTTCAGATTTGTTTTTTACCACCGCAGTATTATTCATACATTCCCTATCGTCTGTCATTTCTTTTTCAGACATTTTATTGTGAGCATTTATTTTAACAGATATGTCGTTTTTTATGTCCTCTATCCACAATTTTGCATCTCTTATCGTCAATGGCAGTTTTCCCATTTTACCATACTCACTCCAAAGTTTCATATAACCCGGAAGTGCTTCATAGACCTTGCTGGATTTTTCTTTCATTTGATGCACTATCGTTCTCACATCATCAAATCCGATAACTCTTGTGTCTTTCATTAGCATAACACGGTCTGCCATGTGAATAACTTCATGTACTCTCTGCTCACATATGAGTATCGTCACACCAAAATCCCTGTTCAATCTGAATATGTTCTGCAAAAATCTCTCACTTGCAACGGGATCAAGCTGCGATGTAGGTTCATCGAGTATCAGTATTTTGGGATGCATTACCATAACGGACGCAAGATTTAATATCTGTTTCTGGCCTCCCGACAATTCATCAGTCTTTTTTTCATACCAGCCGCTTATCCCAAGATACTCTGACATTTCAGCAATCCGTCTGTACATTGTTTCCCTGTCAAATGAAAGACTCTCAAGTCCAAAGGCAAGCTCATGCCAGACCTTGTCCGTCACTATCTGTCCGTCAGGGCTTTGCCCGACATATCCTATCAATGCGGCACTCTCCCGGTCGTCCATAAACTCTATGTCTTTCCCGTCAAAATACATTTTTCCGCTGCCATGCCCTGTCGGTATCTGATTTTTCTTTGCGTGCCTTAACAGCGTAGTCTTGCCACAGCCTGAGTCCCCACAGAGCAAAACAAACTCGCCTTTTTTTATCTCGAAAGAGATATCTGTTATTGCATTTTGGGACTGATTGGGGTATCTGAATGAGACATTATCAAATTTAAGCATTGTGACCTCCTTTCCTAGTTTATAAACTCTAGGCAATTGCGAAACTCATTACATATTGTTAAATTTTGTGCAGCATATACAAAGTATAGTTTACTGAGAGTTTCGCAAACGCCTATTTATAAACTCTCGGATTCTTCTGAATGAAGAATTTTGAGATTGATTTTTGATATACAGTTTTCCTTTTACACTTTTGTGTTTAAAATACTTCATATATGTTGCAATAGTTTCTCAAGCATATATTTTTTACTTTAAAATTTACATTCATCTTATATCATATAAGTGCTGCACACATATATATACACTGAAATATGACCGCTGATACTGCCACCGCATCTGCTTTTTTTATTTCAATTTCCGGAAAGTAGTATGTTTCAAATCTTCCCGTGCACAATGTGTATATTATCAATACAGATATGGCTATAATTGCAATCATGAATATTATATCCCTCTTTTTTATCCTAAATCTGTGGTAACTGCTTCTTCTGCCTGTTCCGTATCCTCTTGATTCCATTGATACAGATGTGTCTATGGAGTTTTCAAGACTCCACGATATGAGAATTGACAATTCTTTTGTGAATTGCTTTGCTTTGGGTATCATCACCGTATTTTGTGTACATAACATTCCTATCTGTGCTTCATGTATCTCCCGCCATCTTTTTATCATCATCGGTATGAAACGCAGCACCATTGAGATTACAAGTGAAATTTTAGGTGATATTTTTCCTGTTATATATAGTATTTTTTCTGAGTCTGTCATGCATCCTTCCGTTACAAACCACAGTGACACCGCCATGAGCATTATTGTCATAAAAAATCCATATATGATATTTTCCAATGTTACTGCCATATCGTTTACATAAAACAGAGGCGTTACTCCGTTGTGATTAAAAATTGGAAGTATTATCACTGAAAATAACATTATCGGAACGAATAACATTGCTGTCATTTTTAGTGCTCCTGTTCCCTTATGCCTTAATACTCCAAGCAGTGCCATCACAAACGACACTGTTATTATCACGGGATTTAGTGTAAACATTGTCATTATAAGCAGCATGATAAAATAAAACATACTTACTGCCGGGTGCAATTCTCTTAACAATCCTTTTTTCACCATACTAATCCTCATTTCTGCATATGTTTTTTATAAAATTTGTGTCAAGTGTGCACATATACAAATCTTGAATGTAAAAAATCTATATATTATCAACTTCCCGCCCTGCCGCTGCAGGTGTAAGTCCATTCTATATGCTCTCCACCTTTCAGTTTATAAGCCGATGACCCTACATTTGGCGTAACTCCATCAACAAGATAAAGCCAGCCGCTCATATCACCTGCCATCTTTTCATAGAGATAACCAATCCCCTTTACATATGAAGTTTTGTAAATTGGTGAATATTCAGCATCATATGCAATCTTTTTTAGCTTGCATACCGCTGTGAGCACATCATATGCCGAAGAACCTTTTTTTATTTTAATGCTTGTTTTATCAAGCAGCTTTCCGCTGTCGGGCACATATTTTCTCGCATTTTTATTTAGTTTATCCATATTTGAAAGAAGAATAGTACAATCAATCGTCACATCACATTTGATATAATTTTTATCATCTTTTTCATCGGTTGAATTTTTATCTGATACAGAAGTATTATCTTTTTTTGTATTCTTATCAGATGTGTTTTTCTTTGCAGCATCCTTATTTGTCTTATTTTTCCTTGTTGTGTTCTTTTTATTTGTATTTTTTTCTGATACATTACTCTTTTTTTCCGTATTTTTATTTGCGGAAATACTTTTG
>OGPP01002119.1_pt1 | contig 12563 bp, 10 predicted proteins | sample 1553021 | NCBI WGS metagenome assembly OGPP01 (sample SAMEA2580217, study PRJEB22360) | human gut metagenome | biome: human gut; feature: human-associated habitat; material: faeces | place: Denmark | collected 2008/2010
TAGCACGGAGCAATCCGCAGGCATCAAAGTCGGGGGCTTTTGACCCCGACATCATTTTATATGACCATGGTATTTTTGACAAAGCAAACTTGTAATGTAATAAAGTACTGTGGTATTATGATGTCTGGGTGAAAGGTTATTTTGCAACCCAGACATTATATTTTTACGGAATGAATTGTAGTAAGGGGTTAAGGGGAATTCACGGAAAGGAAACAGGATGGATTTAAACGGCTTACCACAGACCGTGCAGAACTTCATAAACGATACTATCCAATATAGAGAATCAGGCAACTGTCTGGACTATGACACCTGCCAGAAAATATTAGAGTATGCGGCAGATACCGGATCACAGAAGCTGACAGGGCTTGGACTCTATTATCTGGCGGAGTGTTATTGGCAGAAGGGCGAGTATGAGAACACCATGCAATGCCTTACAGAGAGTGTCGGCTGCCTGGAAAATGCCCGGATGTATGAGCTGTTGGCCAAAGCCCATAATATGATGGGAGCGGTGTCCGATCGGAAGAATAACCGGATGTTAGCGCTCAGCTCCTACTATAACAGCCTGAAATATGCGGAAAAATATCATTATTATTATATACAGGGCATGGCGGAGAGCAATATTGCCTATACCCTGGTCAGGATGCGCCTGAGGCAGGAGGCGATACATCATTACCGTATAGCGATCGCCTGCTATGATAAGTCAGAAAAAACATATCATTTGAATTATAACAGGATCAACTGTATGATCGAGTGCGGCTGCTGTCACATGTACCTGGGAGAAATGGAAGAAGCCCTGCAACTTTGGAATGAAATAGAGCAGATCCTGAGAGAAGCACCGGAAAGCTATTATTCGAAAATAACATTAGAAATGTATCGCATTCCCTGCGAATTATTAAAAGGGCATGTGGAAGAGGCTTTAAAGCTTGCGTCAGATATTCTGGAGCAATTGTCAGACTGGGATATTTTTGAAGAGATCATGGATGAACTTGTGATCCTGGCGGGAATCCTGGCAATTCTGCCCGATGGAAAATATCTGGAGGAACTGATCCGGATCATTGATGAAAAAAATGTTGATGTCTATTACAATATCTTCCTGGATCTGTATCCTTTTAAAGTGCAGAGCATACTGCGCAAAGGAGACATGGAGGAATATGTGAAATATACCCGGCAATATTTAGAAACTTATGAAAAATTCCGGCAGGAAAATCACCGAGCCTTGGTCGGTGTCATGGAATTACAGGATCGATTGAGAAATATAACGCTTGACAGAGAGAATATGCGAGCCTCTAACCGGGTACTGGAGGATCTTGCCATGCATGATGAACTGACGGGGTTGGCTAATCGTACTTATTTACACGAATATCTGACCGGCTGCTTCGAACACGCCTATGCGGAAGAGGAGATCATGGGTGTGGAGCTTATGGATATTGATTTTTTCAAAGAGTACAATGATCACTACGGTCATCTGATGGGAGACCGGTGTCTGAAGGCCATTGCCGGAGTTCTGCAAAAGATACAGATTCCAGGACAGGTATTTTGCGCCAGATACGGTGGCGATGAGTTTATGATCGTATATACCGGAATGACGGCGGAGCAGATCCGGAGAATTTCAGAGGACATTCTCAGAGAGGTCCGTACGTTAAAAATACCTCATGAGTGCAGTAGATGCAGTAAATACGTATCCATCAGCCAGGGAGTCTTTGCAAGAATCCCGGTGGAAAATAACAGAGAGTGGGATTTCACTTCCAGAGCGGATGATCTTCTCTATAAGGCAAAAAACTGTGGAAGAGACGGCATCTGTCTGTCCACTGAAAAGTCCATAGATAAGTTTATAGAGATCAAATAAACAGCGCAGAAAGCGCAGATGGGAGAGCGTAGTATGTTAGTTCAGAAATACAAAGATATGCTGTCGGGAAAATCAGTGATCCGGCAGCTTTCGGAATTCGCTACGGCAAGAGGACAGGAGATCGGATACGAGAACGTATTTGATTACAGCCTGGGGAATCCTTCCGTTCCGGTTCCCAGAGAATTTACAGATCGTATGATCCATATGCTGGCGACGAAGGAACCATTGGAACTGCACGGCTACAGTCCCAGCCTCGGTATTACAAGTGTCAGGGAGGCAATTGCGGAGAACCTGGAGAAGAGGTTCGGACTGCCTTATCGCAAAGAGCATATTTTCATGGCATCCGGGGCGGCCGGAGCGCTGGCACATGCTTTTCGCCTGGTGACGGAGCCGGGAGATGAGATCTTGACTTTTGCGCCGTTTTTCCCGGAATATCATCCTTATGTGGATCTCACCGGAGCGGTACTGAAGGTGGTTCCGCCTAATCTGGAGAATTTCCAGATCAACTTTGAGGCGTTTGAGGAGATGCTGACGGAGAAAGTCAAGGCAGTACTGATCAATACTCCCAACAACCCCTCCGGTGTGGTATATTCCACCCCGACATTGCAGAGACTGGCAGATATCCTGAGAGAAAAGTCACGGGAATACGGTCATATTATTTATCTGATCTCCGATGAACCTTATCGTGAGATCGTGTTTGAAGGTGTGGACAGCCCCTGCGTATCCTATTTTTACGACAATACCATCATGTGCTATTCCTTCTCCAAATCCCTGTCCCTGCCGGGAGAACGTATCGGTTATGTGGCAGTGAACCCGGCATGTGAGGATGCGGAGACCATGATCAATATGTGCGGACAGATCTCCCGCGGTATCGGACATAACTGCCCTCCTTCCATTATCCAGCTGGCAGTAGCACAGGTACTGGACAAGACAGCGGATCTGTCGGTGTATGAGACGAATATGAATATCCTTTATAAAGAACTGATCGACCTGGGATTTACCTGCGTGAAGCCCGGTGGAACCTTCTACATTTTCCCGAAGGCGTTGGAAGAGGATGCTAAGATATTCAGCCAGAAAGCATTGAAATATGATCTCGTTCTGGTACCGGGTGATAGCTTTGGTGCACCCGGATATTTCCGTATGGCATACTGTGTGGACACGGAGAAGGTAGAGAGATCCCTGGAAGCTTTGCGGAAGTTCGTGAAGAATGAATATGCAACTATCTAGAGTCACACAGCATATCGAAAAACGAATCGTGCTTGCACGAATGAGTCTTTCGATATGCTGATGTGGTTCTGGATCGTTGCAGAAGCAGAAAGGAGAGTAATGCGAATGTATCAGGCAGGACTGGTATTGGAAGGCGGTGGCATGAAGGGTGTCTATACCGCCGGAGTGTTGGACTTTTTTACCGAAAAAGGAATTGACTTCTCCCATATCTATGGGGTATCTGCCGGAGCGTGTCATATGTGCAGCTATCTGTCCAGACAAAAGGGGCGGGCACTGAGTGTCAGTGTGGACTATCTGGATACGAGACGGTATTGCAGCCTGGAGAGCTTATTGACCAGCGGAGATCTGTTCAATGTGGATTTCTGTTATCACCTGATCCCGGAATATCTGTATCCGTATGACTATGAAACATTTGAAAAATATCCCGGCAAGGCTTACAGCGTGGTGACCAACATCGAGACGGGACAGCCGGAGTATCTGCGTGTCCGTGATATCCGCAAAGATATTGACAAGATCCGTGCTTCCGCATCCCTGCCGTTAGTGGCACGGAATGTAAAAATAGATGGGAAGCTGTATCTGGACGGTGGCATCAGCGATGCGATTCCTCTGGAGAAATCGATCCTGGACGGCAACCGTAAAAACGTCGTTGTCATGACCAAGGAAGTGGGATTCGTGAGAAAACCCGCCTCCGCATCGCAGTTAGGACTCATAAAACTCAGATATCTGAAATATCCTAAAGTATATGAACTGATGGCGGACAGACATATCCGTTATAATGAGAGCCTGGACTACATCGAAAGACAGGAGAAATGTGGTCAGGCATTCGTCATCCGTCCTCATAAAAAGAGTGATGTGGGACGGATCGAGAAAGACAAGGACAAACTGATCGCCTTATACAAAGAGGGTTATCGGGAAGCAGAAGCCTGCTACGAGGATCTGCTGGCATATCTGGAAAAGTAAGTACTAAAAATATAAGAAAGTAAAGAGAGAAAAGAAATGTTAGAAATCATCAAAGCAATTATTTACGGTATTGTAGAAGGTATTACCGAGTGGCTGCCGATCAGCAGCACGGGACATCTGATCCTGGTGGAACGTCTGATCCCTTTTAAGCAGACCAGTGAAGGCTTTTTCGATATATTCGATGTAGTCATTCAGCTGGGAGCTATTTTAGCGGTGGTTGTATTGTTCTGGAACAAGATCTGGCCCTTTTACCTGAAGAAAAATAAGCAGCCGAAAAAGGGAGGCATTGTAAAATCCGCAAAAGATCCCGCAGTGGGAAATGTGGCACTGAGCATGGATGCTTTTTGGATGTGGGTGAAGATCGTTGTGGCATGTATCCCGGCAGTCGTATACGGTCTGTTATTTGATGATGCGGTGGGAGAAGCTTTCCAAAAAGAGATCGGAAGCAGTGGTGTTACAATTCAGGTCATAGTGGTAGCTGTAATGCTGGTAGTGGTCGGCGTACTGTTTATCGTGATCGAGAATTGGAATAAGGACCGTGTACCTACCACAACAAAATTGTCTCAGCTGACTTACAGAGATGCACTGATCATCGGTCTGTGCCAGCTGGTAGCGGCGGCGCTGCCCGGAACCTCCCGCTCCGGAGCTACGATCCTGGGAGCTATTATGATTGGTATATCGAGAACAGTGGCAGCGGAATTCACCTTCTTTCTGGCGATTCCCGTTATGTTTGGAGCGAGTCTTCTGAAATTGTTGAAGTTTGGGTTTGCATTCACGGGAATGGAGCTTGCCTGCCTTCTGGTCGGTACGGTGGTATCCTTTATTGTATCCCTGTTTGTGCTTCGCTTCCTGATGGAATATATCAAAAAGCATGACTTTAAGGTCTTCGGAGGGTACCGGATCGTACTGGGGATTATCGTATTACTGTACTTCCTTGTATTCGCATAACAGTTGACAATTATAAGGAAATGGAATACACTACCCTTATCGAGCGCCGGAATACGGTACTTGTGAGGAGAATGAAAATGTTTTTTGTACATGATTCGTACAGAAGGGAGACGGTAACATGGCAATAGTTAAGAAAACTGTAGCACCAGTAGCAGCAGCGAAAGTGGAAGCGCCTAAGGCAGAAGTGAAGAAAGCAGCACCGACAACTCCAGTTAAGACAGAAACTAAGACCGCTGTGAAGGAAGCTGAGAAGGCACCCGTAGCAAAGGCCGAAGTAAAAGCACCTGTAAAGGCAGAGGTTAAAAAGCCCGCAGCTAAGAAAGAGACAGCAAAAAAGGAAACCGCTAAGAAAGCACCCGCTAAGAAACCCGCAGCAAAAAAGGCAGAGTTAAAGAGCGAGATCAGTGTTCAGTTCAGCGGCAAGTCCTATTCTCAGGAAGATCTGCTGAAGATTGCAAAGGATGTATGGAAATACGACCTGAAGCAGAAGGCAGCTGATCTGACCAGCATAGAATTATATGTAAAGCCCGAAGAGAACATGGTTTACTATGTAATGAACAAAGAGACCACCGGAAGCTTCTACATATAAACTATTCAGAGTAATAAAAAATAAGTATATATACGTTGAATGCTTGCATTCATAAGGATATATACTTATTTTTATATTACGAAGTAACCCTATGAGCAAAAGGAAAGCACCGCAGGTGCGGTTTTGCGAATAGGGTCTGAATAGTTTACCAGGCCCCAAAGTTGAATAATCACTTTGGGGTCTTTGTATCATTATTATCACAATGTTAAAGGATGACAGAATGCAGAAAAAATCAGAAAAGATTATTTTTACATTATATCTGCTGGGTTTTCTGGCACTGGCGCTTACCATCGCCCTGCTGCAGCCCCTCGCCAATACACCGCCCCTGTTCGGCAACCCGCCCGATGAGCATGCGAGATATCTGATTCCGCAGTTTATCTGCAGATACGGCAGAATCCCCACGGGACTGGAGGAAGAAGTGCGGATTCCGGCGTATGGATTTTCTTATGCACTGTATAACGTATTTCCATATATTGTACAGGGGTATATCATGCGTTTTGTCAGCCTGTTCACGGAATCCGAGATCGCGTTGCTGTACACTGCACGCCTGGTGAATGTGACTTTCGGACTGCTGATGGCAGTCGTTGTATACTTTATCGGGAAGAGAGTATTTCAGGATGACAGATTCCGCTGGCTGTTCTGCTTTGCGGTGACCTATCTGCCGGAAGGACTGTTTATGCATACCTATGTGAATACGGATTCCTGTTGCATGCTGTCCACGGCGATGATGGTGTATGCACTGATCTGTGTTTACCGGGACGGCATCAATGTCCGGAACAGTCTGTGGATGAGCGGAGGCATTATTTTATGCGCACTTTCTTATTATAATGCCTATGGATATATCGTAAGCTGCATTTTGCTGTTTGTAATGTTCTTTTTACAGAAAAAGGAGAGCGGCGGCTATTCTTATGACTGGAAGAAGATGTTAAAATACGGCTGCTTTATTGCGGCGGTGGTCCTGATAGGAATCGGATGGTGGTTCATTCGAAGTTATATTGTACTGGACGGAGATCTGTTAGGGCTTGCCACCCGGGAAAAAATGGCAATACAGTATGCGATAGAGAGCGTGAATCCTCTGACGATGCAGACCTATCAGTCCATGGGATATACAGTATTCGAAATGTTCCGGGAACGTTATACCTTGTCCGGACTGTTCCACAGTTTTGTGGGGGCATTCGGTTCCATGTCCATATATGGCTCCATCTGGCTGTACCGGGCATATAAAGTATTTTTTGCCGCAGGCATTGTGGGAGCGCTTCTGTATCTGATCCGCTATAAAATGCGGCGGAAGATATCCGGGAGAGAATGGTTCTTTCATATAAATATGTTGTATTGCATTTTCATGCCGGTTTTTCTGACGATTTATTATGCATATACCACGGATTATCAGAACCAGGGACGCTACCTGCTCCCGGCACTGCTTCCGTTAATGTATTACATGATAAAAGGGATTCAGAAGCTTTCGGAAATCAGCTTCAGAGGCAGGACTTTTCCGAGATGGTTGGTAAACGCAGGCATTGCGGTATGCTTCCTGATCATTATCGGAGGCACAATAGATATGGTATTTGTACGGGCGCTTCCCGTATATTTGGAGACAGGACTGGTACTGGAATAGTGCCGGTTCTGTTTTTATATTTTATTAATAATCTTTAGAATTATTTTCCGGAAAATCGGTTGACAATAATACCCGGTAGTGATATTTTAGGGTAAGAAGATGTTAGCACTCCTTTTAGATGAGTGCTAATAATCCCAAAGGGAGTGATGGAATGCAATTGGATGACAGAAAAACAATTATATTGCAAGCCATTATCCGGAACTACTTGGAAACGGGAGAGCCGGTAGGCAGCAGAACCATTTCGAAATATACGGATCTGAATTTAAGCTCGGCAACCATTCGGAACGAGATGTCAGATCTGGAGGAGATGGGTTATATCATACAGCCCCACACTTCCGCAGGAAGAATTCCGTCCGATAAGGGATATCGCTTCTATGTGGATACCATGATGGCGACCAGAGAGCAGGAAGTCAATGAGATGAAGGATATGCTCTTAGAGAGACAGGATAAGCTGGAGAACCTGTTAAAGCAGGTAGTCAAGACTCTGGCTCAGAACACACAGTACGCCACCATGATCAGCGCTCCGCAGGTACATCACAACAAGTTGAAGTTCATCCAGCTGTCCCGGGTAGATGCCGGACAGATTTTGGCAGTCATCGTTGCCGAAGGCAATGTGATCAAGAACAATATCCTGGCGGTGAATCAGGAACTGGATGATGAGACAATGCTGAAGCTGAATATCCTGTTGAACACACACCTCAATGGATTGTCCATGGAGGAGATCAACTTAGGGATGATCGCAGCGATGAAGCAGCAGGCCGGAATCCACAGTGAGATCGTCAGCGAGGTGATCGATGCCGTGGCAGATGCCATCAAAGCAGACGAAGACCTGGAGATTTACACCAGCGGCGCGAACAACATTTTCCGGTATCCGGAACTGGCAGATCAGTCCAAGGCAAGTGAACTGATCAATGCTTTCGAGGAGAAGCAGCAGTTAGGAGGTCTGATCCAGGAATCCCTGGCGGACGAGGGAAGCACAGGTATTCAGGTGTACATCGGAGACGAGACACCGGTGCAGGGCATGAAGGACTGCAGTGTTGTGACAGCTACTTATGAATTAGGCGAAGGCATGAAGGGAACCATAGGAATCATAGGTCCCAAGAGAATGGATTATGACAAGGTCATCGGAACGCTGAGAACCGTACAGAACCAGTTGGATGACCTTTACCGCAAAGAATAGACAGATTCCAGAAAGGAAAGTAAGAATGGCAGATCAGGAAAAAGAAATATTAGAGGAAGAAATGGAACAGGATCTTTCAGATGCCGAAGAGCTGAAAGAAGAGACAGAAAATGAGGAGCCCGTGAGCAAGGAAGACAAAAAGGCAGCAAAGAAGCAGGCAAAGTTCAGCAAAAAGGAAGATTCCTACAAGGAGAAGATCGATCAGCTGGAAGACAGAGTAAAGCGTCAGATGGCAGAGTTCGAGAACTTCCGTAAGAGAACCGATAAAGAGAAACAGGCAATGTTCGATACCGGTGCCAAGAGTGTGATCGAGAAGATCCTTCCGGTAGTAGATAATTTTGAAAGAGGTCTGGCAACGGTTCCCGAGGAATCCAAAGAAGATCCTTTTGTAGACGGTATGAATCGTATCTACAAACAGCTGATGACAGAGCTTGAGAACATCGGAGTAAAACCCATCGATGCAGTCGGACAGGAATTTGATCCGAATCTTCATAACGCAGTGATGCAGGTGGAGAGCGATGAGTATGAATCCGGTGTAGTAGCCCAGGAACTTCAGAAGGGTTACACATACCATGACATGGTCGTAAGACACAGCATGGTAGGCGTTGTTCAATAATTTGATTATCACATATTTTTGAAAATAGAAACTATAAAATGAAAACAGAGAATAAAAACAGGAGGAAAATATTATGAGTAAGATTATTGGTATTGACTTAGGTACAACCAACAGCTGTGTAGCTGTTATGGAAGGTGGTAAACCCACCGTTATCGCTAATACAGAAGGCGCAAGAACCACACCCTCTGTTGTAGCATTTACCAAGACCGGTGAGAGACTGGTCGGTGAGCCTGCAAAGCGTCAGGCAGTTACAAACGCAGAGAAGACCATCTCCTCTATTAAGAGAGATATGGGTACTGATCGTGGCCGTACCATCGACGGCAAAAAGTACTCTCCTCAGCAGATTTCCGCTATGATCCTGCAGAAGCTGAAAGCAGATGCAGAGAGCTATCTGGGTGAGAAAGTTACCGAGGCAGTTATTACAGTTCCCGCATACTTCAATGATGCTCAGCGTCAGGCTACCAAGGATGCAGGTAAGATTGCAGGCCTGGATGTAAAGCGTATCATCAACGAGCCTACCGCAGCAGCACTTGCTTATGGTCTGGACAATGAGAAAGAGCAGAAGATCATGGTATACGACCTTGGTGGTGGTACCTTTGATGTATCTATCATCGAGATCGGTGACGGTGTCATCGAAGTACTGGCTACCAACGGTGATACACACCTTGGCGGTGATGATTTCGATAACAAGATCATTCAGTGGATGCTGGATGAATTCAAGAAGGCAGAAGGTGTAGATCTGTCCGGCGATAAGATGGCTATGCAGAGACTGAAGGAAGCAGCTGAGAAGGCTAAGAAAGAGCTGTCCAGCGCAATGACCACCAACATTAACCTTCCTTTCATTACCGCAACCGCAGAAGGACCTAAGCACTTCGATATGAACTTAACCCGTGCTAAGTTCGATGAACTGACCAGAGATCTGGTTGACAAGACCGCCATCCCCGTACAGAACGCTATGAAGGATGCAGGCTTGAATTATTCTGATCTGGGTCAGGTACTGTTAGTAGGTGGTTCCACACGTATCCCTGCTGTACAGGATAAGGTAAGAGCATTGACCGGTAAAGAGCCCAGCAAGTCTCTGAATCCTGATGAGTGCGTAGCAATCGGTGCTTCTATTCAGGGTGGTAAGCTTGCCGGTGATGCAGGTGCCGGTGATATTCTGTTACTGGATGTAACTCCTCTGTCTCTGTCCATTGAGACCATGGGTGGTGTTGCAACCAGACTGATCGAGAGAAATACAACCATTCCTACCAAGAAGAGCCAGATCTTCTCTACCGCTGCTGATAATCAGACAGCAGTAGATATCAACGTAGTACAGGGTGAGCGTCAGTTCGCTAAGGATAATAAGTCCCTCGGACAATTCCGTCTGGACGGTATTGCTCCCGCTCCCAGAGGAATCCCTCAGATCGAGGTTACCTTCGATATCGATGCCAACGGTATCGTAAATGTATCCGCTAAGGATCTGGGTACCGGCAAGGAGCAGCACATCACCATTACCGCAGGCTCCAACATGTCCGATTCCGATATCGAGAAGGCTGTCAAGGAAGCCGCTGAATTCGAAGCACAGGATAAGAAGCGTAAGGAAGCTATCGAGGCAAGAAACGAAGCAGACTCCTTCGTATTCCAGACAGAGAAGGCTCTGAACGAAGTAGGTGACAAGGTGCCCGAGAGTGACAAGACGCAGGTACAGGCTGATTTGGAAGCTGTTAAGGCTATCCTGGAGAGAACCAAGGATCAGGAAATGAGCGACAGCGATGTAGATGAGCTGAAGGCTGCAAAAGAGAAACTGACCCAGAGTGCACAGTCCGTATTCACCAAGATGTATGAGCAGGCTGCACAGGCACAGCAGGGCGCTCAGAGCGCAGGTCCTGACATGAATGCACAGGCCGGCGGCAGCAACGCAGGTTCTTCCGCAGATGATGATGTCATCGACGGAGACTTCAGAGAAGTATAAATAACTTCACAAACAGAGCAATCCGTGGTATAACAGTAAATGCTGTGTAACAGTGATTGTGATAATAGGCGGCACAGGGTATGCGAAAGCGTGCCCTGTGCATAACCGTCTTAAGATTTATGTGATAGAGGTGCAAAAATGGCAGAGCAAAAGAGAGACTATTACGAGGTCCTCGGTGTAGATAAGAATGCAGATGATGCTGCAATAAAAAAAGCATACCGTGTACTGGCGAAAAAATACCATCCCGACATGAACCCCGGAGACAAGGAGGCAGAACAGAAGTTTAAAGAAGCTTCCGAGGCTTATGCCGTGCTGAGTGATCCCGAGAAGAGACGTCAGTATGATCAGTATGGTCATGCGGCATTTGACGGCGGTGCAGGCGGAGCCGGTGGATTTGATTTCAGCGGAACTGATTTCAGCGATATCTTCGGTGATATTTTCGGAGATTTCTTTGGCGGCGGAAGAAGCAGAAATTCTCAAAATAACGGCCCCAGGAAGGGCGCAGATGTCCGCATCAGTGTTCAGATTACGTTTGAAGAAGCTGTTTTTGGCTGTAAGAAGGAGATTGAGCCTACGGTAAAAGAGACCTGTAAGACCTGTAACGGTTCCGGAGCAAAGCCCGGTACCAGCCCGGAGACCTGCACAAAGTGCGGTGGTAAGGGTCAGGTAGTATATAACTCACAGTCTCTCTTTGGCACGATGCGTACAGTACACACTTGCCCCGAATGTCAGGGAACCGGCAAGGTGATCAAGGAGAAGTGTCCGGATTGTCGTGGTACCGGATACATTCCGATGAAGAAACGATATGAGGTAGTAATTCCCGCAGGTATTGACAACGGTCAGGCTGTTCGTGAGCCCGGTCTGGGAGAGCCCGGTGTTAACGGCGGTCCCAGAGGTGATGTGCTGTTAGAAGTGCGTGTAGGCCGTCACCCCATTTTCCAGAGACAGGATTTCAATATCTTCTCTACCGTTCCGATCTCTTTTGCAGTAGCTGCATTGGGCGGAGAAATATTGATCGATACCGTAGACGGTAAGGTAGTCTATGATGTGAAGGCAGGAACCCAGACGGATACGAAGATTCGTCTCCGCGGCAAGGGTGTTCCTTCCTGGAGAAATAAGGATGTTCGCGGTGACCATTATGTAACACTGGTGGTACAGACTCCCGATAAGCTGAAGCCGGAGGCAAAGGAACTGTTAAAGCAGTTTGATGCGCTGACAGGAGATTCCCTGAATGCGGTGAAGAAGACAACGGAAAGCGGAGAGGGAGACAACAAGGAGCCGAAGGACAGCAAAAAAAAGAAATTTTGGAAATAAGATTGGCTGCGCCCTTTGCTGACAATCTTATGAATAGCGTGCTCATTGCGGAGAGCTCTGTATTTAAAATCCTATTTTTTACTAAAAAAATACAAAAATATGAGATTTTGCCATACAAAAAGCCGTTATTTTCGCTGAGAGTGCAAAATGAAGAAATTCCGTACAAAAATTCCGGATTTGGGAATTTTTTTGTACGGAATTCATTGTTTTTAGAGTTTTTACACCAAACTAACTTGAAAGTTACGCGGGCAATGAGCCGCGCATAGGCAAAATAAGAACCGTGATTGGGAGCTTGCTTACAAATCACGGTTTTT
>OGPP01002140.1_pt1 | contig 12441 bp, 7 predicted proteins | sample 1553021 | NCBI WGS metagenome assembly OGPP01 (sample SAMEA2580217, study PRJEB22360) | human gut metagenome | biome: human gut; feature: human-associated habitat; material: faeces | place: Denmark | collected 2008/2010
AACCAATTACAAGTAATTTCTTTTTATACATTCTGATTCCCATCTCCCCTGTCACTATTCGAATCAGTTTCTGAGTGCTCCTCTGACTCCCCATTTTAACACACCTGTTCGTCTCGCGCAACCCTCCTCTTCTGCCCGCAGCAAATAAAAAACCTGGCAGATTTTTATTCTTCTGCCAGGCAAAAAACAGCTGCCGCCATTCTATTTCGTCCACGTATCTCTTGCAAACAGGATCAGCAGCGGAAACAGCTCCAGTCTTCCCGCAAGCATGTCGATAATCAGGACGACCTTCGAAAAATCGGAGAACATTCCGAAGTTCTGCGTCGGCCCAACCATCTCAAGACCCGGTCCGATGTTGTTCATCGTTGCCGCCACTGCCGTGAAATTCGTCGTAAAATCAAAATTATCGATTGAGATCAGCAGCACCGACACTGCAAAAACCATTACGTAAGAGACAATAAAAACATTCACTGAGCGCAGTACACTATGCTCAATCATCCGCCCGTCCATCTTCAGCTTCTTGACATTGTGCGGATGTGCAATCACATCAAGCTCTTTCTGTATGGATTTAAACAGGATCACGATACGGGATACCTTGATTCCGCCGCCCGTGCTGCCGGCGCACGCTCCGATAAACATCAGCAGCACCAGGATCGTCTTGGAAAAAGACGGCCACAGGTCAAAATCCGTCGTGGCAAATCCGGTCGTTGTGATGATCGTTCCCACCTGGAACGCCGCATGGCGCAAAGATTCCCATATATTTGAAAACAACGGTGCGATATTAACCGTAATCAGCGCAATTGAAATAAGGATGATCGAGAAATAGACCCGCACTTCAGTTGAGGAGGCTGCGGACTTCCATTTTTTCTTCAGCAGCAGATAATACAGATTGAAATTCACGCCGAACAGGATCATAAAGACCGTCACGACCCACTGGATATACGGCGAATAACTGCCCATACTGTCATTTTTGATCCCGAAACCACCGGTACCGGCCGTTCCGAACATCGTGACCAGCGCATCAAATACCGGCATCTTTCCTGCCAGTAAAAATACAAGCTGCAGAATACTGAGCCCCACATACATGCCATACAAAATAACTGCTGTGCGCTTTACCCGCGGCACCAGCTTTCCGACCGACGGACCCGGGCTCTCTGCCTTCATCATATACATGTTCGTGCCGCCTGCAAGTGGAAGCACTGCCATGACAAAAACAAGCACGCCCATACCGCCGATCCAGTGCGTAAAGCTCCGCCAGAACAGCAGGCAGTGCGCCATGGGCTCGACCTCCGGCAGAATACTGGAACCGGTCGTCGTAAATCCGGAAACAGTCTCAAAAATCGCATCTATGTAGGATGGGATCGCGCCTGCAATCACAAACGGAAGTGCGCCGACCGCACTCATAATAATCCAGCACAGCGCTACTGTGACAAATCCTTCTCTTGCATACATAGACATGCTCTTCGGCTTTTTCCGGATAATCAGAAGTCCTGCAAGCAGGCTTGCTGCCGCAACTGCGGCCAATGCCAGCCCCTCACGCTCGTGATACACAAACGCGGTGATACACGACGGCAGCATGAATGCCGCCTCAAAATTCAGCACCCAGCCGATCACATAAAATATTATTCCGTAATTCATCGACCTGCACCTACTTTACTAAAATATCGTCAAGGCTGTTCAGGCCAGCAAACTGCGTGATAATAATGACTGCATCACCCTTTTTCATCATGTCCATACCACGTGGGATGATGACTTTCCCTTTGCGGTTGATGCTCGCAACCAGTACACCCTTACGGATTTTCAGCTCCTGCAGCGGGGTATCCGTCGCCCTTGACTTTTCCCGGATGATAAACTCCAGAGCCTCCGCCTTATTATTGATGATCCGATGCAGTGATTCCACATTGCTGTCCAGAGAATTTTTCATTGAGCGCACATAACGGATAATATGTTCTGACGTGATATTTTTCGGATGGATCACCGTGTCCAGATCCAGCTCCTGAATGACCTCGTCAAACGTGATACGATTGATCTTCGTAATGACCTTCGCATCGCCCACCTTCTTTGCATACAGAGAAAGCAGGACATTCTCCTCATCAATATTGGTCAGTGCCGCAAAGCTTTCAAAGCGCTCCAGACCTTCCTCTTTGAGCAGATCACGGTCCGTGCCATCCCCGCAGACGACAGTCGCCTTCGGAATGCTGTCGCAGAGCTTCTCACAGCGCTGCATGTCCTTTTCCACGATTTTAACACGGATGCCGGTAGCGATCAGCATTTTTGCGAGGTAAAATGCAATCGCGCCTCCACCGACGATCATGATATTCTTTACCTGATTGGAGACGATACCAGCCTGCCTGAAAAATTCGTTGGCCTCCGAGGAAGTACCGACGATCGAGATGCGGTCACGCGGCTGCAGCACTGTATTTCCATCCGGAATGATCAGCGTATCTCCCCGCTCAATCGCACAGATCAGGATATTTCCTCTGGTGCGGGAGGAAAGATCGGAAAGCTTCATATTATTTAAAATCGACTTCTCCGGCACACGGAATTTCAGCAGTTCCACACGGCTGCGTACAAAGGAATCCACCTCGATCGCAGACGGAAACTTCAGCACACGGGCGATCTCTTCCGCTGCAGCAAACTCCGGATTAATCACCATCGCAAGGCCAAGTTCTTCTTTGATAAAACCAAGCTCCTTATTGTATTCCGGGTTGCGCACTCGCGCGATCGTGTGACAGTTACCTGCTTTTTTCGCGATCAGACAGCAAAGCAAATTCAGCTCGTCCGAGCCGGTCACTGCAATCAGCAGATCAGCTGCTTCAATCCCGGCATCGATCTGGGTAGAATACGTCGATCCGTTTCCGACCACGCCCATCAGGTCATACTGGTTTGCAAAATCCTGCACTACAGACTCCCTGTTGTCTATGACGGTAATGTCATTATCCTCTTCACTTAGTTCGGCCGCAAGTGTCTGTCCGACTTTACCAAGGCCTACAATAATAATCTTCATACTCTCTTCCTCTGTTATATTTTCTTTCCCTTTCATACACCTGTTCCAAAAGACAGCTGTGTACAAAACCATAAAAGCCACAAATGGTATACAGCGCACAGCGCCATATACCATCTTGTATTATATATAAGTCTCTGAAGTTTTTCAAGCCTGATTCCATCCGTCTATCTCCGGCAGCGGCACCCCGTTATCCAGAAGACTACAGAATTTTGTCTCCGGTACCGGCTTTGAATAATAATATCCCTGAATATAATCACAGCCGTTTTCCCGCAGAAATGCGGTCTGGGCCTGCGTCTCCGCACCTTCCGCAATCAGCGAAACTCCCATTTCATGCGCCATATCGATCAGGAAGCGAAGGATGCTGCGCGTTTTTGTGTTTGTCTCAATCTTACGCACAAAGCTCATATCGATCTTGAGGATATCAAAATTATAATCCCGCAGCATACCGAACGAAGAATAACCGCTTCCAAAATCATCCAGCAAAATTTTAGCGCCCTCTTTACGGATTGCATTCAGCACTCCCAGCCGGTTCTCTTCCAGTGCCGCATAGGAGGTCTCCGTCACCTCAAAGCGGATCATGCCGCGCGGAATCTCACCGGTCTGAAGCTGCTCAATGATCCCGTTTATCATCGTCTCATCGTAAAAATCCATCCAGGAGAGGTTGATTGAGACCGGAACCGTCTTTTTTCTGCGCAAAAGGCGTGCGCGGATCAGCTCTTTCACCTGCTCCACCACGTAAAAGCTCAGCTCTGAGATCTGGCCGCTTTCTTCCAGCGCAGGAATAAAGATTCCCGGTGAGATCATCCCTTTTTCCGGGTGATTCCAGCGGATCAGTGCTTCTGCTGATGCGATCATTCCGGTCTTTGCATCAACCACTGGCTGATAGTAAATCTCAAACTGCTTTTTCTGGATTCCCTCATACAGCTCTCCTGCCAGCTCCGCGCTGTCGAGATACGCATTGCTCATGGACTCATCATATACACGATACGGCTGGATGTATTCATCTTTAATATATTTTTTTGCCAGCTTCGCGCGGTTGAGCATTCCATCCACCGGCATCGTGCGGTCTTCTGCAAAGAAAATACCGCAGCGCAGGTGCAGATGCAGCGTCTTTCTTCCCTGAACTGCACGCTGCTGCTCGCAAAGCGCCGTAAGCACCCCTGAATTCAGATTCTCTGTCCGCACCAGGCAGGCAAACCGGTCCGCCTCGATCCTCGCAGTGACTTCCGGATACAGTTCCGATGTATTCAGCGTTCTGTAAAGATCTCTGAGCACAGAGTCACCCTTCTCCGTTCCAAACAATTCGTTCACTGCCTTGAAGCTCTTGATGTTAAAAAATAAAACCGCAAACTTCTCGTTTTTCTCCGCGTTTTTCAGGATCTCCTTCGTATGATCCAGAAAACCCTGCCGGTTGTAACCGCCGGTCAGAACATCACGGCCTGTAAGATCTGTGATATCCTCCAGCGCAGCCAACACGATCTGATACGGTTTATTCAGATAAAGAAACGTACAGCGCTTCTGCCTTCCGTCTCCCTCCCCGTTTTTATCAAACAGCTGCACCGTAAACGAATAGGTATCCGACTTTTCAAGCTCGCTTCTGATCACATCCAGTGAAGCGGCATGCGCGATCATTCTGCGGTCTTTTTTCGCCACGCGGCATTTTACACGTTTCTCTGCAAACTCCTGATACGTCTCCTCTTCTCTGAGATACTGGGAAATGCTGAAATTTTTCGCATAATTTGAGGCGATCGTCTTTCTGCGCATATTGATAATAGCGATCATCTCATAGCTCTTTTCATAAAGCATATTCAGCATTGTATTCGACAGGTAAAGCTCGGTAATATCCGTAAAGTACAGTACTCCTTCGATCTCATCGGAACAGGAATTTTGGAAAAACTCCGCCGAGATCCGGTACATTCTCAGATTCTCTTTCGGGTCACACTGGAGAGACTGTTCCATCGTTATAGAGTTCTCTCCTTTTTCGAAGCATTTCATCATATTTTCCCTGCAAAACTGCCGGCAGAAATTTTCCCTGTCTTTCTCAAAAAGAATCCCCTGTGAGATCCTGTCAATATAGGTATCGATCGATTCCTCTCCATTTTTTACCCGCATCTGTCGGTGCAGACCGCTTCCTGAAACACAGAGATTCTGCGAAACGTTAAGTGTCACTACTCCGGAAGAGTCTGCCACATGACGCATCACCAGATCCAGCTGCTTCATATAATCATCGTTGATGTCCCTCATGTACAGCACAGTGAACTGCTCATCTGAGTGATATTCCGTGCTGCGCAGCATCTCCATGGACATCCAGCGGTATTCCTGGCCGACTCGATAGCGGACATGCAGTTTGATCTGCTGATTGCCATCGGAAAAATAACTGCGAAGCCGATCCAGATCGCAGAACTGCAGATATTCCTCCACATCATCCGGATGAATAGATCCCTCATTCACATACGCTTTCAGCCGATCTGAAAACTTCTCAATGCGGTCAAACTTTACGCTCTCTTCTTTTCCGCTGTTTTTCAGCACCCAATAGGAATCCGTTGTCAGATTGATTTTCAAGATCCGCAGAAAAAAAGCAGACAGCATGCCCACCGCATCCTGCAGATTTCCGGAAATTTTATCGTACAATGCGATCGTATTGCGCACTCTTCTGCGTACCGCTGAAATATCAAACGGGCGCTTGAAATAATCACTGACACCAAGTTCATAAGCCAATCCGATATTGTTCTCTCCGGTTTCTGCCGAAATCGCAATTACAGGAAGTACCTCCAGCCAGTTATGTGCCTTCATATAACGCAGCACTTCATAACCGTTCATGACAGGCATATTGATATCAAGCAGGACAATGCGGTATTCCCGCCAGTGATCCGCCAGAAGCTCCACCGCTTCCTGCCCGTTTTGTGCTTCACATATTTTGTAATCATCAGATAGCATCTCTGAAAGAAGCTCTCTGTTTAAGGCCGAATCATCTACGACCAGAATCTTCTGTTTTTTCATCAGGTCAAGCTTTCTCCTGTTCTTCTGAAAATCCGGTGTCATTTATCTGAATAGCAAAACGGCTTGCGCATATCCGCCTTGATTTTATTTGCAGAGCTCTGCAACGACCTGATTGATCACCTTTCCGTCTGCTTTGCCTTTCAGCTCAGCCATAACCGCCTTCATAATCTGACCTTTATTCTTTGTTGCGATCACGTCCGCAAACTTCTCTGTCAGGATTGCTTTTACCTCCTCTGCGGAGAGAAGCTTCGGTGCATACCCGGAGATCACATCATAGCGGAACTGATACTCTTCTTTTAAATCCGTTCTTGACTCCGGACACGTATCGATCTGCTCCTTTGCTGTCTTCAGCTCTTTTAAGATCACGCGATCCACCATCTCAGACGGGATATCGTCACGGCATCCCTCGTCGATTGCCGCCTTCTTGACTGCAGATACCAGGGAAGAGATTGCTTCCTTTCTCGGTTTGTCTTTTGCCTTCATCGCTGCTACCATGTCTTTTCTGAGTGTTTCAATATCCATGTCTCATCCTCCTCATTTTCTATGGCAAAGTGTACGGCAAAACAGGTATCTTCTGCCTTTGATCCACTTTGTCCTCTGTCCTTATTCAAGTATACTCACCTTTTGAAACATGGTCAAGAGGGGAAGAAAAAACAAATTCCCGCAGTCTCCGTATTCCGGAGAGCTGCGGGAATCTTGAGCTTTCTGCCATGGCAGGGCTGATCACCCTTAAATCTAATAAATCATATGGGTATAATATGGAAGTCCGTAATTCTTACCGTTTACCGTCTTATACGGCACAATTCTGACATACTCTTTTTTCGTAACGCCGGTAATGCGAACGGATGTTGCCGTTCCGGATAAGCGTTTCCAGACTCTTCCTGCTGAATTCTGGCTGTAGGAGCGGTATACATAATACCCATTTGCGCCATACAGTCTATTCCATTTAAATGTAATCCAGTTTCTTCCTGACGCGGCCGTCTTATTCACCCGTTTTGCTGCAATCCATCCTCCGCGCTCATTTCCATAATACTTCTTTCCGTTTTTTACTTTGTATGCACAAACACTGACACGATAAACTGCGTTCGGATTTAAATATCCGCTGTAATAGGTATTGCCATTTCCAGGTAAATTTTTTGTGGTAACTTTCTTCTTGCTGTAATCAAGAAACTTTAAGCGATATCCGTTTGCTTTGCTTATCTTTGTCCACTCAAACCGAACATATCCGCTGTCAGAAAATACATAATTATCTTTCATATACGGCGCGTCCGGATAGCTTGCTGCCGATGCTGTCACGCTGAATGCCATTGCCAGCATAAACAGCACAACTCCTGCAAATAATTTTTTGATCTTTCTCATCCTGTTTCTCCTTTCGTTTTCACGAACTCTCGATTTTTCCGCCATGGCCGGGCACTTTTCCGTGTCCTCTTAACCGTAGATTATACTCGGCTGTCCGGACACAGTCAAGCCCGCATCATTTCTAAGTCAGGCAAAGCGAATACCCGCACTCCGCTCTGCTTCCTGTTTCGTCCCTGCCAGAAGACGATTTTCTTAAGAAATCGTAATATTCTTATATGGGAAATTCATTTTCTTTCCGTTTACAGTCCGGTATGGAATAATCCTTACGTAAACAGGTGCACTTCCAAGTCCGGTGAAGCGAACGGCTGTCGCACCTGCCGGAAGCGTTGTTGCAAGCTGATATCCGGAATCCTGAGACAGCGAAACGTATACCCGATAACCATGGATGCCACGAAGCGCTGTCCAGTTCACTGTAAGTGCCGTCGGGCTCGCATCCGAATCCCATACGCTCCGCGGTACAGCCATATAGAGCGCTCTGGTAGAACCATAGACCCGCTTTCCGTTCTGTACCTTGTACGCGCAGATACTGATCTGGTATGCCGTATTTTCATCAAGCCAGCGGTACCAGGTTGTATTGGAGCTTCCGCTTAAGTACTGCACTGCTGTTGTATTCTGCCGATAATTCAGGCATCTGACGCGATAACCGTTTGCGCCGTTTACTTTGCGCCATGTCAGATAAGTCCAGCCGTCGTCATCCATCGTACGGTACGTCACGGTCGGCGCACCAGGCTTTGTCACAGGCGTCGGATTTACGACTTTGACTTTACACGTTGCTTTCTTTCCATTTGACGTTTTCGCTGTGATCGTCGCAGTACCGGATCGTTTTCCGAGCACCACGCCGCTGCTGCTTACCGATGCCACACTCGGATTTGCACTGCTCCAGGTGACCTTTTTGTTGGTCGCATTGCTCGGAGAAACTGTCGCCTTTAAGGTATACTTGCTTCCGCGCTTTACTGTAACGCTTGTTTTGTTCAGGGATACCTTTGTAACCGCGATTGTCTTTCCGCCTCCGACATTCGCAAAGTTCGGAATGCCATAGCCGTAATACTGATCCCAGCCCTTGCTTCCAAGGTCTTTGCAGTGGCTCTTGATCGTCGACTCTACCTTAGCCGGTGAATAGGACGGATTTGCCAGCTTCACCATTGCCGCCAGTGCCGCAACATGCGGGGTCGCCATCGAAGTACCGTTCCAGCTCTCATAATAGCCGCCCGGAATGCTGCTCCGGATGCTGACACCCGGTGCTACCACATCCAGTGTGCTTCCATAGTTTGAAAAATCTGCCTTTCTGTTGCTGGAGTTTACCGCTCCGACACAGATGACATTTTTCATATGGGCCGGACAGGTCGGATAACCATCACTGGCCCGGTTAATATTGGTATACTCATTTCCTGAAGCAACAACGACCGTAACACCTTTCCGGACCGCATAATTAATTGCGTCTTCTTTATAGCTGCTGCAGCCTCCGCCAAGGCTTAAATTGATCACCTTTGCCCCGTGATTTACTGCGTACTCAATTCCAAGCCCAACCACATAAGAAGAGCCTTCGCCTTTCTCATTCAGGACACGCACCGGTAAAATTTTTACATTCAGGCCCGGTGTACAATCCACAATCGTTCCGGATACATGCGTTCCATGTCCGTGATAATCGTACGGATTGGAATCACCATCAATAAAGTCATATCCGGACAGAACCCTTGACTTGATAAACGGATGTGACCGGTCCACACCGCTGTCTACAACTGCCACCTTGATCGTAGCGGATGTCTTTGCCCGGACGCGCTTTGCATATGCCGACGCGCCGATCTTTGAGACGCCCCAGGAGTTCGACTGGATGGAATCAAGCGCCGTATTTGTCAGGGAAAGTTCGGAAGAATCCAGGGCTGACAGAGTATCACTCAGATCCACACTTCCGGTGCTCCACTCACCGGAATCTGACGCATTGTAAGCCGAAATTCCTGCGTTCTCCTCTTCCACTTCCATGCTTCCATTAAATACATTCTTTCCGGAAGCTGACTGTTTCGTGCTTCCTTCTCCCGCAATCCCCACATAGGAATCCGGCTCTACATATACAATGCCAGACCATTTCCGGATTATATTGTATGCATTTTCTGCTGCGGCTGCAGAAGAAAACTGTATCATATACCTGTTGTCCGGGCTCTTTACAACAGCAGCTGCCCGCAGCTTTGAAAAGTCAAGCGGCCTGCCGTTGCTCTTTACGATCAGTCTCCGTAAATAAAATCTGTTGTTCGCCGCAGCCCGGGCACCACTTGCCGCACTCTGGTAGTTTTTGATCACTTCCACTGACGCCATGGCAAACTCATCAAAGGTGGATGTCTTTGTATAGCCAACCGTCACCTTACAGAACGCTTTTTTTCCATTGGAAGCGCGTGCCGTAATCACAGTCTCACCGGCTGATACTCCAAAGATCTTTCCGTTTGCAGAAACCGATGCAACGGCCGGATTGGAGCTGCTCCAGGTCAGATCGCGCTCCACCGCCTTTGCCGGGAGCACCGTCGCCCGAAGCATGGCAGACTGCCCAACTTTGATATTTTTTATTTTTTCCAGTGTGACTGCAGTGACTTCCGCTGCCGTTCTTGCGCTCTTTGCCGCCGATGGCTCGCCGTATTGCTTCTTGCCGCTGACACTGCGGTACGCCCGTACCTGATACGTATACAGGGTATCCGCTTTCAGCTTTCCATCCGTGCAGGTACACTGATTGATTCCGGCAACAGATGCTACCTTCTGAAAGCTTCCCGATCCGCTCTTCCGGTAAAGCTCGTACCCGGATGCCCCGCTGACCTTCTGCCAGGATACATCCAGCGCCGATGCACTGCGCACCGAAATTTTTGTGATCTGCGTTTTGCCAAGTGTCGCTGCCTGTGCCGGGAGCGCCCACAGCATCAGCATACAGCACAGCGCAAGCAGATATCTTGTTAGTTTCCTTGTTGTTTTCATACGTCTACCTCCCCCTAAGGTAATTTTCTGCTTCTCTTATCATTGTAGCAAAGAAAGACAATATGTGCAATTACAAATCATCTATGCGGGCAGAAAAAACCTCACCTGTCCGGCTGCCTGTTTTCAGACAGCCAAAAGAACAGATGAGGTTTTATACTCAGCGGGAAAGAGTTGTTATTTCATGCGGAAGTGTTACTGCCTTTCCATTTACAAGCTTATACGGCACTACCCGGATATACGTTTTTTCAGCGCCAAGTCCTGTCACCCGGTAGGAGACTGCATTTTCGGAAAGCCGTGCAAGTCTCGTATAACCGGAATCACGGCTGGCCGACCGGTAAATATAATATCCATTGATTCCTTTCAGCTTCGCCCACTTTAAGGTGATCGCCGTACTGGTCGCATTTGCTCCCTGAATGATTCTCGGTGCGGAAGCGTAGGCAAGTCTTGTTGCCCCGTAAACCCGCGCTCCGGACTCGATCCGGTATGCGCAGACAGAAATACGGTAAAGCACGTTTTTGTTCAGCGTGATCGTCCACTCGGTATTGGTCTTTCCGCTTAAATATTTTGTGCTCGTTGTCCCCGTTCCATAATTGTAATAATTTACCCGGTAGCCGCTCGCTCCATTTACTGCGTTCCAGCCAAGACTGAGTTTTCCGTCCCGGTTCATGGAACCGTGCGTAAGGATCGGCGCTGCAGGCTTTACAGCTGATGTCACCTTCACTTTGCAGGTGGCCTGCTTTCCATTCGCGCTCTTCGCTGTGATCGTGGCGATTCCGGCCTTTTTCGCCGTCACCACGCCTCCGCTTACCGTCGCCACACTCGGATTTGCACTGCGCCAGGTAATCGTTTTATTCGTTGCATTGGACGGAGAAACCGTTGCTTTTAAGGTGTACTTCTGTCCTGCTTTTACGGTAACACTCGTCTTATTCAGTGTCACTGATTTTACATCAATCACACGGTCAACCGATGCAAACTGCGGAACGCCGTAGCCATATTTCACATCGTATCCCTTCGGTCCGAGGTCTTTGCAGTGCGCTTTGATCGTCTTTTCAACCTGAGCCGGTGAATAGGATGGATACACCAGTTTCACCATTGCTGCCAGCGCAGCCACATGCGGCGTAGCCATGGAGGTACCGTCCCAGCTCTCATAATAACCGCCTGGCACACAGCTGTAAATTCCGACACCAGGTGCCACGACATCCAGCGTGCTTCCATAGTTTGAAAAGTCCGCTTTTACATTTCTTAAATCAATCGCACCGACACAGATCACATTCTTCTTATGCGCCGGGCAGTTATATGTTTTTACCACATCCTCGTTTTTGTTTCCGGCACTTACTACTACAGTGACACCTTTCTGCACTGCGTAATCAATCGCATCTTCCTCATCCTGTGTGCAGTCGCCATTCAGGCTCATATTGATCACCTTGGCTCCGCGCTCCGCCGCATAATAGATTCCGGAGCTGATCACAGAGTTCCAGCCATTGCCATCTGCCCCAAGCACACGCACCGGAAGAATCTTCACCTTTACGCCCGGCGTACAGTCTACGATGATTCCCGATACGTGGGTTCCATGACCGAATTCATCATATGGATTGCTGTCGACATCCACAAAATCGTAGCCGTCCGACGTAACCCGCGACTCCAGGAATGGATGCGTCTGATCCACACCGCTGTCTACAACCGCTACCTTGATTGAGGAAGAAGTCCGCGCCGCCACATTTTTTGCATAGGAATCCGCTCCGATCCATTCAACACCCCAGGAATTGAATTTCACTGAATCCATCAGCGCCGTATTTCCGGCTGCCAAACTTTCTGAAACGCCTGCCAGGCCTGACATGAGGCTGTTCGTATCCTCATCCTGTGAATCTTCTCCCAGAGACCATTCACCGTTCAGCGCCAGATCATTTTCCGGAATCGTTCCTTCCACCCGCGCCGTCTTTTCCCCTCCTGCATGGGACAGACTGTCCGGCTCCACATATTTGATACCAGATCAGCTTTCGATCGTCCGCATTGCATTTTCCGTCGCTGCAACCGATGCAAACTGTACAACATAAAGCCCATTCGGTCCTTTTACTGCCGCCGTCGCATTTAACTTTGAAAAATCAAGTGATTTTCCATTT
>OGPP01002148.1_pt1 | contig 12413 bp, 11 predicted proteins | sample 1553021 | NCBI WGS metagenome assembly OGPP01 (sample SAMEA2580217, study PRJEB22360) | human gut metagenome | biome: human gut; feature: human-associated habitat; material: faeces | place: Denmark | collected 2008/2010
TTTGTTAGAGGTTTACCTCATAGTGAACCAATAAGCTTAACTAAGTGACATTGGTTCAGATCCAGCCTCCAAAATGCACGATTTTCAATCATTTTATGAATTTTTGCTTGCCCCTGAACAGCTACATATTAATAAAAACTGTAGGAACACTCGGCAATCCCACCTGTTTTTACATTTTTCATCGTAATGGAAAGCCAGCCGTCGCATTTTGCCGCCAGCGAACCGAGGGAAAGCCTTACTCCTGCCTGATTACAGCTGACATAACTGGATTTTCCGGTCTTCTGTGAATAATAGGACACGTTTCTTATTCTCCAGTTTTTCGCTGCTGTAATTGCAACTTCTGCATTTTTCTGTGCTTTCTGTATCCGTATAGCGGTCTGATTATGATTTTTGAGCATCGGAGCAAGGTTTGTACTTCTTCCATTTTTTACTCCGGTAATTGTCACCTTCGAAAGCGGATTCGTATAAGAGAGAACCTTTACGTTCGAAGTGTACGTTCTTTTTCCAATTCGGAAACGGACTGTTGAAGTACCCGGCCGATAAAACCGAAAATTAATATACACACTATCATCCCGGTAGTATTCATCATCTTCCATGGTGAAAAGTGGATTTTTAATATACTCATACCGGAAAATATTGGTAGATCTCGTACTGTATAAATACTGCAGGATAGAGGAACTGCTCTGCAGTGAATTTCTTGCGATTGTTTCATCCGGCGCGAGACCGCTGACACTAATTGATCCGAACATATAATCCGCTTGCGGCGATGTACCTCCGTTATAAAATACCTGACTCTTTGGGTACTGAATTGCTGCACTTGCCGTTCCTGATACCATCATGCACAGCAACACTGCCATAAGCAGAAGATATTTGATTTTTCTGCATCTTTTATTCATTTTCTCTTCCTCCTTCATACATTCTCTTTTGCTTCTTCTTTCTCTATTTTTATCCGACTTACACTCCTCCTTCCTGTATAATCAGCATTTTCCCATGCTGCAACTTTAAGTGCTCCTCATCACAAACATTCCCGTTATGATCCAATAAACAGGCAATCCGATTCTGTTTAAACCGATATTTCGCACTCACGTCCCTCTTGCCGAAATATGAGAAATCCTTCTGCCAGAGGCTTATAATATCTCATAACCAGATATCCGCTTCACCATTTCACCACATTAAAGCGGCTACTCACAAATACTTACACATTAATTCTGTATAATCAACTTTATTATTCACTTTCTAATTGCATTGTTTTTCTTCTTATTGTTGTTCTTTTATACAAAATTAAAAAACATTTACTGACAAATTTTATATAATTTTTTGTCGAACCACAAGATGGGGCGCGATTTGTGGACAGCTTTTTTCTGTTTTTATGAAATTTTTGTGTTCTCTATGTCGAAACTATGATATACTCTGACTTATCAACTGATACTGCGAAAGGATTTATTACCTATGTCTGTTTTTTCTGATATGCTGCAAAATTATGTACATGAAAAAGATGTGAAGGTAAGTGCGCTCGCTTCCTACTGTGATATGGAGCGATCCACTTTCTACAAATTTATTACCGGCAAACGGGAGCCTGGTTCTGTCGAGCTGGTGGAGCGGATTGCTTCTTTTATAAAGCTGACGCCTCTGGAAACTCATCAGTTCCGTGAAGCCTGGAAAATGGCACGCATCGGGGAGACTACTTATTATACCCGCAAAAGTGTCGAGCATTTTTTAACTGATTTTCCGAATAAATCGGTTCTCCCAGTGTGCAGTTTTACCCCCCCCACGAAAATTTTTCATTTAATATTAATGACGCATTTTCATTTTCTGGAAACTGCCTCCTTTTAAATTCCAGACAGGCTGTGGATTTTTCTGTCCATCAGATCTTAATGGCCGAAGCTGCCAAATCAAACGGTAAAATCGCACTTTTTCTGCAGCCGGACTATGACTTTTTGTTTCAGCTTTTATCCACAATTCAGCCATCCGGCACTCTGCAGATCGACCATATCTTCAGTTTAAGCCGCACTCCTCAGTTTACGGACTCGCATGAACTCTATGAGTTTTATTATCTGCGGAACATGTTTCCGATTTATATGAACCATGTGGATTACCGTACTTGGTGTTTTTATACCGGCGAAACGAAAAATTCTCAGAATCTTTCCACACTGCCGTACCTGATTCTGACCTCAGAGTTTGCAATTTCCTGTTCTTCAGATTATCAGACGGGTATTTTATATAAGGATCCGGATATTCTGCTCTCTTTCTGGAATCTCTTCTCCTCCAGACAGGCGCTCTGTCAGCCTGTATTCCAGACTTTCCCGATTGTAGCAGACGATCTTCCATCGCTGTTTCAGTATATTGACCGCACGAGAGCTACCGCAAACGTATGCCTCTTTATTCAGCCGGAAGCCTGCTTTTTCCCGTTTCTGCACGGTGATATGATAAAAGAGCTTTTTAACACAGAACTGCCAATGGCTGATGCGATTATTCCGATGGCAGAATCTCTGGTGCAGAAAAACATGAAATTGATCAGTGATGAAAAAATGGTGATCTATTTCACTGACTCCGGTATGACACGTTTTCTGCAGGAGGGTCTGATTGAGGAAATCCCATCGATCTTTTATCATCCGCTCAATATCAATCAGCGCATTTATGTTCTTCGTGAAATCGTAAAATGCTGCCGCGGCGGATCCTACCGGATTTTAAAGAAGCCGCTTGATCATCTGCCGGAAAATATCCGCATGGCGCTTTGCGGAACCACCTGTTCCTTCACTTATCAGACAAATTCCGGTGAGCACATGTGCTTTGCCATCACGGAACCATCGATTCTTCAGGTTTTTCACGACTTTTTGGAACATATGGATCCGGAGCTTTATTATGAGCCGGAGGAAGCGGCACAGATCATAGAGCGGCAGATCCGGCAGCTGGAAGCTGAGAATTAATTGCATTTTTTCACTTTCCTGTGTAAAGCGAACATTCGCAATTCGCTTTGCGATCTGCGTCCAACTTCCTGTCGACAATTCAGCAATATCGTATTTTCCATATATACCAACAGAAAAACCGACCAATCCGTTTTCTAAAAACAGATCGGTCGGTTCTTCTCTTTCCGTGATTTTTTTATTCTGATCAGACCACGAATTTCTTCGTCTCTTGACTGTTAATCATTTTGCTTTCTGTGTGTTTCATCCAAACTGCTTTCCCTCTCCTTTACACACAATTTCCCCTGTTTCTGCTTCCGTACCGTTTTCCTGCCATCCCTCCGTCTCTTTCTTCAATCTCACTATCGTCTTAAACAGATCCCCGTCTGTCTCGATCCGGAAGCTTCCCCCCTGAAGCTCCGTAAAGCTCTTCACGATTGCAAGGCCAAGGCCGCTGCCTTCGGTATTGCGGGAAGTGTCGCCGCGCACGAAGCGTTCGGTTAAGTAGCTGCAGTCCTCGGCAAGCTCCTGCGCGGAGGTGTTTTTGACCTCGATCTCCACGTCATCGACGGTTTCGCGCAAAGTTATCCACGCCCGCGTGCCTGCAAGCGCATATTTACTCACATTGACAATCAGATTTTCCAGGATGCGGTACGTCTTCTCTCCGTCCAGAAAAATCAGGACACGATTTTCCGGTACCGATACGCGGCAGTCGACCTTTGCTTCTGCCAGACGGTCTTCCTGCTCCAGCACGGCCTGCTTTACCATCTCAGCGAGGTCAACCTGCTGCCGTCTGATCTGGATATTTCCGCTCGCCGCCTTGCTGATCTCGAAAAGATCTTCGATCAACTTTTTCAGGCGAAGGGATTTCCGGTCAAGGATCTCAATGTAACTTTTCCGTTCTTCCTCAGTCGTTCCTTCTTCTTTGAGCAGGTTCACGTACGTAATGATCGCAGTCAGCGGCGTCTTCAAATCATGTGAGACGTTTGTGATGAGTTCCGTCTTCATATTCCGGCTCTTCAGTTCCTCTTCCACCGCCGCAGAAAATCCCTCTTTTACTTTTTCCAGTTCTTCCCCGGCAGCAGAAAAAATACCGAGATCACCGTCCGCCGAAGCGTTCAGATTTCCTTCTCCCATCTCCTTTACTTCCTCAAGCAGCACCCGATAATTTTCTTTGATCCGGTTCAGATAGCGCCGCAGGATCAGAAACAGCACTGCCGAATACAGGAAAATCCAGAGAATTCCGCCCACCCACAGGCTGCAAAGTACTGCAAGGATCACAAAATTCACAAGAACTATCATCAAAAGCCAGCGGTCGGAGGCATCCGTCAGGTCTACTGTCTGAAGCTCCTTTACCAGCTTCTTTATTTTACTCTTCAACCAGGCAAGAATCCGGTCTCCGTTCTGATATAAGAGGGAACGCTCTTTCAGGTAAGGAACCACTCCGACATCCAACACTTGCAGCAATGCCATGACCGCGGCAAACCACACACTGTAGACCACAACGTGGAAGCCCAGGCAGCCAAGAAGATACATCGCATACCAGCTGTCGTCTGATTGTACGGTCCTTACTGCAAAAGAAATGATTCCCCCATATGCCGTGATTACCAGAACTGCACCGGCCAAAGCCGCTTCAAACGGAATTTTCCCAATCAGCCGGCTCTCTCTGCGCAGCCGTTTAAACGGCGGAATCAAAAATACGGCCAGTGCCAGCAGAAAAAGCGGTATGATGTACGATTCCCAATACCTGCTTCCACGATCTCCATACGCTGTCTCAAAAGCCTGTTCTTCCGGCTGCCACTGTACCCCTGTATAATAACAGTCCTGGTTTTCCGAGTAAATATAGACTGTAACCCGTTTTGGTGTCTGCAGAAGTGTCGGAGACAGCTCTGTATTTCCGACCCAGTTCAGAATACGCGCCTTCGTCATCCTCCTGATATCTCCGGCCGACAAAACGATTCCATCCTGATTTTGCATCTCGTCGATCGACACACTGCCTTCTTCATCAAACGTCATTTTCAGGAAAAACGGGGCATTTTCCGCAGCGCTCTCATACTGCTCCAGATTTTCCAACGAATTTGTCTCTGCCTCTCCGCTTTCCTGATCCACGATCCGATACTCGATCTGATACTGCTCGATCAATGAGGAAAAGCCATCGTACCAGTTCTGAAATTCCACATCAAAATCAGCCAGCTGTGTTTCCAGATCCTCATCCGTCTTTGCCTGCTCCCTTATTTTATCTGAAAAAAATACTTCCGAAGGAAGCACTGTACGCTGCTGCAGTTTTTCCTGCAGCTGCCAGTACATCACATAACTGCCCGCATACATAAACTGCGCAAAGCTTCTCAGATTCTCTTCTGCTCCTCCATCATAACTCGGCCAGGTACTTTCTGCCTCACCCTCCTGCGTTTTCTGCTCTGCGCTTCGTGCCGCCTGATATTCATGATAGATCTCATAGTAGAGATCCGAGGCGACACCTGTCATGATCGCGGCACAGATCAGGATCAGAATCCCTGCAAAAATAATTGCCTTATTGTTTTTCGATTTTGTAGCCAACGCCCCACACCACCTTTAAATATTTTGGATTTTTCGGATCCACCTCGATTTTTGACCGGATATGCCGGACATGCACCATGATCGTCTCTGTTGCGATTGCCTTTTCATTCCATACCTTTTCATAAATTTCTTCTGCTGAAAAAACACGTCCCGGGTTTTTCATCAGAAGCGCCAGGATCTTAAATTCCAGCGGTGTCATCGTCACCGTCTCCCCGTCGATCCGCACCTCTTTCGTCTCATCGTTCAACTCCAGGCCGCCGATCACGTACGTATGATCGTTCTCCTTTTTGCCCGCCATTTTCAGATACCTCGAATACCGGCGCAGATGGGAATTGACACGCGCGATCAGCTCCATCGGTGCAAACGGTTTTGTCACATAATCGTCCGCGCCGATATTTAATCCCATCACCTTATCGACCTCCTCCGACTTTGCCGACAGCATGATCACCGGAAAATCGTACTTTTCCCGAAGCTTTATCGTCATCGTAATGCCGTCCATCACCGGCATCATGATATCAACAATCGCCAGATGAATCTCTTCCTTGGCAAGAATCTCCAGCCCCTCCTTTCCGTTCTGTGCCTTAAACACCTTATACCCCTGATTTTTCAGGTAAATTCCCACACCATCCAAAATTGCCTTGTCATCTTCCACTACAAGTATATGATACATTTTTCTCTTTTCCTCTCTGTGCACATTCTCTAATCGAGTCAAGCAGGTCACAAATATCCTCTTTTCACTCCGCGCCACGTACATGTACTGTCTGCTCCTGCAGATTTCTTATCAGAATCTTTTTTCTGTTCCTGCTCTATCATACCAGTGAAACCGGAAAACCACCATCCTTTTCCTCATAAGAAAGCAGAAAAAAATCCGAAAGAAATTCGAAAGAAGCACAATAAAAAAGATCCCCTGAAACAAATTTCGGCATATCATCCGATCTGTTTCAGAGAATCCTTCTCTCTGTTCTTTTTATAATCGCAGCAGGCTATTTGTCTGACTCTGGTAACCCGGACATTCACAACCACTCCATGACCGGTCAATGAGGTGCTTCAACGCCTCCTGCTCTTACCTTTTTTAAGCTTTGCACGTTTGAAACTATGGAATACTTATCCTGGTGCAACTTCCCGCTTACTTCGCTGCCTCTCTTGATGAAATCAGCATCGGCTCTGTCGCGCTTGCCTCTGCGATATTCATTACATGATTGACAATTCGCGTGAAGCTGTTCAGCGCCTCAACGAATGTAAGTCCCTGCTCAAATGTACACTTCTTCTCCTGGAGCCTCTCCATATGATTCGTCTGTGCCCGGGCAGCCATCTTCATGATCGAGCGCTCTTTGAGCTTCAGTTCCAGCCATTTTTCTGCTGTCATCTGCTGATCCCGGAAGGTCTTCATCGTCTCGTCGAGCAACTCCATATCCATCTGGTATACCTTGCGCAGCTCTTCCTGTGCTGCCTCCGTATATCCCTGTCCCATTTCTACTGCCTTTTCGGTCTGGACCAGAATCTTAATCGCATGGTCACCGATCTGCTCCAGGTCATTGATCACGTGGAAGATACAGCCCATGTAATGGGAAACCGTTGGCGGCAGCTGCAGTGCATTCACATTGGTGATATAATCTGTGATCTCAGATGCCAGGTAATCAACCACCTGCTCCCGCTCTCTTATAATGTTTGCAGACATGATGTCCTTTTTGATCAGTCCCTCTGCCGCATCAGCCACATTCTGCTTTACAATGCCGGCCATACGTTCCACTTCCTTGCCAACCTGCAGAGACATAACGGCCGGAGATCCTACCATGTTCTGATCGATGTACTCCAGACGGAACGCACTCTCGTGTGCCTGCTTCGGAATGATCCGATACGTCCATTTTACAACCAGATTTACAAGCGGCAGCAGCAGAACACCGGTCACTACTTTAAAGATAATGTGGTAAACCGCCACCTGAAATACCGGATCCGGTATCACCTGCTCGATCATCTGTGTGATCGGGGTCAGAATCGTCAGCGGAATAAACAAAATCGCTCCGACTACGTTAAAGATCAGATAAATGCAGGCTGCACGCTTCGCATTATTTTTTGCATTTAATGCAGAAAGCAGCGGCGGTGTGGATGAACCGACGTTGATACCGCAGATCAGAAATGCTGCAAAGTAAAGCGGCATCAGTCCCTGCATGGCCAGCGCCTGAAGAACGCCGACTGCCGCAGAAGAACTCTGTATTACAGCACAGAGAACAACTCCGACCACAAAGCCGAGCAGCGGATTTTTCGCGTTGAGGATAAAATCCTGAAATGTCGGTGAATCTTTCAGCGGAGACATTGCGGAGCTCATCGTGTGAAGCCCCTGAAACAGAATTCCGAATCCGAGAATGACCTGCCCCACATAGCGCGTGCGCTTCTTTTTTGCGTAAAGCAGAAGCACCGCTCCCATACAGATACAGACAGGAGCAATTCCGGAAACATCAAGCGCGATCAGTACACTGGTGATCGTGGTACCGATATTGGCACCAAAGATAACGCCTGTTGCCTGCGCCAGATCCATGATCTCTGCATTGATAAAGCCCATGACCATGACTGTCGTCGCCGAAGAGGACTGAATGACTACGGTAACCAGTGCTCCGAGCAGAAAGCCCATAATGCGGTTTCGTGTCAGTTTCTCCAGCAAATCCTTCATTTTTGGACCGGCAGCAAGTTCCAGGCCTTCGCCCATGTACTTCATTCCGAACAGAAACGCTCCCAGTCCACCCAGCAGAGCAATAATACTGTTAATTCCCATATGCTGTTTTCCAGAAAACCTTTTCCAGGTTTCCCTTTCCTCCTTTGATGAGACTTTTCTTTTTGCGGTATCCGCAAATTTCATCCATTTATAACATATCATAAAAGTAAGGAAATTGCAAAGTGAATGTAAATTCTGCGTAAGTTTTGTGTAATCTGCCGGATATGGTGATGAAAATTCGGCTATTTCTGTAGTATGTTCGAAACGACTGCCGCGATTCCACAGAGTTCTTTTCTATTTCAGAATCTTCTCTACATCACAGAGTTTTGAGATATCATAATCTATATGTACTTCTGTCGTATTTTTCTTTTTTTTCGGATTATACCAGCAGCATTTCGCACCGATATTGTTTCCGCCTCTCATATCACTCGTCAGTGAATCCCCTACGACCAGAATACGATTCGGCTCAATTCCTTTCAGCAGTTCCAGTACCGGCCTGAAAAATCCGATGTTTGGTTTTTCCACTCCGATCTCATCCGAAATAAAAATCCCATCCATATATTGTCCAAGTCCGGAGCCCTTGAGCTTCTCCCGCTGTGCCTCCACCGTTCCATTCGTGATGACACACTGGCGGATCTTCCCGTGCAGCTTCTTACAAAGTGCTACTGAATCTTCATTTTCAAAAAAAATCTCCCCGAGTTTTCTCTGATAGGAGCCATTAAATGCTTCTATATCACTGCAAGTAATTCCTTCCTGTGCAAAGAAACGGCGAAATCTTCCAACCAGTACTTCCGGTTTCGTCATCTCCCCGCGCTCCAGCGCTTCCCAGCAGGCACGGTTTACCTCCGCGTAACGCCCGAGCATCGCGTCATCGCAGCCCTCGATTCCAAATTCTTCCATGCAGGAAAGGATACCGTAGCGCTCAGATTTTTCAAAATCGAGCAGCGTCCCGTCCACATCCCATAAAACAGCCTGATAATACATGTTACATTTCTCCCATAAGTAATAGTATTAGTACTTCGAAATCGGATTCTTTCCACTCTTCCATCATGCGTTCCATTGCATTCAGGTTTGGATCGGAGTGTTCGAGTTCCCGGGCGTAGCGCCACGCCAGTTCAGCGCGGTCTTCCGCAGTCAGCTTTTCGCCGGCCAGAATCCACTGTGCAAAGACAAGCTCTCTTAAAATCCGGACACTCATCACCGCCATCTTCGCCTTGCGAAGCGCATCGCCGTCGTAAACTGCGCCGCAAAAATAAACAAACAGGAAATATACCAGAATCTGTTCATACTCTGTCTCCCATACACGTGCCTCGGTAAGAAAACGCTTTTTGCGTTCCAGATAAACTGCCGGTCCTTCACCATACAGTGCCTTCCGCCACCGCTGCAGATCCAGCACCCATCGTGGATCGAGCACCTCAAAATCCCTGAGATAATCAAGTACACGCCATTGTACAGAAAGATAATCTGAATCCGCCCGTTGCTCGTCATTTTCCCCGCAGAATTCTTCATTTACAAGTGAAAACCAGATCAGCTTGTGCGCAAGCGCCGTATCAGCCCCTTCTCTTTGATAGCGTTCCAGAACATTCTCTGTATCAAATAACTGTCTTGAATCGATCCGGTTCTGCACGTCATGAGCGAGTGACAGGATCTTAGCCATACGAAGATTCAGCGCTTCATTGCGGTTCTGTGCCATCGCAATCAGCACGCTTCTGCAGTCCTGCAGCGCTGAATATAGAAACTCATCAAAGTCATCGTCGCTTTTCTGTAATTGATCTCCATCGTTTTTTCTGACTTTTTCTGTCGTCAGAAACTGCGCCTGATCTGTTTTAGCAAGCAGCAGACGTGCCACCATTGGGCAGGAGAGTGATAATGAAATCTCCCTCTCATTTTCATAGACCTCCACGTGCTTCGGATAACGCCTGCAGGTACGGCACAGAAAATCAGATCCTTTCTCCAGATGAATGTCACAGAGATTCTGTTCATTCAAAAAAGCGCAGCGGCTATGATACTGCTTGAAACGCTCCTCTTCCCAGTTGATTGAATTGACCAGGCGGTTTCCAAAAATCCCCGGGCAGGATGCATATTTTTTTAAACTCTTATCATCAATCATAATCTGCCATCCGGCACAGCACGTTGCCGGACAGTCAGAAGCCAGGCACTTGAATTTCTTATAATAATCAGGGACTGTGTATCTCATCTTTCTACTCCATTCTGCCGCAGACCTGCGCCTGCAGCTGTCTCAGTAAAGCAGGATTCGCCATGCACTTTTATTATATTTTCAGGCATTGGAATGCTTATCTGTTTTCATTTTACCTCTGATTTTTTATTTTATCACAGTCCCCGCGTTCTGCCTACTGATTTTTCTGCTCCAGCTTCATGCGCTTTCATCTGTTTCCGCACTTTCTGGCTTTATTCTATGTTATTTTTTTCTGTAAGGCAGACATTCTTTTTCCGATCCAGGCTTCTTTTTCGCATCTGGTCGGGCTTCTTTATTTTTCATTTTTTCTGTCCAATCTTCCCCATAATCCAAATGCAGAACCAGATCAGTGCCGCTGCTGCAAAGAGCCCGGCCATTCCCTTCCATGTAATCTCCAGCGCAATTAAAATTGTTTCCATCATTATTCTTCCCCTTTCTTTCTCTGATTATAATTTTCCGGATGCTCTCTTTCATTTTTGGGATAATTTGACAAAATAATCTATTTTCCCGATTCTTTTTCCTATTATCTTCCTCGCATTTTTTATGTAGACATGCCTTTTTCTTTCGTTTTACTCAACTTTGCCGGATGCTGCTATCTTGTTTACAGAAATCCCGATACAAGCCGGATCAGCAGGCCCCCTGCAACCACTGATGCGATCTGCCCGGACACATTTGCTCCTGCCGCATGCATCAGAATCACGTTTTCCGGATCTTCTTCCATTGCCATTTTCTGTATCACACGCGCTGACATCGGAAATGCAGAAATCCCGGCCGCACCGATCATTGGATTGACTTTCTCCTTTGAAAAAAGGTTCAAAAGCTTTGCCAGAAGCACACCACCGATCGAATCCATGGCAAATGCAAACAATCCAACTGCCATTACTCCAAGTGTTTCCCAGGCAACAAAAGATTCTGCCTGCATCTGAAACGAAATTGTTATGCCAAGCAATAGCGTGATCAGATTTGTCAATTCATTCTGTGCAGTCTGTGACATAGTATTTAGTACACCACATTCCCGAATCAGATTACCAAACATCAGAAATCCCACAAGTGCAACCGACGATGGTGCAATCAGTCCTACAATAAAGGTACATACAATCGGAAATGCAATCCGCACTTTCCTGCTGACCTCCGACGGCTCATAGCGCATGCGGATCTTTCGTTCCTCCTTACTTGTCACCAGCTTCACAGCAGCCGGCTGAATAATCGGCACCAACGCCATGTATGAGTATGCCGCAACTGCGATCGCTCCCACATAGTTTGATTTTAAAATCTGTGATACAAGAATCGAGGTCGGGCCGTCTGCCGCGCCTATCATTGCGATCGAGGCCGCATCCTTCAGATCAAATCCAAGCGCTGCCGCTAAAATCAAGGCGGCAAAAATTCCAAACTGTGCACCAGCCCCAAACAAAAAGAGTTTCGGATTTGCAAGCAGCGGGCCAAAATCGATCATTGCACCGATTCCGATAAAAAGCAGGACAGGAAGCACTTCTGAAGCTTCGATTGTCGTATGAAACAGCCACTCGATCACACCCTGTGTTTCCCCTGCTCCCTCCAGCACCTGATTCAATACTCCGGACAACGGCAGATTGACGAGAATTGCACCAAATCCCATTGGCAGCAGCAATGATGGCTCATACTCTTTTCGGATCGCCAGCACAATTAAAGCAATCCCTACTGCATACATAACCAGCTGCTTCCAGGTCAGCAGACTCACACCCTCCATTAAAAATTCCATATATTTTTTCTCCTTTCTGTGGATCTTTGTCTCTCCCTCTCATTCCGGCATATTTTTCCGATATCCATTCCGGAGCTTCATTTAGCCAGGCAAGTCTCCGGTATAAAACGGACATTCGCAATCCGCTTTGACTTTTCTCTGAAACAAAAAAAGACTTTCATCACAGTACTATAGAACATAATACTGTGATGAAAGTCTCGCTGTTTCAATCTCCTGCGGATAACTGCATTATCGTACTGACGCACAAAGATCCATAATGATATGGCGGCTACTCCCTTTCACCCCAAATAAAATAAAAAGACGGTATGG
>OGPP01002151.1_pt1 | contig 12400 bp, 7 predicted proteins | sample 1553021 | NCBI WGS metagenome assembly OGPP01 (sample SAMEA2580217, study PRJEB22360) | human gut metagenome | biome: human gut; feature: human-associated habitat; material: faeces | place: Denmark | collected 2008/2010
AGCAGGTCATGAAGAGCGGCAACTACGCTCTGGCTGGCCGCCGCATGAAGAAGCGTCAGTTCCGCAACCTGTGGATCTGCCGCATCAACAACGCAGTTCGTCCTCTGGGCATGAACTACTCCACCTTCATGGCTGGTCTGAAGAAGGCTGGCATCGAGCTGAACCGCAAGATGCTGTCTGAGATGGCTATTAACGATCCCAAGAGCTTTGCAGCTCTGGTCGAGACCGTCAAGAACGCCTGATTAGGAACTTGAATCGTGACGCCCGCGCGTATACGCGGGCGTCCGTTTTGTATCCGGGGTTCTTACGGCAGGGGAACATGTTTTTCAGGGCAGCGCCCTGCCGCAGGAACGCTTTGTGGCAGACGCTGCCCTTTTTGCATTTTTTGAACAAGACGGCAGACTACTTTTTGAACGACAGTACAGCGAAAGGTTGAATACACACGATGGACGAAAAAATCACCAGCCGGGAAAACGCAAAGATCAAATACGCCTGCCGCCTTTCTTCCAGCGCGGCATTCCGCCGCAGCGAGGGCCGCTTTCTGGCCGAGGGCCGCAAGCTCTGCCCGGAGCTTGCCCGCGGTGCGCAGCTGGAGACCTTATTTTATACGGAAAGCGCTATGGCAAAGTGCCCGGAGCTTGCCGGGCTGCCCGGTGAACACTACCTTGTGGAAGACCATGTGGCCGATAAGCTGGCCGATGTGGGCACCCATCAGGGGGTGTTCGGCGTGTTCCGCACCCCGGTGCACACACTGGACGAGGTGAAGACCGGCGGGCGGTATCTGGCGCTGGAACGGGTGCAGGACCCCGGCAACGTGGGCACCCTGCTGCGCTCTGCTGCGGCCTTTGGCTTTGACGGTGTGATCCTGAGCGACGGCTGTGCCAGTGTGTATGCCCCCAAGACCCTGCGCGCTTCCATGGGAGCCGCCGTGCGCATCCCGGTGATCGAAGCTGGTGCCATGCCCGATGCCATCACCCAGCTGCGCGCAAAGGGTATCACCTGCCTTGCTGCCGCGCTGTACAAGTCTCAGCCGCTGAGCGCGGCGCAGGCAAGCTGCCCCGGCGGCGTCTGCGTCGTCATCGGCAGCGAGGGTCAGGGCCTGACCGATGAGACCATTGCTGCCTGCAGCAGCACGGTGCGCATCCCCATGACCGACCGGGTGGAAAGCCTGAACGCCGGCATTGCGGGCAGCATCCTGCTGTGGCATTTCCGGGAGGAAAGCCTATGAGCGGCCTTGCAGGGCAGACCAGCCTTTTCCCGCCGGAGCCTGCCCCGGATCCGCTGCTGTGCTGGCTGTGGCTGGCCCATGTGCTTGGCCCGGCCAGCGTTCACGCGGGCCGTGTGCTGGATGCCTTTGGCGGTGCACAGGAAGCATGGGAAGCCCGCGATACGGCAGAATTTCGTCTTGCAGCGGGGGAGGCAGCAGCTCTGCGGGCGCAGCAGCTGGCCCCGGAACAGTACCACCCGCTGGTGATGCGGTGCGATGATCTGGGTGTGCGCATCCTGCCGTTTGACGACCCGGACTATCCGCTGGCGTTTTCCCGCATCCCGGATATGCCGCTGGTGCTCTACTGCACCGGCGATCCGCTCTGGCTCAACGAGCCGGGCGCGGTGGGCATCGTGGGCAGCCGCAAGCCTACCGAATACGGTCTGAACGCAGCGGCGGACATTGGCGGGGAACTGGCCCAAAGCGGCGCTTTGATCGTCAGCGGCCTTGCGGACGGGCTGGACAGCGCCGGGCACCGCGCTGCTGTCAAAAACAACTGCCCTACCATTGCTGTGATGGGCGTGCCCATCGACCGCACCTATCCTGCGGCCAATGTGGTGCTGCGGCACAAGATCGAGCAGAAGGGCTGCGTGATCAGTGAGTACCCGCCCCGCAGTGAGGGCGTTGGCCCAAATGGATTTTTGCAGCGCAACCGGCTCATTGCGGCGCTCAGCTCTGCATTGCTGGTGGTGGAAGCGCAGGAAAAAAGCGGCACCATGTCCACCGTGTCTCACGCCGAACGCTATGGCAAGCCGGTGTTCGCGGTGCCGGGCAGCATCTACTCGCCCAATTCCGCAGGCACAAACGGCCTTTTGCGGGACGGCAGAGCGCGTGCAGTGTGTTCTGCTGCTGACCTGCTTGGCCCGCTGGGCCTGCGCCGGCAGAGCGCAGCGGCGGTGACGGCAAAGCAGCCGGAGCCTCTGAGCGAGAACGAGCGGAAGGTGCTTTCCTGCATCGGGCCGCAGCCCCTTGGCATTGAGGAGCTTTGCGTGCGCAGCGGCCTGCCCACAGCGGTGCTGCTGGGCACCCTGATGAAGCTGGAGCTTTCCGGCCGGGTGCTGTGCATGCCGGGCAAGCGGTATGTGATAAAATAGTATAATTTCTGCTGGCGCAGCACACAACAGCTGTGGTATGATATAAAAATAGAGAATCCCGTACTGTGCAGTTGCACGGTGCGTTCCTGATAGAGAAGAAAGAAAATTTGAAATGGGAGTAAACTCGAATGGCGAAACTGGTTATCGTGGAGTCGCCTGCTAAGGCGAAAACCATTGGCAAGTATCTGGGCGATGATTACGAGGTCACCGCAAGCATGGGCCATATCCGTGACCTGCCCGCTTCCCAGCTGGGCATCGATGTGGAGCACGGCTATGCCCCACAGTACATCAGCATCAAAGGCAAGGAAAAGCTCATCAAGGAATTGAAGAGCAAGGCCAAACACGCAGACGGCGTGCTGCTGGCAACCGACCCGGACCGTGAGGGCGAAGCCATCAGCTGGCATCTGGCAAACATTCTGGGGCTGGACCCCCACGAGCCGAACCGTGTGACCTTTGACGAGATCACCAAAAAGGGCGTGAAGGAGGGCATGGCCCATCCCCGCGCCATCGACGAAGATCTGTTCAACGCACAGCAGGCCCGCCGTGTGCTGGACCGTCTGGTGGGCTACAAGCTCAGCCCGTTCCTCTGGCGCAAGGTGCGCCGGGGCCTTTCCGCAGGCCGCGTGCAGAGCGTGGCCGTGCGCCTGATCGATGACCGCGAAAAGGAGATCGAGAGCTTCAAGCCCGACGAATACTGGAACGTGGATGCCACCCTCGGCGCAGGCCACAAGAGTTTTACCGCCCGGCTGGCCACCGATGCCAACGGCAAAAAGCTGCTGCCCAAAAGCGAAGCCGAGGCCCGCGCCATTGAAAAGGGTCTGGAAGGGGCCGAGTACGTGGTGGCAGAGCTGAAAAAGGGCAAGCGGGCAAAGCAGCCCACTCCGGCTTTTATCACCAGTACCCTGCAGCAGGAGGCATCCCGCCGCTTGGGCTTTACGGCCACCCGTACCATGCGCGCTGCCCAGACCCTGTACGAAGGCGTGGACATTGCGGGCCACGGCACCATGGGTCTGATCACCTACATGCGTACCGACAGCCTGCGCATCTCGGATGAAGCCGTTGCCGCCGCAAAGGAATATATCGCAGGGGCCTATGGTGAAGCCTATATCTGCCCCTACAAGCGCACATGGAAGACCAAGAGCGCCACTGCCGCACAGGATGCCCACGAGGCCATCCGTCCCTCGGTGCCGTCCCTGACACCGGACGAGGTGGACAAGAGCATCAGCGGCGACACAGCAAAGCTCTACCGCATGATCTGGAGCCGCTTCATGGCCAGCCAGATGGCAGACTGCCAGCAGGACACCGTGTCCGTCACAGTCAGCGCGGCGGACTACCGTTTCAAGGCCAGCGGCTATACCGTTACCTTTGACGGCTTCACCGTCCTGTACGAGGAAGCCACCGACGAAAAGGAAAAGAAGGAGACCGCCCTGCCTCCGCTGGAGCAGGGGCAGGTGCTGAAGTTGCGCGACCTGAAGAGCGAGCAGAAGTTCACCCAGCCGCCCGCCCGCTACACCGAAGCGACCCTCATCAAGGCACTGGAAGAAAACGGCATCGGTCGTCCTTCCACCTACGCACCCATTATCACCACCATCATCGACCGCGGCTATGTGGAGCGCGACCAGAAAAAGCTCAAGCCCACCCTGCTGGGCCGGGCGGTGGATGGCCTGATGCTGGAGCAGTTCCCCCACATCGTGGATGTGGACTTCTCCGCCCAGATGGAAAAGAATCTGGATAAGATCGAGAGCGGCAAGGCTGACTGGCACAAGACGGTGGATGACTTCTATCAGGGCTTTGCGGCAAGCCTCGAGCAGGCCGAAAAGAACATGGAAGGCAAGAAGGTCAAGGTGCCGGACGAGCCTTCCAGTGAGGTATGCGACCTGTGCGGCCGGCCCATGGTCATCAAGGTGGGCAAGTACGGCAAGTTCCTGGCCTGCAGCGGCTTCCCCGAGTGCCGCGGCACCAAGCGCCTCGTGAAGGATACCGGCGGCATCTGCCCCAAGTGCGGCAAGGGCCGTATGCTGGAGCGCAAAAGCTCCAAGGGCCGCATCTATTATGGCTGCGAGCGCTACCCGGACTGCGACTTTATGACATGGGACATGCCGGTGCCCACCAAGTGCCCCAAGTGCGGCAGCACCATGTTCCGCAAAGGCTCCAAGCTGTATTGCGCAAAGGAAGGCTGCGGCTACGAGATGCCGGTGCCGAAAAAGGACTAAAAGGATAAAACTATGAACTATAAAGTAACCGTGCTGGGCGCTGGTCTTGCGGGCTGTGAAGCCGCCCTCTGGCTGGCTGGCAAGGGCGTGCAGGTAGACCTGTACGAACAGAAGCCCGTGCATTTTTCGCCCGCACACAAAAGCGCAGGCTTTGCGGAGCTGATCTGCTCCAACAGCCTGAAAGCTGAGCGGCTGGACTCTGCTTCCGGCCTGCTGAAGGAAGAAATGCGCCGGATGGGCAGCCAGCTGTTGACCGCCGCCGAGACGGCCCGCGTGGCCGCTGGCGGTGCGTTGGCGGTGGACCGCGATGCATTCAGCGCCGAAGTGACCCGCATGGTGGAAAGCTGTGAAAATATCACTGTCCACCGGGAGCAGGTGGAGCACATCGATGCATCTGCCCCCATTCTGGTGGCTACCGGCCCATTGACCGACGGCGCACTGGCCGATGAGATCGGGGCCTTGACCGGTGACGAGCGGCTGCACTTCTACGATGCCGTGGCCCCCATCGTCACCGCTGAAAGTCTGGACTACAACAAGGTGTTTGCCGCCTCCCGCTATGACCGGGGCGAGGCCGACTACCTGAACTGCCCTTTCAACAAGGAAGAGTACGAGAAATTCCACGCAGCTCTCGCTTCGGCAGAGCGTGCCCCGCTGCACGACTTTGACACCGGGGCCGAGCAGTCTGCTCAGCCCGACCCGGATGCCCACGGCAAAAAGGCCGACACCGTCACCGTGTATGAGGGCTGTATGCCCATCGAAATTATGGCCGCCCGGGGTGCCGACACCATGCGCTTCGGCCCGCTGCGCCCGGTGGGCCTTGTGAATCCCAACACCGGACACCGTCCGTGGGCCAATGTACAACTGCGGGCCGAAAATAAGGAACGCACCCTGTATAACATCGTGGGCTTCCAGACAAACCTCAAGTGGGGCGAACAGAAGCGGGTGTTCAGCATGATCCCCGGGCTGGAAAATGCCGAGTTTGTGCGGTACGGTGTCATGCACCGCAACACCTTCCTCGATGCGCCCCGGGTGCTCAGCGCCCAGCTGTGCCTGAAAGAACACCCCAATGTGTTCTTTGCAGGGCAGATCACCGGCTTTGAGGGCTATATGGAAAGCGCTGCCTGCGGCCTGCTGGCGGCCCGCAGCCTGTATGCCCGGCTGGAAGGCAAAGAGCTGGAAGCCCACGCGGGAGGGAAAGGAGCTGCCCGCCCCGCCTGTGGATACTATGTGCGGTGCGCTGGTGCAGTACCTGACCACCGAGAACAAGCACTTCCAGCCCATGGGCGCGAATATGGGCATTCTTCCTCCGCTGCCGGAGGAGAGCCGCCCGCGGGACAAGCGCCTGCGTTACATGGCACAGGCTCAGCGCGCTGTTGCCAGCTTCCAGCACTGGCTGGATGAAACTTCTCTTTAAGAAGGGAGAAAAGCTATGAAGATTATCGTGGATATGATGGGCGGCGACAACGCCCCTCTGGCTGTGCTGGAGGGTGCCGCACAGGCCGTGAAGGAGTACGGCATCACCGTCGTAGGTGTGGGCGACGAAGCGCTGGTGCGCAAGACCGCACAGGAGAACAGCATCCCGCTGGACGGCATTGAGCTGGTGAACTGCACCGAGGTCATCGACATGTGTGATGAGCCTGCCCGCGCCATCCGCCAGAAGAAGGATTCCTCCATCGTGGTGGGCTTGAACATGCTGAAAGACGGCAAGGGTGATGCCTTTGTTTCCGCCGGCAGCACCGGTGCGCTGCATGTGGGCGCAAGCCTGATCGTGCGCACCCTCAAGGGCATCAAGCGCCCGGCTCTGGCTACCATGGTGCCCGCCAAAAAGCAGGCTTATCTGCTGCTGGACTGCGGTGCCAATGTGGAGTGCCGCCCCGAGATGCTGGCGGCGTTCGCTGTCATGGGCAGCTGCTATGTGAATAAGGTGGAAGGCCGCCGCAGCCCCAGCGTGGCGCTGGCCAACAACGGTGCGGAGGAGAGCAAAGGCACCCCCATGCTCAAGGAAGCCCACCAGCTGCTCAAGACCACCCCCGGCATCCGCTTTGTGGGCAACATCGAGCCCCGCGATGTGCCGGGTGGCGAAGTGGACGTTGTGGTGTGCGACGGCTTTACCGGCAATGTGATCCTCAAGCTGACCGAGGGCGTGGCAAAAATGCTGCTGGGCATGCTGAAGCAAATGTTCCTCGCAAACCTCGGCGGCAAGCTGGCCTACCTGCTGCTCAAGGGCAGCGTGGCAGACCTGAAGCACCAGATGGACAGCGAGGAATACGGCGGCGCACCCTTCCTGGGCGCAAGGCAGCCGGTCATCAAGGCCCACGGCTCTTCCAAGGCCAAGGGCATCAAGAACGCCATCCGTCAGGCAAAGATCTGCGTGGAGAACGATCTGTGCGGCACCATGCAGTCTGCGCTGGACGAGCTGGCTGCGGCACAGAAAACTGAGGAATAAGGGAAGCGGGCTTGCCCTCTCCGTCATTGCTTTGCAATGCCACATTCCCCACTCTGTCGCTATTGCGACATCTCTCCCCGGCCGGGGAGAGTCTTTCCTCAGAGTGAGGGGCTTTGGCAGTTCATGCAGACTGCATCGATTTGCCGAGGGCTCCCCCTTTGGGGGAGCTGGCGAACGGACGTGAGCCTGAGAGGGCGAGGATGCTGACCATCAATAAGGGAGCTAAAACATATGAGCCATCAGTTGGAAACAATTATTGGTTATAAGTTCAAAAACCCGGAGCTGCTGGAGATCGCGCTCACCCATACCAGCTATGCCAACGAGAGCCGCACCCCGGTCAAGCACAACGAGCGGCTGGAATTTCTGGGCGACAGCGTGCTGCAGATCGTCTCGGCAGATTATCTGTTCCACGCCTATGCCGACCGGCCGGAGGGCGATCTGACCCGCATCCGCGCCAGCCTTGTCAGCGAGGGTGCACTGTTCCAGTTCGCGCAGGAGATCGATCTGGGCGAGTACCTGCGCCTTGGCCGCGGCGAAGAGCGCTGCGGCGGACGCAACCGCCCCAGCGTTGTGTCAGATGCGTTTGAAGCGCTGATCGCGGCTTTGTATCTGGATGGCGGCATGGATGTGGCCCGCAGCTTCATCCTGCCCTTTATCACCGAGGGCAAGCACGCCGAGGCCGACTACAAGACCCGCCTGCAGGAGATCGTGCAGCAGAACCCGGAAGAGCGGTTGAGCTATGTAGTAGAAAGCGAGTCCGGCCCGGATCACGACAAGCATTTCGTGGTGGCTGTGCGGTTCAACTCTGACCGCGTGGCCCGTGGTGAAGGCCGCAGCAAAAAGGCCGCTGAGCAGTGCGCCGCAAAAGAAGCGCTCAAGCTGCTGGGCGTGATAAAGGAAAAGTAAATGGTATTCAAGGAACTGGAGATCCAGGGCTTCAAGAGCTTTCCCGATAAAGTCAAAATTCGGTTCGACGCAGGCGTTACCGGCGTGGTGGGTCCCAACGGCTCCGGCAAGTCGAACCTTTCGGACGCAGTGCGCTGGGTGCTGGGCGAGACCAGCTCCCGCCAGCTGCGCGCGGCAGGCAAGATGGAGGACGTGATCTTCGGCGGCACCCGGCGGCGCGGAGCCATGGGCTTTGCGCAGGTGCGGCTGACGCTGGATAACGCAGACCACACCTTTGATGTGGATGCGGACGAAGTGACCATTGGCCGCAAATATTACCGCTCCGGCGACAGCGAGTATACGATCAACGGGCAGGTGTGCCGGTTGAAGGATGTGTACGAACTTTTGCTCGATACCGGCATTGGCCGCGACGGCTACTCGGTGATCGGGCAGGGCCGCATTGCGGAGATCGTGGCCGCAAAAAGCAGTGAGCGCCGCGAGATCTTTGAGGAAGCCTGCGGCATTGCCAAGTACCGCTACCGCAAGACCGAGGCGGAACGCCGCCTTGCTGCGGCGGGCGAAAACCTTGAACGCCTGCGGGACATCCTTGGCGAGCTGGAAAGCCGGGTAGGCCCGCTGGAAAAAGAGAGCGCCAAGGCAGAAAAGTTCCTCGAGTTGGCCGCACAGCGCAAAACGCTGGAAGTGACCCTGTGGACCGACGGTGTGCACCGCGCGCGCGAAGCCGTGCGCCAGCAGGTGCGGGACTACGAGACAGCACAGGCCGACTACGAGCGCTTTGACCGGGAGACGAAAGCCGCTGAGCAGGAGGCTGAGGAGATCCGGATGCAGGCACAGCAGCTTACGGTTGCTGTTGAGCGCCTGAATGGGGATATCCGCAGCATCACCGAGCAGATCAGCGGGTCGGAAAGCCGTATCGCTGTGCTGGAAAACGACATCCTCCGCAACGAGGAGAGCGCCGCATCCCTGCAGGAAGAGATCAGCGCCGGGGAACAGGACAGCACCGAGGCACAGGCCGCCTTGCAGCGCCACCGGGCCGTGGCAAAGACCATGGAAGCGGAGGGCGAAAAGCTGGCGGCAGAGATCGAGGCACTAAACGCGGAGATCGCACGTCTGACCGATGCCAGCAGTGCCAGCGGTGCCCGCAAGGATACCCTGAAAGCAGAACTTGCCGGCCTGACAGCCCGGCGCACCGAAGCGCAGGTGGCGCAGGCCGCTGCCGAAGCTGCCGGGGAAACAGCCCGCCAGCGCCTGCCTGCCCTTGAGCAGAGTGTGCAGGAAAGCACCGCCCAGCGGGACGAAGCAAAGCAGGATCTGGACGACACCATCAAGTATCGCCGGATGCTGGAAGAAAACGAGAAGCAGCTGGCAAATGTCCGTTCCGGCGTGGAACTCAAGCTGAAAGGCCGCAAGGCTGCGCTGGACGATGCCGACCGGGACGAGCAGCGGCTGGGCCGGGAACTGGATGCGGCCCGCCAGCGCCTTTCCGTGCTGCGGGAACTGGAAAAGAACATGGACGGCTACCAAAACTCGGTCAAGGCCGTCATGCGTGCTGCCGGTGCACGCCGCCTGCGGGGCATCATCGGGCCGGTGTCCGCCATCTTAAAGGTGGAGCCGGGCTGTGAAGTGGCTGTGGAAACGGCTCTGGGCGGTGCGCTGCAGAACATCGTGGTAGAGAACGAAGCCGCTGCCAAAGCGGCCATTGCCCTGCTGCGCAATGACAATGCAGGCCGCGCCACCTTCCTGCCGCTGGATACCGTCCAGCCCGGCGTGTTCCGTGGCCGACTCTCCGGTACGGCACGGCTTGCCTCCAGTCTGGTGCAGGCCGACCGCCGGTATGACAACATCGTATCGAACCTGCTGGGCCGCATCATCGTGGTGGACGACATCAACGAAGCTTCTCGCGTGGCGCGGGACAACGGCTTTCGCAGCAAGGTCGTGACCATGGATGGTCAGGTGATCAATGCAGGCGGCAGCTTTACCGGCGGCAGCGTCCAGCGCAGCGCAGGCCTGTTCACCCGCAAGCAGGAGATGGAAGAGCTGCGGGTGAAAGCGGCCAAGTTACAAAAAGACTGCCTTGCTGCACAGGAAAAGACCGACCGCTGCAAAGAGCAGGTGGATGCCCTTCAGGCAGAGCTGACCGCCACGGCCAGTGAGCAGATCACCGCCGCCAACGACAAAGTGCGTGCCGAGGCAGAGCAGAAGCGGCTGGAAGCTGCTGCCGCCCAGCTGGAAACGGCCCGCAGCAACGGCCAGCAGCAGATCGACGCTTTGCAGGCGGCCATGACAGAGAGCCGTGGCAAAGCAGAGGAAGCTGCCAGCCTGCAGGCCCGGCTGACGGCAAAGATCGACCTGCTGACGGCGGAGATGAACCGAATTGCCGAAGGCGACGACAACTTTGTGGCCCAGCAGACCGAACTGAGCCAAAAGCTCAGCGCAAAGCGGCTGGAACAGGTGACCCGCCAGAAGGATGCAGAACTGGCCTACAGCCAGATCGCGGCGCTGCAACAGCGGGCACAGGATGCCGCTGCCCGCCGCGCCACGCTGGAAGAAAGCCTTGCGGCACTGGCACAGCGCAGCGAGAGCTGCCGGGCAGAAATTGCAGCCATCCGGCAGGCAAAGTCCGACAGCCAGACCGAGATCGCCCAAAAAGAAAAGGCCATCCGCGAAGCTACCGAAAAGCGGCTGGAACGCCAGCAGGCTGAAACAGCGGCACTGAGCCGGGCGCGCACTTCCTCCGACAGCCGCGAGGAAATGGGGCGCGAGATGGCCCGCCTTGCAGAGCGCAAGGCCGCTGCCGAGACCGAGTACGACCAGACCGTGGCAAAGCTGTGGGATGAATACCAGCTCTCGGTCAGTCAGGCAGAGAACCTTTGCGTGGAGTTTGAAAGCCTGACGGCCCTGCGCGCACAGGTGGCCGACCTGCGCGGCAAAATTCGCGCCCTTGGCAGCGTGAATGTGAGCGCCATCGAGGAATACAAGGAGGTCAAGGCCCGCTACGATGCCCTGATGCATCAGGTGACCGATGTGGAGGAAAGCCGCAATGAGCTGACCCGCATGATCTCCAAGCTTTCGACACAGATGCGGGAGATCTTCTCCGACAGCTTCCGCGCCATCAACGAAAACTTTGGCCGCGTATTTACCGAGCTGTTCGGCGGCGGCGAAGCCAGCCTTGTGCTGGAGGATGAAAGCGATGTGCTCTCCTGCGGCATCGGCATCCGGGTGGCACCGCCGGGCAAGGTGATCAAGAATCTGGAAGCGCTTTCCGGCGGCGAGCAGGCGCTGGTGGCCATCAGCATCTACTTTGCCATTCTGGCGGTCAACCCGGCCCCGTTCTGTATTCTGGATGAGATCGAAGCCGCTCTGGACGATGCCAATGTGGTGCGTTTTGCCCAGTACTTACGCCGGGTGAGCGACAAGACCCAGTTCATCGTCATCACCCACCGCCGCGGCACAATGGAAGCCGCGAATGTGCTTTACGGCGTTACCATGCAGGAGGACGGCGTGTCCAAGCTGCTCAAGCTTGATCTGGAACAGGTTGACGCAACGCTGGTTTCCTGATATATATTAAAGAAAAAGATAGGAGGACACCATGGGGTTCTTCGGATTTGGCAAGAAAAACAAAGAAAAAGAACAGGAAAAAATGAAAACGGGTCTGGAAAAGACCCGCACCGGTTTCTGGGGCAATATCCTCAACACCCTCACCGGCAGCGTCATCGACGATGATATGTACGATGATCTGGAAGAGCAGCTCATCCTTGCAGATGTGGGCGGCGAGGTGGCCGTGCGTCTGGTGGACAAGCTGCGCGACCGTGTGCACGAAAAGGGCCTGAAGACCGGCGAAGAGGCGGCGGATGCCCTGCGCGACATCATTGCCGAGGAAATGACACCGGATGCCGAGATGGATCTTTCCGGCAAGCCGGCCGTCATTCTGGTCATTGGCGTGAACGGCGTGGGCAAGACCACCAGCATTGCAAAGCTGGCCGATCACTACACCCGCGAGGGCAAAAAGGTGATGCTGGCCGCAGGCGATACTTTCCGTGCTGCAGCCAGCGAACAGCTGGAGATCTGGGCCGACCGCGCCGGTGTGCCCATTGTGAGCGCAGGCGAGGGCGCAGACCCGGCGGCTGTCATTTTCGACACCGTAAAGTCTGCCACCGCACGCGGTTATGACATGGTCATTGCCGACACCGCAGGCCGTCTGCACAACAAGGCAAACCTGATGGCAGAGCTTTCCAAGATCAGCCGCAGCGTCAAGAAGGCCAGCCCGGAAGCCAGCCTTGAAACGCTGCTGGTGCTGGATGCCATCACCGGCCAGAACGCCATCAGTCAGGCCAAGGAATTCTGCAAGGCTGCAGATGCTACCGGCATCATCCTGACCAAGCTAGACGGCACCGCCAAGGGCGGCTGCGTGGTAGCGGTCAAGCAGCGTCTGGGCCTGCCGGTGCGCCTCATCCGCGGGGGCGGTTCAGCCTTG
>OGPP01002173.1_pt1 | contig 12327 bp, 14 predicted proteins | sample 1553021 | NCBI WGS metagenome assembly OGPP01 (sample SAMEA2580217, study PRJEB22360) | human gut metagenome | biome: human gut; feature: human-associated habitat; material: faeces | place: Denmark | collected 2008/2010
TAAATGCACGCAACCCCAGTAAAATCAAGGGTTGCAAAAATTAAATAAAAAAATTAGCACTCACCTATTGACAGTGCTAACAACATGTGATATAACACAATTAAGCCTTGGGTGTTACATAACAAATAGAACAATAAATCAGCAATCATAAAAACAAAAATCCTGCATGAATCGAAGAAGAAAAAGGCTGGCAGGAATGGTTTCAAAGTGATTGTATACAATAGAGAATGAGAAAAAGGAGGCAGAAACTATGAACATTAACAAGTTTACACAGAAGTCCATTGAAGCGGTGAACCAGTGTGAAAAGATTGCTTACGATTATGGCAATCAGGAAATTGACCAGGAACATTTTCTTTACAGCTTAATGACAATAGACGATAGTCTGATTGCAAACCTGATTGAAAAAAACATGATGGATTATTACCTCGGTGAGCATATGGTCATATGGTTCAGCATGATTTTCTATAAAGAATCGTAATCTGTGATGTAATTTTCCATTCTTTCAAACGTATTTACAGTAGAGGATTTCGCTGTAAGAAATTCAGAAAATACACAAGAGGGGGAATGAAATATGCTGAGAAAGGCAGGAATTTTTCTCAGGTATCTGTTCGGTATTCTGATGATGCTGGCGGGAGCCGGTTACTGGAAAGAGGAGAAGGCATATGCATTGTCACTGCTGTTGCTTGGAATCTTTTTGCTTCCGGTTACCTGGAATACGATAAAGAAACGGTTTCATGTGGCGAAAGCACTTCCTGTGCTGCTTCCTGTGTTGCTGCTGGTTTCCGCCTGTGCGCTGACACCTGTGACGTACAGCAGTAAGGAAACACAGAAGGCATCTGCAGAGTCTGTTTCCGTCAGCGTTACGGCAGCGCCGACGAAAAAAGCGACGCCGACCCCGACTGAAACATCAACACCAACGCCGACAGCAACACCGACCGAAACACCAACGCCGACTGCTACCCCAACTCCAACGGCTGACCCGACCGAGATGCCGACACCTGAGCCAACCATAGAAGCTGCGGCGGAAGAAACCGTTGAAACGCAGGCAGCGGAAGAATCACAGCCGGCAGTGACTGCCGAAGAACCACAGGTAACGGAAGCTCCGCAGGAATCGGATCCGTATGGAGGACAGCTCGTGTGGATTTCAGAGACCGGATCGAAGTACCATAACAAAAATAACTGCGGCAGAATGAATCCGGATCGGGCATATCAGATGACAAGAGAAAATGCAGAAGCCCAGGGGTATGAACCCTGCCAAAAATGTTTTTAAAAAAGAGAAATGAAACCCCGCAGCCTGATCGGGCAGGAAACCCCAGCGGCTGCGGGGGATTTTTGTGCTTTTTTCTGCATAAAATAGCGATAGAACAAAAAGCAGACCCGCAAAGCGGAGGAGGTTTTGGATGCGAAAAAAGAAAAAGCAGAAAAAATCACTCCATCCGCCGGGCGGGGAGTTGCTTTCGGCGATGCAGGTTCCGTCAGATCTTGCTTTTGGTGAGCCGGTTGTGACGTTTTACGGCGGGAGAGAAGTGCAGATTGAAAATTACCGCAGGATTCTGGAATATAATGCGTGCCGCCTCTGCGTGCTTACACAATATGGCAGACTGCTCCTTGTGGGAGAGGGAATCCGGATTGTTTCGTATTCCGGGGAGGAGATGCGGGTGGAAGGGAGAATCGATCAGGTGACGTTTCAATAAGTGTAATGATTCCAATCATTCCAATGCTGAAAAGGGGGTGTGCGTTTGCAGAGGGGAAAGACTTTCTGGAAAGGCAGTGTGCGGATTCGTGTGACGGGCCGTGAACCGGAGCGTTTTTTCAATCTGTGCGGGCACCATAACATCACACTGTGGGACGTGACAGAACACAAGGGCTGTTTTGAGATGAGCCTTCTGCCGGAAGATTTTTTCCGCCTCCTGCCGATCCGCCGCAAGAGCGGTGTGCGCATCCGAATACAGAAAAAACAGGGACTGCCTTTCTTTTACCGGCGAAGTTTAAAAAGAAAGGCATTTTTTATTGGCATTTTTCTCTGCCTGGCGGGACTTTACACGCTGTCGCAGTTCATCTGGAATATTCATGTGGAAGGAAATTACGCGAACAGTACGCAGACGATCTTAAACAGCCTTGACGCGGCCGGGATTCATCATGGAAGCTGGAAAAAACGTGTGGACTGCAGCCAGACCGCATCGTATCTGCGGGAGCAGTTTCCGAATCTGACCTGGGTGTCCGCAAAAATAGAAGGGACGCAGCTTGTCCTTGCGGTAAAAGAAAACGTAGACGGCTATGTGATCGAAGAAAAAGCAGATGATCCGCAGAATCTTGTGGCGAAAAAAGAAGGGACGGTCGTGCGTATTATCACACGGAACGGCATTCCGCAGGTGCTCCCCGGTGATACATGTCAAGCGGGAGACATTCTTGTAAAGGGCGAGATTCCGCTTGTGAATGACAGTGGGGAAACGTATGATTATTCTTATGTTCACGCAGACGCGGATATTGACCTTGAGACGACGTGGTACTATTATGATACCTTTCCGCTTTCCCATACGGTGCGGACATATCAGAAAGCAGAGAAAAAAACGCCGGTATTCCAGATTTCTGCTTACCGATTTTTCCTTGGAAATCTGCTGCCGGAGAATTTTGTGGAGAGTTTGCGGAGCATGACCGGAACGGCGGATCAGAAAACAGAGAAAAGGGAAAATGGAGCAGACGAGGAAGTGTCCCTTCAGCAGCTCTATCTGACAGAAAACTTTGCCCTTCCGTTTTATTTCGGCTACCGCCAGAAATTTCCGTTTGAAGTTCAGAAAGAAACCTACTCAGAACACGAGGCAAAAGAAAAAGCCTCGCAGAATTATCAGAAATTCCACAGAAATTTATCAGAAAAAGGACTTCAAATATCGGAAAATCATGTTACAATAGAACTTAACGATACGTCATGTATCACAAAAGGGACACTTCGCGTGATAGAACGGGCCGTAGAAGCACAGCCCTGCGAAATGCAGAAGGTGTCGGATGGAAAGGAATCAATGGTAGATGAACAGCAATAACAACATGATAGAACTGCAGATGGAACTGCCCATCGAACATGAAAAGAAAGTATTCGGCCAGTTTGATGAACACATCAAAATCCTGGAGAGATCCCTGGCGGTTACGCTGATCTCCCGGGACGGCGTTTTAAAAATTGTAGGCCCGGCATCGAATGCAGCGCGCGCAAAGGAATGTCTGACACAGCTTCTGGAGCTTTCACGCCGCGGAAACGATATCACGACACAGAACGTCAATTATGCAATCTCACTTGTTATGGAGGACAGCGGAAGCAGCCTTGCGGAAATCGACAGTGACTGCATCTGCCACACGGTCGCAGGCCGTCCGGTCAAACCGAAAACACTCGGTCAGAAAGCGTACGTGGATGCGATTCGGGAAAAGATGATCGTCTTCGGCGTCGGCCCTGCCGGAACCGGAAAAACGTACCTTGCGATGGCGATGGCGATCACGGCATTCCGAAACGATGAGGTAGGCCGTATTATCCTGACGCGTCCGGCGATTGAGGCGGGTGAAAAACTCGGTTTCCTGCCTGGCGACCTGCAGAGTAAAATTGACCCGTATCTGCGGCCGCTCTACGACGCGCTGTATCAGATCATGGGAGCAGAGAGCTTCCAGAAAAACATGGAAAAAGGCCTGATTGAGGTTGCGCCGCTCGCGTACATGCGAGGCCGTACGCTCGACAATGCGTTTATTATCCTCGATGAGGCACAGAATACGACACCGGCGCAGATGAAGATGTTCCTGACCCGTATCGGTTTCGGTTCCAAAGTCATTGTAACCGGAGATGCCTCTCAGAAGGACCTTCCTTCCGGTACACGCTCCGGCCTTGATGTGGCAATGCAGGTACTGAAAAAAGTAGACGGAATTTCCTTCTGCGAGCTGACGAGCAAGGACGTTGTCCGTCATCCGCTGGTGCAGAAGATTGTACAGGCTTACGATGAATACGAAAAGAAAGCAAAGCCGGAAAATCACAGCGGCAGAGCAAAAAGTACGACGAGAAAACGGAGGGAAAATAAATGACACTGACGTTTGAAAATGAACAGGATTTTGACCTTGGATTTGATCCGGAAGAGGTTGCAGCAGCGGTAATCAATGGTGTGCTGGATCAGGAAGCGTGCCCGTATGAGGCAGAAGTAGAACTGATTCTGACCGATCCGGAAAATATCCGCACCATGAACCGGGAACACAGAAACATTGACCGGGAGACAGACGTGCTTTCTTTCCCGATGGTAGATTATCCTTCTCCGGCTTCGTTCGATTTTCTGGAGACGGAAGAGGGAGATGACTGTTTTAACCCGGACAGCGGTGAGCTGATGCTGGGTGATATCGTAATTTCTGTTGCGCGCGCAAGAGCGCAGGCGGAGGAATACGGTCATTCTTTAAGACGCGAATTTGCTTTTCTTGTTGCACACAGTATGCTGCATCTTCTGGGTTATGATCATATGACACCGGAGGAAGCAGCCGTGATGGAGGCAAAGCAGGAAGAGGTGCTGCAGCGTCTCGGTATCACAAGAGACTGATTGAAAGCAGAAAAGGAGGGGTCTTTATCAAAAAGAGAGGGTTTTACACATTGGGGATTGCTCTGCTGGGAAGCATGATGCTGTTCGGATGCCGGAAAATTGGGGAAACGGCACCGGAAACTGCATCGGCAGGAACTTCTTATGTCTCAGAAGAGACAGCAGGGGAAAGCAAGACAGAAACGAAAGCTACGGAACCACCGGTCCCGACCGAAGATCCGGCACCGGAGCCGCTGGTTCCGGAAGCGATTGAGCCGACACCCGCGGAGGATGCGCTGCCGGAAGGTATGGTGAAAAGTTATCTGACAGGAGAACCTGTCGCCGAAGTACAGGGAAGAAGGCGTCCGGTGGCGGTTATGCTGAGCAATATCATCAGCGCCTGCCCGCAGAGCGGTATCAGCCGTGCGGGAGTGATCTATGAAGCGCCGGTCGAAGGCGGCATTACGCGCTTGATGGGGCTGTTTGAAAACTATGATGATCTTGAAAAGATCGGATCGGTGCGGAGCTGCCGCGAATATTATGTGTATCTGGCAGCGGGATTTGACGCTCTGTATTACCACTATGGACAGGCGGCGTATGCGATTCCGCTGCTCGAATCGGATCACATAGACAATGTGAACGGCATGGAGTATTCGGAACAGGTGTATTACCGGACGTCGGATCGTCCGTCGCCGCACAATGCGTATTTGGATGCAGCTGGGATTGCAGCGGGAATCGATCTCTGCGGCTACCGGACATCTTACAAAGACGGTTATGACGGATTTTTCCAGTTTGCATCCGAGACAGAACCGGAAACGCTGGAACAGGGACGAAATGCCGCCTATGTGGCACCGGGCGGATATTTCCACAACAATCCGTGGTTTTCGTACGATGAGGCGAGCGGCACGTATTTGCGTTATCAGTTCGGGGAACCGCAGATCGATGAGATGACACAGGAACAGCTTGCGGTGAAGAACATTATCGTGCAGTACTGTTCCTGGAAAAAGTATGATGACAATGCGGAATATCTCGATATCGATGTGGTAAACGGCGGAACGGGAACGTACATCACAAACGGAAAGGCCATCGACGTGACATGGAGCAAGGATGATCCGTGGGGCGTCACAAAATACCGGGATGGGAATGGCGATGAGATTAAGCTGAATCCTGGAAAAACATGGGTTCTGATTGTGCTGGATAATTATGCAGACGAGACTGAAATCCGGTGATTGAAAACCGGATTTCAGATTTTTCGCGGATCTGCTGGACAGATACCGTGTTTTGCGGTAAGATAAAGAGAAAATTCCGGTAATTTAAAGGAGAGAAATACAGAAAATGGAAATTAATATACAGAGAATTAACGAACTTGCCCGCAAGGCGAAAGCAGAGGGGCTGACACCGGCGGAGAAAGAAGAGCAGCAGAAGCTGCGGAGAGAATATATTGCAGCCGTGAAAATGAACCTCCGTACCCAGCTCGACAATATTGATATGCAGGAGAAAGACGGAACGATCGTAAATCTGGGGGAGCGCTATGGAAGCAAAAGGAAACATTAGAAAAGAAGTTTTTGCCCGAAGAAGAGCAGCCACACAGGAAGAAATTCAGGAAAAGAGCCGTATGATTTATGAAAAAATCACGGCTCTGCCGGAGTTTCTGGATGCGGACTGCTTTTTTGCGTATATGGACTTCAAAAAAGAAGTCATGACACGGGATCTGATCGAGAAGGCCCTGCAAATGGGAAAGACGGTCGCTGTGCCGCGCGTGGAAGGCGATGATATGGTTTATTATGAGATCAAAGATTTCTCCACGCTGAAATCCGGCTATTTTGGCATTATGGAGCCGGACGGCGGAAATGTCTGCATGCGGGAAGAGGGCTTTCTGCTGGTACCCGGTGTGGCCTTTGATCCGGCGCGCCACAGAGTCGGATATGGAAAAGGATTTTATGACCGCTTTCTTGCCGCACATCCAGGGTTTACAACGGTTGCAGCGGCATTTGAGTTTCAGCTGTTTGATGCGGTGCCGTTCGAGGAGACGGACATTCTGCCGCAGATGCTGGTGACAGAGCAGAAGATTTACCGTTAAGCCAATTACGATAAGACAACACGAGGAGGAGACGAGTATGATGAAGCTGGATGAAATCGGAACGAGAGCCCGCCAGGCGGAGCCTGTGCTTCGAATCATGGAGACGGAGAAGAAAAACCGTGTGCTGAAAAAAGCAGCGGAAAACCTTGTGGCAGACGCCGAAACGATTATCGCAGCCAATGCGCTGGATATGGAGCATGGAAAAGAAAAAGGCATGTCCCAGGGCCTTCTGGACCGGCTCTTTCTGGATAAAAGCCGGATTGAAGCAATGGCAGAAGGCATGTGCCAGGTATCCGAGCTGGATGACCCGATCGGGGAAGTGCTGGGAATGAAAAAGCGCCCGAACGGTCTTCTGATCGGACAGAAACGTGTTCCGCTTGGTGTTGTCGGCATCATCTACGAGGCACGCCCAAATGTGACGGCGGATGCATTTGCACTCTGCTTCAAAACGGGAAATGTCGTGATTTTAAAAGGCGGAAGCGATGCAATCCACTCGAATACGGCGATTGTTGCCTCACTGCGGAAAACACTGAAGGAGGAGCAGGTGCCGGAGGATGCGCTGCTTCTGATCGAAGATACTTCACGTGAGACAACGGCACAGTTTATGAAGATGAACCGCTATGTCGATGTCCTGATCCCACGCGGCGGTGCCGGACTGATCCGCGCTGTCGTGGAAAACAGCACGATTCCTGTCATTGAGACGGGAACCGGAAACTGCCATATCTACGTGGATGAGACAGCCGATCTTTCCATGGCAGTGGATATTATTCTGAACGCAAAAACACAGCGCGTCGGCGTATGTAATGCATGTGAATCGATTGTGGTACACGAAAATGTACGTGAAAAACTGCTCCCGGTTCTGGAGGAACGATTAAAAGAAAAACATGTGGAAATGCGCGCAGACGAAAAGGCAAGAGAATACATGCCGGAAGCAGAAGAAGCGACAGAAGAGGACTGGGGAAAAGAGTATCTCGACTATATCGTATCCATTAAAACGGTTTCCTCTATTGACGAAGCGATCGCGCACATCAACTGCTACAACACAAAACACTCCGAGGCGATCATCACCAACGACTACACCCACGCCCAGAAATTCCTGGACGAAATCGACGCAGCGGTGGTCTACGTCAACGCCTCCACCCGCTTCACCGACGGCTTCGAATTCGGCTACGGTGCCGAAATCGGAATCAGCACCCAAAAACTCCACGCCAGAGGCCCGATGGGACTGCTGGCGCTGACGTCGATTAAAAATATCGTATACGGAACGGGACAGATCCGAAAATAAAAGAAGAAAGATCCGATGGAAGGGGAGTGCATTTACAGCAAGAAAATGCGCTCCCTGTCTTTGCGCACGTCACAAAGCCATCTGACCATATAAGAAATACATAGAAATCGAGGAAACGTTATTATGAAAAACGAAACAGAAAAAACAGTCATGCGCGGAGAACTGGCACTTTTGATGGTTGTCGTCCTGAACAGTCTCGGCGTTCTTTTGATGCTGCATTCCGGGTCCGGGATTTCGGCGATTTCGAGTGTTCCGTATGCATTTCGGAAGGTGATGCCGTGGCTTACGCTTGGAACGTGGACGTATATTTTCCAGGGACTGCTCGTCTGTACGCTGATGCTTATGCGGAAAAAATTCGTCCCCACTTACCTGTTCAGTTTTGTGGTCGGCTTTGTGTTTGGAGAACTGATGGATCTTCACGAGCTCTGGATTACACGTCTTCCGGTAAATCTGCCGCTGCGCGTGCTCTATTTTGTGCTGAGCTATCTGATTCTCTGTTTCGGTATTGCGCTTTCAAAGCGCTGCAAGCTCCCGATTGTCCCGACGGATCTGTTCCCGCGTGAAGTATCTGATATCACGAAAGTGCCGTATTCCAGAATTAAAATCGGCTTCGATGTGACCTGCCTTATGGTAACCGCATTGCTCACCTTCTTCGGACTTGGAAGAATCGAAGGTCTTGGAATCGGAACGGTAGTAGCTGCTTTTACGATGGGAAAAGGCATTGTGCTGATGGGAAAACTGCTGGATAAAAAGTTTGCGTTTGTCTCCGTTTTATCACCGGAAAGACCGTAAAATGCAGGGCTGATATTTGATCGTAAAAAATTAGAAAAAAATGTAAAATCCTCTTGAAATCAAGGGGATTTTACTATATAATGAGCAAGACAAAAACAACTGCAGAGTAAGTTCATATGCGTAAAGTGCTCCCAGGATAGAGAGTAGCCAGGGAGACGAAAAGAGAAAATCTTGCGGTATATGAATTGCATCTCGCTGCAACAGAAGATAGAGACAAGAGATTATCTCCTATTGTAGTCAGATATCTGTAAAGGAGGTAATTTTTTTATGCAGAAAAATGCAAATGAAACAGCAAAAGAAACAAAAAACATGTTTCTGCAGTCAGCAAAAGAGCTGAAAGCAGTCACAACCCTCGCAGCCTGTGCCATGTTCGCAGCGCTGGCGATGATTCTGAACCAGGTAGCATCGATTGATATCGGACCTTATGTCCGCATCGGATTTTCCGGAATCCCGAACCGCCTTGTCGATTACCTGTTCGGACCAGTGACAGGATGTCTTTTCTCCGGCATTCTTGATGTCGTAAAATACTTCCTGAAACCGAGCGGCCCGTTCTTCTTCGGATTCACCTTTAATGCGATGCTGGCATCTTTTATGTATGGATGCTTCTACTATCGCAAAAAACTGACCATCAAACGTGTGCTTGCAGCCAAGTTCATCGTTATGCTGACTGTCAACGTACTGCTGAACACCCTGTGGATCAGCATGCTGTATGGAAAAGGAATCATGGTGCTTCTTCCGGCACGTGCCTTAAAGAACCTGATTATGTGGCCGATCGATTCCATCATTTTCTACAGCCTGACGAAGTTGATCGAGCAGACCGGCGTCTTCCGTATGTTCCATGCAAGAACCGCTGCACAGGCACAGAGATAAAGAAAAATTCAGACACCATCAAAACGATACATTTACCAATCTGCAGAAAAGGTACTGTCCGCCAGAACAAAAAGGAAGCGGATGGGTTTTGTCGGAAAAGAAAAGCGAAAAAGAACTGCGGCAGGAACTTTCCCAAAAGGAAGCCTGCCGCAGTTCTTTTTGTATGAAAATCCCATCAGGCGGACAGCGATTTTACTGATATCCGTGATCTGACCAGTCATGGTTTTTGATCCGCTCGTAATCCTCCTCTGTAATCGGAAGAATCGTTCCATGCTTGTAGCCGTATGGGAACGAGAAGGAAGCATCAGAACGAACAAATTTTCCGGAAGCAAGGCTGTCTGCAACAAACGGCACATATCCCTGGCCGGCACCCGGAGCGCCGTCGTTGACAGCTTCCCAGTGGAAACCATCGCGGCTGATGCCGAAATAAACCTGTTCGCCGTCCGGTGTTGTTTTTTCCCGAAAATGAACAAATAAATATGCCTGTGCCATAAAATAAAACTCCTTTATGCATATGTTTGGATGAAAAATTCAGATGTTCTGTTTTTCAGGCCATACCTTATACGGTTCCATTATTTTGTAAGACGGATCACATTCCAGCTGTGTTTTCCAAGAACGGTGTGCATTTTTCCATTCTCCAGTTTGGTAGCATCGGAATGGGTCGGAGCAACGTGGTTCGGATCTGCTTCGGTGTTGACCGCTTTCATATCGTCGTTTGTCAGCACGATGTGCTCAGCCAGACGGCATCCTTCGAACTGACGCAGATCGCAGGAAACCTCCATATCCTCATCCAGGCTCTTGTTGACTGCAAAAATGGTCAGTGCATCGTTTTCCTCATCCCAGATGCAGACAGAATCGAGATACGGAGCTTCGCCGTACGTTTTGCTCTCGTAAACCGGTGTCAAAACCTGTGTATTTAAGACGGTTCCGCGGCCGTATACGCTTGCATGCATGTATGGATAGAAGATCGTCTGACGCCATGCACCGGTATCGGATGTCATGATCGGAGCGATAACGTTGACAAGCTGTGCGAGGCAGGCAATCTTGACACGGTCTGCGTGGCGCAGGAGTGTGATCAGCATGCTTCCGACGAGAAGTGCATCCTCAAAGTTGTAAACATCCTCAAGCTGATGCGGTGCGCGTACCCATTTCTCCAGCTTCTGATCCTGCTCATTGCTGTGATACCATACGTTCCACTCATCGAAGGAAAGGTTAATCTGCTTTTTGCCGTGTTTTTTTGCTTTGACTGCATCACAGATCGCAACTACACCGGAGATGAAATCATCCATGCCCTTGGAGCTTGCCAGGAAATCGACAGTATCATTTGCATAATTTCCGTAGTACTGGTGTAAAGAAAGGTAATCCACCTCATCATAGCATTCGTCCAGAACCGTATATTCCCAGGAACCGAAGGTTGGCATCGTAAGATTGGAGCTTCCGCAGGCAACAGTTTCAATCGTCGGATCCATGAATTTCATCAGACGGGAAGTCTCTGCTGCAATACGTCCGTACTCAGAAGCGGTCTTATGTCCCATCTGCCACGGTCCGTCCATCTCGTTGCCGAGGCACCAGAGTTTGATGTTGTGTGGATCTTTGTAACCGTGGGATTTTCTCAGATCACTGTAGTAGGTGCCGCCCTTGAAGTTGCAGTACTCCAGCACATTTTTTGCGTCTTCCGGTCCGCGGGTTCCGAGATTGACGGCCATCATAATGTCACTGCCGGCTTTTTTCGACCAGTCAGCAAACTCATTCAGACCGAATTCGTTTGTCTCAATCACGCCCCAGGCAAGATCTGGTTTTGCAGGCCGTTTGTCTTTCGGGCCTACGCTGTCTTCCCAGTGAAAACCGGAGACAAAGTTTCCGCCCGGGTAACGGACGATCGGTACCTGAAGCTCTTTGACAAGATCCAGGGTATCTTTTCGGAAGCCCTGCTCGTCGGAGAGAACACTTCCTTCCTGATAGATGCCCTCGTAAACGGCGCGTCCCAGGTGCTCGATAAAGGAACCGAAGATTCGTTTGTCAACTTTTCCGGTAAGAAAATATTTGTCAATGATAATCTCTGCTTTTTTCATGCTTGAAAAATCCTCCTGTAAATAAAATGTTCGTTTTCGGTGAAAACAAAGGATGAATGATGTGTCCGGGATTTTCTCCCCGTGCTTTGTTTCCGCCTCCTGATAGTTTGGATTTTAGCAGGAAGAGGGAAAAAAGCCAGAGATTTTTGTCCGATAAATTTGACTTTTTTTCCGGTATTGCGATAGAATATGGGAGAGAAACGAAAAGGAGAAAACGGGAATGGAATTTTCAATTCATATCTGTGAATATAATAGGTCCAACACGGACTGTGAGACAATATACCGGCCGGAGGGAAGCGGGGACTATCTGTTTCTGCTGTTTAAAACACCGATGAAGGTGTATGACGGAACTGCGTTTATCATTGCCCAGGAAAATGCCTGCCTTTTTTACACGCTGGATCACGAGCAGCATTACCAGGCGGTGCAGAAATTCCGCAACAGCTATGTTCATTTCTGGTGCGGCGAAAATCTGGGGGAAAAGTACGGCATTCCGCAGAACACAGTTTTTTATCCGCAAAATACAGAAGCCATCGATGAACTGATCCGTCTTCAGCAGAGGGAATACATTGTGAAGGACCCGTATGCGGTGGAATACGAGGAAGCGCTGGTCCGTCAGATGATGATCATGGCATCGCGCGGCATGCGGCTGTATCAGCAGACGGCGGAGGAGCCGGCCGGACTGTACCAGGAATTTCA
>OGPP01002175.1_pt1 | contig 12319 bp, 10 predicted proteins | sample 1553021 | NCBI WGS metagenome assembly OGPP01 (sample SAMEA2580217, study PRJEB22360) | human gut metagenome | biome: human gut; feature: human-associated habitat; material: faeces | place: Denmark | collected 2008/2010
GGATGCCCGCCATGCGGAGGCGAACGAGGTATCCTTTTTGCTGCGGGACAGGCTTGGAATGTACAACAGGGAGGATTTTGTATGCAGCGAAAAGATTTAGCTCTGCGGGTGCTGTCTACGGCAGCCATCATGTCGATTGTTACGTCCATTGCAGCCCCGGCCTTTGCGGGTACTTACTATATCGGCAAAGGCAGCATTGACGTAGTAACGAGTACGGACGGCAATGTACATGTGATTCAGAACAGAATCGCCTACATAGATAGGGACAACGAGATCGTGATCAAGGACGGCACCAGCGAAGCGGATACCACCCTGAAGGATGCTAACCGTGCTGCGGCGACCCCTGCGGCAGACCCTGCCGCCACCCACGCCACGCAGGAGCTGGAAGCAGCCGGGTCTGCGGACGCTGCCGGGGAGAGCCAGCCTGACCCGGACGCAGCCTTTACCCTGAGCGAGGCAGAGGAGGACTCTGCCCAGAATCAGGAGGGCAAGGACACCACGGAGAATCCCACAGAGAACCCCACGGAAAATCCCACGGAGAATCCCAAGAAGGATGTGGTGTACCAGCTCGACCCGGCAGACCCGGAGCCGGAGAAGCCGGCCACGAAACTCGCCCCCACCACCTCTGCAGACCCTACGGCAAAGACCCGGGAGGCCACTCAGGCCAACGCCCCTGCGGCTGATCCTCCGGCAGAGGGCAGCACCAAAAATCCCACCCAAAACGTCATCCGGGTCATCAACAACTGGGCGGAGAGGGTGCTGAACATCCGGCTCAGCAATGTGAATATCTGTCCGGACAAAAACAGTACCTATGCGGATGGAGCTAAAGAACATCTTGACATAGGTGCCGGTTACGATGGAGTGTCGGCAGCAGAGGTACAGGGTACCGGAAATACCAAAATTGAGCTGGATGGCCAGAATGTTCTGGACAGCAGTAAATGTGATTTTTGGGCGGGCCTGAGCAAAAAGGGCAGCGGAAAGCTGACCATTACGGATGAGACCAGCGACACGGGCAAGACCATTACCGCAAAGGAGGAAAGAGATTCCTCCGGAAGCCTGAGGGCAGAAGGAGGAGAAGGATGGCACGTTTCAGGTTACGGTGGAGCTGCTGCTATTGGTGGAAGTTACGGTCAAGCCACGGAGAATATCACCATTGATGGGTATGCAACGGTAAAAGCAAATACAAAGGGACTTGATGTAGCCGGTATCGGTGGCGGCGCTGGCGAAAAAGGCAGCAATATCACCATCCAAGGCCATGCCAATGTTACGGCAGACGGCGGGAAGACCGGAGCCGGTATCGGCGGTGGATCCAGTGACTATTATCGTGGTGGGGATGCGGAGAACATCATCATTCAGGGGCATTCCAAGGTGACTGCAACCGCCCAAGAGGGTGCTGCCATCGGCAGCGGCCACTGGCGGAAAGATAATGGTGGTAATGCCAATAAGATTGTGATCTGTGACCATGCAACGGTCGTTGCAAAGAACACTAGCTTTGGTGCCGCCATCGGCATTGCGGGGTCTGCTGGCGCCAGCGCAGATGTGACCATTGGCACAGAAGGCGCTACGGCAGAGAAGGAAGATGTCCATGTGACGGCAACATCAAAATATGGCTCTGCCATTGGCAATGGCAGAGCGAGCACGAAGGTGACCATTCAGGGCCATGCGACCATCCGGACGGCAAGCAGTGAAAATGATGTAGCGATTGGAAGTGAATACGGGGATGTAGAGGTCACCATAAAGGACAATGTTGCGATTGATACAGAGGATACTGTGTTCGGGAGCACGTACCACTCAAGCTCCGCTATCGGCGGCGGCAAGATGAGCAACAACAGTCCAGGCATAATCCGAAAGGCTGTGGTGACCATTGATGGCGGAAAAAACGGAAAAGTGGAGATCGGCAAGAACAGTGTATTATCTGGATGGTATGGTGCAATTTCCGGCACCGAGGTCAAGATCGGCAACAACGTCTTACTTAAAATGAAGGGGAGGTCTTCGCCTAGTAGCTTGTATATCACAGCGGACATTTTCAATCACGAGGCTGCGGTAGGCAAAAGAAATGACCCCGCAGCAAGTGGCCTTGTAAACACCATTGGCGATAATACGGAGCTGTGGTATACCGACTTCAAGGGTGTACTGCAGAAGATCGTCCATAGCAAGAACCTCTGCAAGAAAAAGCTGGTGGGTGAAACCGCCGCCACCTGCACTACCCCCGGCAGCAAAACGTACGAATGCACCTTTGAGAGCTTTGAGAGCAATAACAGCGCTGTCGACCCGGAGCATACCGAACAGTGGACGGAGAATACAGCTATTGACCCCGACGCACATGATTGGGGCGACTGGGAAGTGACCACCCCCGCCACCTGCACCGAAAAGGGCGAGAAGACCCGCAAATGCCGCAATGACCCCAGCCACGTCGAGAGGCAGGAGATTCCTGCTACCGGCCACCACTGGAAGGACAACGGCGACGGCACCCACACCTGCACCAAGTGCGGTGCCACCGAGGGCCAGCCTGTCAACACCAACAGCGCCCTTGAGCTGCGGGTGGTGGACGCTGAGGGCATGGACCAGCCCTTTACCGTGAGCCAGAACGGCACCCTGCGCACCTACACCGGTGCCTATGACACTGCCACCCTTACCGGCGACTTGGACACCCTGCGCTACCTGCAGGACCACGGCGCACAGACCATCCAGTTCGTCACCAATGGACAGACCAGCAGCTTTGCCATCAACGACCTGCTGGCACAGGGCAGCGGCAGCGAGGTGTTCTACCTCACCCACCGTGGGGCTGAGGAGCCCACCCTGCTGCTGGTGGAGGCAGACCACAGCGACCTGGTGAAAGACTAACCAACCCCGGAGGCGGAGTTCCGCATGACCCCGCCCCCCTCCATATTGCAAGACCCCCGGCACCTTCCGCAGGGTGCCGGGGGTCTCTTTGCGCCGCAGGGCAAAAAAAGGCCCCGGCCTGCCCGGTGGGGGCGAGGCCGGAGCCTTTGCTCATGCTTTGGTGGGTGCTGCCAGGCGATCTCAGGCGGCAGTGGAAGAAGCGACCTCAGAGGAAGCAGCCTCAGAAGATGCAGCCTCGCTGGAGACCTCGGATGCGGCCTCAGAAGATGCAGCCTCGCTTGCAGCCTCGGAGGAAGCGCTGTTCTCCTCAGCGACAGCGGAGGTGGAAGCAGCCTCAGACTGAGCGGCAGCAGAAGCAGCCTCAGAGGTAGAAGCAGCAGTAGAAGAAGAGCTGCCGCAGGCAGTCATGCTGACAGCCAGGACCAGAGCAGCAACGGTAACACAAACATTCTTGAGTTTCATATCAAAAATCTCCTTACTTTTGAAAAAACAGTTTCGCGGAAGGCTGTACAGGTGAAACCTTTCCGCAAAAAGATATTCTAGTCCGTTTTCGAAAAAAATCAAGCCCTTTTTTGATAAAGATTCTATTTGCCAGAGAGATTCTACACTTTTGTTATAACTTATCACCAAAAGTCAAGGATTTTTGACGTGCAAAAATGAAACACTCCGGGCTTTTCCGGGAGAGAAAAGCGTGGTATAATATCGCTAACGCGATATTCTAGTTTTATGCGCAGCGCCTCGCCGCTTGCTCCTGCGGAGCTGCGTGGCAACCGGCTTTGGATGCGCAATTATACCATTTCACTGCGTTCATGGTATAATATCGCTAAGCAGAAATGGATCCCGCAAATCATGCGGATGATATTGAGGTGGAACGATATGGACATCAAAAAAGTGGCAGTTCTGGGAGCCGGTGCGGTCGGCTCCTACGTGATCTGGGGGCTTTCGGCCCGCAGGGACATCGAGCTTGGCGTGGTGGCCGATGGCCCGCGCGGCGAGCGCCTGAAGAAGGATGGCTGTGCCATCAACGGCAAAATCTACCGCCCGGCGGTCTGGACGCCGCAGGAGGCGCATGACGCCGACCTTCTCATCGTCTGCCTGAAATACGGCGCACTGCCCGGCGCACTGGACAGCATCAAAGCCGTCACCGGCCCCCATACCACCATCATGAGCCTGATGAACGGCGTGGACAGCGAGGACATCATTGCCTCTGCCGTGGGTGGGGAGCATCTGCTTTACTCCCTCATCAAAGTGGCGTCCCACAAGGAGGCGGACGGGTTCCATTTTGACCCGGCGACCACTGTTGGCATCATCTTCGGCGAGAAGGAGCCGCCCTGCGACAGCCCCCGCGTCAAGGCTGTGGAGGCCCTGTTCGGCGGCACAGAGCTTCACTTCCGGGCCACCGACTGCATCCGGGAAGAGATGTGGAGCAAGTTCCGCCTCAACGTCTGCAACAACCTGCCCCAGGCCATCCTCGGCGCAGGCGTAGGCTGCTACCGTGACAGCGTCCATATGAAGGCCATCAGCGACGGCCTCCGCCGTGAGCTGGAAGCCATTGCCGCAGCCAAAGGCATCGATATGCAGAAGGTGGATGCCGTGTCCGGCAAGGGCTGCGCCGTCAAGCCCTCGGCCCGCTACTCGACGCTGCAAGACCTCGACGCCGGACGCCATACCGAAATCGATATGTTCTCGGGTGCGCTCATCCGGATGGGCAAAGAGCTGGGCATCCCGACGCCCTACAATGAGTTTGCGTATCACATGATAAAAGCGCTGGAAGAGAAGAACGACGGTAAGTTTGATTATACCGGCCCGAATCAGGAAATGACATGGGCAAAGTGACAGGAGAAATGCAGATGAATATTACGGTCTATCTGGGGGCCAATGAGGGCAGCGACCCGGCCCTGAAACAGGCGGTGGAGGAACTGGGCCGCTGGATCGGCGAGAGCGGGAACGCGCTGGTCTACGGCGGCTCCCGCAGCGGCCTGATGGGGCGTCTGGCCCACAGCGTTCTGACGGCGGGCGGTGAAGTGACCGGCGTCGAGCCCCAGTTCTTTATCGACTCCGAGGTGCAGTATGACGGCCTGACCAGGCTCATCGTCACGCAGGACATGACCGAGCGCAAGACCAGGATGATAGAGCTGGGCGACGCCTTTATCGCGTTCCCCGGCGGCACCGGTACGCTGGAAGAGATCGCCGAGGTGATGTCCAAGGTCTCGCTGGGCCATCTGGACGCGCCCTGCATCCTCTACGACCTCGATGGCTACTACGCCGGGCTGAAAGCTCTGCTGGCCCACATGGTCGAGATGGGGCTGTCCAGCCCCGAGCGGCAGAGCGGCATTTATTTTGTAAAGAATCTGGACGGGATAAAGAGCATCCTGAAAAGGGCATAAGAAAAGCGCTGGAAGCGGTGTAAAGGCTTCCAGCGCTTTTTGTTGTCTGCTTACATGGAGATGACGCCCAGCGCGTTTGCCACCGAGCTGATGAGGATGATGGCCGCGAAGATAGGGCAGAGGTACTTTATCATAAAGTTGAAGATGCGCTTGCGGCGGAAGGGCTTGCCTTCCAGCGTGACCTCTTCCTCGATTTTCTCCACACCAATGACCCGGGACACCAGCAGGCAGGTGGTGATGGCTGCAATGGGCATCATGACGGAGTTGGTGAGGAAATCGAAGAAGTCGAGGAACTGCATCCCAAAGACCGTGAACCGGGCCAGAGGGCCGTAGCCCAGAGCCGACAGACTGCCCAGCACCAGCATGATGATGCCGATGAGGACGGTGGCCTGCTTACGCTCCCAGCCCAGCTCGTCCTCGAAGGTGGAGACGGCGCTTTCCGTCAGGGCGATGGAGCTGGTGACGGCGGCGAAAAGCACCAGCGTGAAGAAGAGGATGCCCACCACGGTGCCGAGGCCCATGCTCTCAAAGACCTTCGGGATGGTGATGAACATGAGGGCCGGGCCGGCCTGCAGGGTGTCCGGGTCGCCGCCCGAGAAGGAGAAGACCGCCGGAATGATCATCAGGCCCGCCATGATGGCAATGGCCGTGTCGAAGATCTCCACGTTCTCGGTGGACTCCTCGATGGAGACATCCTTCTTCATGTAGGAACCGAAGGTGACGAGGATGCCCATTGCAATGGAGAGGGAGTAGAACATCTGCCCCATGGCGGTCACGACGGTCATCCAGGAGAAGTTGGAGAGATTCGGCACGAGGAAATACTTCACGCCCTCCAGCGCACCCGGGCGGGTGACGGAGTAGCCCGCGATGATGACGGACAGCACCACGAGAATGGGCATCATCACCTTGGAGACCCGCTCCACGCCGTTGCGCACGCCTGCAAAGATGATGGCAAGGGTGAAGATGGTAAAGATGACAAAGCAGATCTCCGCCGAAGCGCCGCTGGAAATGAAGGCCGAGAAGTAGCCGTCTGTGGCCAGCTCACTGCCGTGGCCGCTGACGTAGTCGGCCAGATACCGGATGACCCAGCCGCCGATGACCGAGTAATAAGGCACGATAAGGATGGGGATGATGGCGTTTATCCAGCCGCCGAAGGAGCGCTCGCCCTTGCGGACGGCGGCGAATGCGCCCACCGGGCTTTTCCTGGTCATCCGGCCCAGCGCCGTCTCGGCCACGATCATGGTGTAGCCGAAGGTGAAGGCGAGGATGATGTAGATGAGCAGGAAAATGCCGCCGCCGTACTTTGCTGCGAGGTAGGGGAAACGCCAGATATTGCCGAGGCCTACCGAAGCGCCTGCCGCCGAGAGGACAAAGCCGATCTTGCCCGAAAAGGCGCTTCGCTTGTGCTGATTTTGGTTCATTGGATTTTCCTCTTTTCACAAATTTGAATAAGTCCAGTGTAACACTGCCGCAGGCGGGATTCAACAGGTTTTCCGATAAAAACCGCGAAATGCATCAAAAGAATCGAACGGCAGCATTAAAAAATAAGCACAGAGGCCCAGAGACCTCTGCGCTTGAAGATGCAGATTCAGTCCACTACCGGCACATCCAGCCCGAATTCCAGCGGGCGGAAACGGGGGCAGACGTTCTCCGTGATGCAGATGACCGACGCGGCCAGGCGGCTGCCGATCTCACAGGACTGGGCCAGATTCTTGCCGTAGGTCAGGCCGATGACCGTACCGGCAAAGAAGGCGTCGCCTGCGCCGGTGGTGTCGATGACGTCCACCTTCTTGGCGGGTACGACGCCGCACTCGCCGGTGTGCTTGGCGTACACGGCACCCTGACCGCCCATGGTCACCACCATGCTGGTCATGTTGGCGCTGTGGACGTTCCGGGCCAGTACCTGAGCCATCTGGCTGGGGGCGAGATGCTCGTAGTCGTCCGAGAAGAGCAGACCGGCCTCCTGCTGGTTGCAGACGAAGCAGTCGATCTGCTGCAGATAGTCGCGGCGCTCCATGGCGATGCTCATGTTGGAGACTGCGGCAAAGACCTTCTTGTTGTATTTCCTGGCATAGCGGAGCACCTGCTTGACCGTATCTTTCTCGAGGTCCAGCTCGATGGCGATGGCGTCGCAGTCCTTGAAGATCTCGTCGCCCTTCTTCTCCAGAAGGGTGGTCAGCGGGGTGGTGTCAGGGCGCTTGGAGATGGCAGCGTGGACGTCGCCGTCGTTGTCAAAGATGGCCAGCCAGGTCCCCATGCCATCGGGGACCTTCTGGATGTACCTGGTGTTGACCTTATGGTTGTCCAGCTTATCGATGACGTCCTGGCCCATGCCGGTGTCGTCCACCAGACCCACGAAGGTGGGGCGCAGCTCCACATTGGCGATGTCCTCCGCCACGTTCCGGCTCACACCGCCATGCACCTGTTCAATGCGGCCGGCGTTCCGTCCGCCGGGGATGTAGGTGGAGAGGGGATAGCCCTTGATGTCCACGAAAACTGCGCCGATGACTACGATTCCCATATTTGAAATTCCTTTCCTGAATAAGAACTCTCTTTGACTTCTATCCTGTTTACGCTTCTTCTGCCTTTTGCGCCCGAATATCGTCGCCCATAAAGAAGAAGGGGACAAAAGAGGAGAGGCGGCTGGAGATCTTTTCGGTGTAGAGCTTTTCCAGCAGAGCGCCGTCGGTGATGTTGGTGGTGACGATGGTGGGCAGTTTCGCGCCCAGACGGTTGTTCAGCAGGCTGTAAAGGGTGCTGATGAGGAAGCCGGAGTTGAACTCGGAACCCAGGTCGTCGAGGATGAGCAGGTCGGCTCCGGCGGCGGTGCGCAGAAGCATCTCTTCCTCCCCGGCGGGGTCGGAGCCGAAGTGCAGGGCCTCGAGCTTCGAGAAGAAGTCGGGGCTGGACACATAGATGACGTCGAAGCCCTTTTCCAGCACCTCTCCGGCAATGGCCAGAGCGGCATGGGTCTTGCCCAGACCGGCGTTGCCGAGGAGCATCAGGCTCTCGCTGGTGGTATCGAATTCGTCGGCGTAGCCGCGCAAGTCGTCCAGAAGGGTGGACATATAATTCCGCACCGGCTCGCCGAGGGAGGCGTCCATCCGGGCGGGGTAGTAGCGCAGCTCCATGGTATCGAAGCTGGAAATGGAGAGGCTGGACAGAGCCTCGATCTCCGACCGGCGGAGTTGCTGCATCACCTTGTGGACACAGCTGCAGGTGCGTCCGTCCACAATGCCGGTGTCTTCGCAGAGCCTGCAGGTGAAGTGCGGCTCCAGTGCGTCGGCGGGACGGCCGCTGGAGGCCAGCAGGTCGGCCAGCTTTTTGCGGGCATCGGTGAGGGCCGCAGCGGCATCGGTGCGGTCCTTGCCTGCCGCCCCGGCCAGTGCGCAGCGGATGCCCCGCACCCGCACCTCTTCTTCGGCGTGGCGCAGCCCGGGGACAGCGGCCTCGGCCTCAGCGCGGGCGTCCTCTGCTTTGGCCCGTGCGGTCTGACGACGGCGGGCGACGGTGCGCAGGGCTTCCTGATACAGTTCGTTTTTGGTACGCATAGTGTCTCCTTATGCCGGGGGTCACTCGGACTTTTTCTTGAGGGTGCGGCGGCGGGCAGCGTTCTTGAGGAAGTCGTTGCCGCTGGGGGTCTCGCGGTCCACCCGGATGTTCCGGCTGGCGCCGGCAGCGGCCACCGGAGTGCGCACATCGTGGATATTGCGCAGGCCCTTGGCGTTCCAGGTCTTGAGGATGCTGTTCCAGTACCACAGGTCGCGCTTCGGCCCGGCCTGCACAGCGACCTCCTGCACCATGGCATCGTCGTAGCCGTAGACCTCATACCACCGGGAGATGGCTTTCCGCCCGCCGAGGGTGAGCTCGCTGTCCGGAATGCCCAGCAGGGAAGCAACATACTGTTCCCGGGTCTGGCGGAGGGCCAGCAGCTTGAGGTGGGCGTCGGCCTGTTCGCCGGTCTCCACGCCCTCAGCCCGCCAGACTTTCAGCTCGTGGAGGACGGCGGCCATCGTCCGCTTGCCCCGGCTGGCCACATAGGCCACGCAGAGCATGACGGTCTCGGGGGCAAAGCCCTCCTGTACGTAGAGGTTGACCAGCTTTTCCATCTCGCTGTGAGTCAGCGGGCGGGCAAAGCCGGTCTGAGCGCAGTCGATGAGGCTCGAGATCATGGGGTCGGTGCGGCTTGCGGCGGCGATCTCCGCCCAGGTCATGGGGGCAGGAGCAGAGGGCTCTGCTCCCGGCGCGGCGTTCTCGTCGTAGCGCTCGAGAAGCCCCGCACCGGCCCAGAAGGAGAGGGCGCTTTCGGCAGAGATGCGGCTGCGCAGTTTAAGGTCGGCACAAATTTTTTCGGGGTCGGTGACGCCGGTAGCCAGCACATACAGCGCTACCCGGACGTTGTATTCCTCGGCGATGCCCAGCTTGGAAAAGATGAGCTGCGGCACCGGGATGGTGTCGCCCTTGAGCTCTTTGAGACGGTATATCATTTGCTTTCCCCGCTTTCTGCGTCCTCGTCCTTCGGCGGCGGTGACCAGGGCTCACAGTCCAGGATGGAAGGCCGCTGCTTCCAGAGCGCCAGGTCAGCGCTGTAGGCAGAGGACAGATACTCTGCCGCTGCGGCCCGGCCCTCGTCCGTCAGCGGAAAAACCATCTGCCGGCGCAGGGCGGGGTCGGTGCGGTCCAGCGCCCAGGGGTCGGGCCAGATGTCCACCGTGAGGATGGCTTCCTCTTTCTGCGCGCCCTCGCCGCCGTCCGGGTCAGGCACGCTGCGCTTGCCGGGCGAGAGCAGATAGCGCATCCCGTCCTCGCTGCCGCTGTATTGATTCTTGCACTTGAAATAGTGCAGAAGGGGTACAAAAATCATGACGTCCCTCTCAGTTTTAGACTTGCTGAAATGATAAAAGCGCCAATTCTTGACGAATCAGCGCTCTTTTTGTGGAGCAGGATACGGGACTCGAACCCGCCGCCTACTGCTTGGGAAGCAGTCGCTCTACCGGATGAGCTAACCCTGCGTTTACTCATTTATTGTAGCAAAGGACACGGGTTTTGTCAACCGCTTTTTGGCTCGATTTTGGTCGGTAGCAATTCAACTTTTTAATGCAGCAGCAATAGCGTTGAATTGCATATCTCAAAGATGCCGTTTCGATCGGCACTATTTTTGAAAATTGCGATAAACAAAAAGGCCGCCGTTCTGCCCGCAGGAAATAAGGGCGGAACGGCGGTCTTTTGAACGGACTGTGACTTACAGCTCAGCCAGAGCGCGCTTGAGGTTCTGGGCGATCTGGTCAGGGCAGCTGGTGGGGCGGGGGCCGCAGGTGGTGCCTTCCATCCGGGCGATGGCGTCCTCAGCCTTCATGCCCTTGAGCAGGCGGCTGATGCCCTTCAGGTTGCCGTTGCAGCCGCCGATGACCTCGATGGACTCGATGGTGTGGTCATCGTTCAGCACGATGTGGGTCTCCTTGGAGCAGGTACCCTTGTTGGGGTAGCTGAAAGACTTGCTCATATTCAAACATCCTCTCTTTATATCCGACTGACAGGCGAGCGGACTCGCGCAGTACCCTTATTATATCCTTGTCAGGTGGGGAAGTCAATGTGACCCGGTCACAGAGCGCCGCCCCGGCGCTGGCGGGCCAGTGCCTCGATGCGCGCGATCTGGTCGTCCTCGGTGACGCAGGCCCCCACCGGGTGGGGTTTGCCGTGGTTCGCGCCGTGGAAGTCGCTGCCGCCGGTGACGATGAGGTCGTGCTTCTTGCAGAGCTCAGCGCACTCAGCCCTGTCCTCGGGGCTGTTGCGGGGGTGATGCACCTCGATGCCGTCGATGGCCCCTTCGGCCACCAGTTCCCGCAGCAGGGGCATACTCTTGTACACCGTCGGGTGGGCGAACACCACCACGGCCCCGGCGGCCTTTGCCGTGGCCAGCACCTCCCGCACCGGAGGGTAAGTGGGGGAGTGGAGGCACTTGCCCCGCGGCTCCCAGCCGAACAGTTCGTGATAAAGCCCGGTGTAGATGCCGTCGCACAGGCCCAGCTGCTGCAGCGCCTGCATGATGCCGCTCTTGAAGAGGACGCCGCTGTCCTGTGCATATTCCAGCGCCTGCTCGGTGCGGAACTGGGGGTACAGCGCCTCGATCTCCCGGCAGCTCTGCAGAGCGCACTCGTTGCGGCGCTGGCGCATGATGTCGCAGTGCCGGCGCAGGGCAGGGCAGTCCAGGTCGGGCCAGAAGGTCAGCAGATGGACGCGGTGGCTGCGCTCGAAGTCGTAACCGGTCAGTTCGGCGGCGGGGATGAGCCGCACGCCGTCCTGCACCGGGTGGTCGTAGGCGTACTGGGCGCTGAGTGTGGTATCGTGGTCAGAAAGGGCCAGAGCGCTCAGCCCCAGCCGCGCTGCCATCAGGGGCAGGCGGTGGATGGGAACAGAGCCGTCAGAGCAGGTGGAATGAGTATGAAGGTCGCCAGCCATAAGTTACTTTCCCTCGATTTTTACAGATTTCTGCGCCTAGTGTACCACAAAAATCATCGGGGAACAAGGGAGCCTTACACGGCTTTGCCGCCCACCGTGAGCGTGGAAGAACGGATGTGGTGGGTGAGAACGACTTCGGCATCCTCGCCGCCCATGGCCAGCAGTTCGTCCACCGAGAGGGTGGTGGAGCAGAGGATAGTCTGGAAGGTGATGGTCTCGATGCCCTCAGCCCGCAGCTGACGCAGGGCGGCCAGCGAGATGCGGAGGGAAGCTGTGAACCGTCCGACGCAGACGGTGAGGGTATTGCCGCTCTGGGTGCTCGTGTAGGAGATGCGCTGGCCGTCCTTGTCGGTGACAGTCAGGCCGGGGAGGAAAGAGGCGGGTGCGGACGGGGTGGCAGAGCCGCTGTCAGAAGAGGAAGAAGGCTCTTCCGGCTCCACAGGGCGGGGGATAGAGACCTGCTGGATGACCTTGCCGTCGGCATCGGTGGCGGTGACTTTTGCGCCCGGGTCCAGCTTGTCCTTGATGGTGTTGAGGTCAAGCTCACTGCCGACCCGCGAGAGGGCCTTGCCGTTGGGACTACCGGCCTTGGCGGTCAGTTCGAGGCTGCCCGACAGATCGATGACGCT
>OGPP01002179.1_pt1 | contig 12309 bp, 9 predicted proteins | sample 1553021 | NCBI WGS metagenome assembly OGPP01 (sample SAMEA2580217, study PRJEB22360) | human gut metagenome | biome: human gut; feature: human-associated habitat; material: faeces | place: Denmark | collected 2008/2010
CCATCTAGCCGCAAAAAAGGCACCAGCCTGAGCTGATGCCTTTTGTTGGCGGAGATGGTGGGATTCGAACCCACGTGCCCGATTAAGGACAAAACGATTTCGAGTCGTTCTCGTTACGACCGCTTCGATACATCTCCATATATTAGCCTTTATAGTATAGCAAAAAAGCGGTTTTCCGTCAACACTTTTCTCCCGTTACGGCACGGCTGCAAGCCATACGCAGCCGTGCCGTTTTGCGTTTTTGGGGCAGAAAGCGCGGTTTCTTTGCAAAAAAGGCTGTTCTTTTGGGCGGGAGCCGAGTATAATAGGAACGATATTTTTCAAATTTGAAGTACAGAGGAGAGCATTCCAATGGCACAGGCAAAACAAGATATGGGCACCGGCAGCATCAAAAAGCTGATGCTGCAGCTCATGATCCCCGCCGTGGTGGCGCAGGTGGTGAACCTGCTGTATAACATCGTGGACCGCATTTACATCGGCCACATTGCGGGCATTGGCGCGGCAGCGCTGACCGGCGTGGGGCTGTTCACACCCATTCTGATGCTGCTGAACGCTTTTGCCATGCTGGTGGGCGCGGGCGGCGCGCCGCGCACCGCCATTGCTCTGGGGCAGGGGGACAGGCAGCAGGCCGAAAAGATCGTCTCCAACAGCTTTACCGTGCTGATGTTCTTTGCCGTGGTGCTGACCATTGGCTTCTATGCCGGGGCACCGGTGCTGCTGCGGCTGTTCGGTGCCAGCGATGCCACCCTGCCGTACGCCCTGAGCTACAGCCGCATCTACATTGCAGGCTCGGTGTTCGTGCTGGTGGTGCTGGGCATGAACCCTTTTATCACCACGCAGGGCTTTGCCAAGACCAGTATGCTTACCACCGTGATCGGCGCGGTGATCAACATTATCCTCGACCCCATCCTGATCTTCGGGTTCGGGCTGGGCGTGCGGGGCGCGGCCATTGCCACGGTGCTCAGTCAGGCCGTGGGCGCGGCATGGATCATCCGCTTTCTCACCGGCAAAAAGACCATCCTGCGCCTGCGCAGAGACTACCTGCACCCGGAAAAGCAGATCATTCTGCCGGTGCTGGCGCTGGGCATCTCCTCATTTGTGATGCTCTCCACCGAAAGCCTGCTTTCCATCAGCTTCAGCTCCAGTCTGGCGCGGTACGGCGGCGATGTGGCTGTGGGTGCCATGACCGTCATCACCAGCGCATCCCAGCTGTGCACGCTGCCCATTCAGGGCATCTGTCAGGGCGGACAGCCGGTGATGAGCTTCAACTTCGGCGCAGGCAAGAAGGCCCGCGTCAAGGAAGCCTTCCGTTTTCAGCTGACGCTGTGCGGGGCCTACACCTGCTTGTTCTGGCTGTTGATGATGCTGTTTCCCGGCGCGGTGGCGGGCATTTTCACCTCAGACACCGCACTGATCCAGTACACCACGTGGGCCATGCGCATTTACATGGCGGGCATTTTTGCCATGGGCTTTCAGATCGCCTGCCAGCAAAGCTTTATGGCGCTGGGGCAGGCTAAGGTCAGCCTGCTGCTGGCCTGCCTGCGCAAGATCATTCTGTTGATCCCCCTCATCTTCATTCTGCCGCACGTTCTGCCGAACCCGGTGTTCGGCGTGTTTCTGGCCGAGCCGGTCAGCGACATTCTGGCCGCCACCATCACCACCATCACCTTCTTTGCCCGGTTCGATAAGATCCTCGACCGCGGCGCGGCTTACGTATGATCCCCATGCAAGAACGCCTGCCGGGCCATTGAGCCTGACAGGCGTTCTTTTTATGCATCTTCCGTGATTATTTTCCGCCGGGAAAGGAACACGTCCTTATTGAAGGGCGAGACATACGTGCACTCATACTGCACCGCCTTGATGCGGCTGTAAACAAAGATCCTTCCATCCCGCAGTACACCACGGGAAGTGATATCCATGACCGGCAGCCCCTTTTTGCAGTGCAAAAGTTCGGCGTGCTCTGCATCCAGTGCTGCTGCATGGTAGTTGGTAATAAAGTAGGCAATGCGGTACTTCTGCCGCAAGGCATAGCTCTGAATAGAATCCTCCAGCACCTCCCGGTTCAGCTCCGGAAACAGCGCACAGGGCATCCAGCCAGTTTCTACCTGACTGATCTCATACCGCACGATACGGATGCGGCGGAACTCCCACAGGGTCTCGCCGGCTTCAAGATTGAACACCCGGCGCAGCTCCGCCGTAGGCTCCACCTGCTTCAGGTACAGAGTTCTGGAACGCAGCTCCTCATAGGGCACTTCGGTAAGGGAATTGTAGACCATGGGATGCCCCAGTGCCTTTTTGTTGATATAGGTACCATCGCCCTGTGTCATATAGATCAAACCAATGGATTGCAGCCTTCCCAGCACCTTCTGGATCGTGAAACGGGAAACGTGATAGATCTCCGCCAATTCCCGCTGGCTGGGCAGCTTGTCCATTATGGTCTTGCGCTGAAAGATCTTGCTGATGAGGTCTGTAACGATGAACTCGGTCTTTTTGGCAGTCACAGGCAGTATCCTCCCTTGGGGTCTTTTGCTAAGGATACCACACTGGGACAAAAAGTGCAAAGTCCTGCACATTATTGAAAGCGGTCGGTCACGGCGTCACCAGCGTACCATCCGGGATACGGCTCTGGGTCCACTCATGGGGACGGTAGCGCACCGGATACTTGACGATCTCCTTTTCGTCGATATCCACACCGATGCCCGGACGCTCAATAGGGTAGAAGTAGCCGCCTTTTGCCTCGTTGTAGCCGGGGAACACTGCCTTGATCTTGTCTTTCAGCTCGATGTTCTCCTGAATGGCGGCATTATGCAGATGGATGTTCAGGTGGGTATTCACCGCCACCCCGATGGGGGTAATGTCCGATGGGGTGTGCCATGCGATACGCACACCAAAGGGTTCGCAGAAGTGCGCCAGCTTTACCGCCGGGGTAATGCCACCCAGCTGGGAAACATGGCAGCGCAGGTAGTCCACGCGGCGGTTCACCACAAGTTCTTTCCACTCCATGGGATTGTTGAACAGCTCACCGGTAGCCACCGGGGTAGCGCACTGGCTGCGCAGCTGTGTCAGCCACTCATTCTGATCCGGCGGAAGCAGATCTTCGAGGAAATAGGGAGCGTACGGTTCCAGCTCCTTGGCAAACCGGATCGCCTGATTTGGGGTCAGCCTTTCATGCACATCGTGCAGGATGTGGAAGGAGCTGCCGTACTTTTCCCGCAGCTTGCCGAACATATACACGGTGTTGCGCATGTAGTCGTCCTGGTTAAAATAGGTGCCGGGCAGGGGGTTTTCCGGGGTATTCAGCTCGTCCGGGATCCCGCCATAAAAGCCCAGCTGACAACGGATATGACGGTATCCCTCCTTGTAGATCCGGTCTACTTCGCGGTATAATCCTTCCAGATCATCTGCTACTGCGTGGGTATAGGCAGGGATCGCCGTCCGCGCCTTGCCGCCCAGCAGCTGGTACAGAGGCATATCTGCCAGCTTGCCCTTGATATCCCACAGCGCCATGTCGATGCCTGCCACGGCGTTGTTCAGCACCGGGCCGTTGCGCCAGTAGGAGTTGACCATCATCAGGTTCCACAGGTCTTCAATATCGTTGGCATCGCGTCCGATCAGGATGGGTTTGAGGTAATCCTCCACCGCGCATTTCACCGCCAGCGGCCGCTGCTGGAAGGTTGCGCAGCCCACACCATAAACGCCCTTATTCGTGAGCACCTTGACAGCCACCAGATTATGACGTTCCGGGTTCGTGACAAAACATTTGATATCTGTAATGATCGTAGGTTTCATAAGAAGCACACCTCTTTATAGCAGATTGAAAAGGGTTTGCATTTTTGCTTGCAGAACTATTCAATCATACCTTTGGCGGCAAATCAATTCCTGCTTTTTATTTGGCGAAAACCGCAAAATAAAACAGTCCAATTTTTGAAACTAAAATCATTTAACAGCATGTTATCGTTGCTTTTTGAAATCATTCCAGAGAAATGGTATGTTTTACAATGAAATTTTTCCGTGGTATATTAGCGTCACAACGCACGTGCTGGATTTTCGCTTTGGAACACAATCAAGGAAAAAGGAAACCGAAGAAGGAGGCTCTCCCTTATGGAAAAGACTGAAGTCGTCGCAAAGATTATCGAGTATGTCGGCGGCAAGGACAATGTTGTGAACACTTGGCATTGCATGACCCGTCTGCGCTTTGAGCTCAAGGATACCAGCAAGATCCAGGAGGACGCCATCAAGGCGCTGGATGGTGTCATTGGCGTGCAGTTTGCCAAAGGCCAGCTGCAGATCGTGCTTGGCACCAGCGTCCATAAATATTATGACATTGCCTTGCAGATGCTGGATCTGAAGGAGGATATCGCAGCTCCTGCCCAGCCGGAAAAAAAGAAAGACTTTATTTCCTGGTTCATGGATATGGTGTCCGGCGTATTCGGCCCCATCGTGCCCGCCATTGCCGGTGCCGGTATGATCAAGGGTCTGATGGGCGGTCTGGTGGCTCTGGGCGTGGTTTCCAATGCTACCGATACCTATAAGATCATTGATATGCTGGCAAGCGGTGTGTTTACCTTCCTGCCGTTCTTCATTGCCGCATCGGCCGCAAAAAAATTCAAGACCAACCAGTATCTGGCCATTGCCATTGCCGCCACTCTGATGTACCCCACCATGGTGGATGCTGCCAAGGCAGGCGAGATCAGCAGCTTTATGTTTGCCGGTGTGCTGCCCATCCCGGTGTTCAACTATTCCGGTTCGGTCATTCCCATCATCTTCGGCGTATTTGCTCTGAGCTATATCTACAAGTGGGTCGATAATATCGTTCCCGAAGCCGCCCGCACCGTTATCACCCCCACCATCACCCTGTTCATTTCCGGCTTCTTTGCCCTGACGGTCATTGGTCCCGTGGGCATTTACATCGGCAAGGGTCTGGCATGGATGCTGGATGTGCTGTTCGGTATCTCTCCCATCTTTGCCGGTGTCGTCATGGGTCTGATCCGCCCCGCTTCCATTCTGGTGGGTATGCACCACGCCATGACTCCTATTGCTCTGGAGAACTTTGCCACCAAGGGCTACGACATGCTCATGCCCATGATGTTCATTGCAAATCTGTCCATTGTGGGTGCCGCCGCAGGCTGCTATTTCAAAGAAAAGAGCCAAAAGGAACGTTCCATCGTTCTGTCCTCCGTTCTGTCCGGCATTCTGGGCATCACCGAGCCTGCTCTGTTCGGCGTGCTGACCAAGTACAAGAAGGGTTTCCTTGCTGCCACCATCGGCAGCTGCGTGGGCAGCGCCTTCATCGGTGCCTTTGGTGTGCGCCTGTACGGCTACATCACCTCCAGCATTTTCAGCATTCCCGCTTATATCGGACCTTACTTCATCTACGCCGCCATCGGCTGGGTCATTGCCTTTGGCTTATCCTTTGTTCTGAGCTACCTGTTCGTGGTCAAAATGGACCGCAGCTGATCGCTTTTTCAAATCTCCCACGATAAAAAACAGGGCCGCCGCACATCGTTTGTGCGGCGGCCCTGTTGGCGTTCTGTTTATTTCCCCGCCAGCAGAATGGCCAGCACGGCTTTCTGCACGTGCAGGCGGTTCTCGGCTTCATCGAAGATCTCCGGTGCGTGCTGCTCGAACACCGCCGAGGAGATCTCCTCACCCCGGTGGGCGGGCAGGCAGTGCAGCACCATGACATCGGGCTTTGCGCTTTCCAGCAGCTTGCCGGTGAGCTGGAAGCCCACAAAATCCCGCAGGCGCTGCTCACTTTCCGGCGTGCCGGGCTTGGCGGTGTTCCACACAGCCGTTGCCACCACATCGGCGTCCTGAACGCCCTCGGCAGGGTCTGCGGTCAGGTGGAAGGCGCTGCCGTACTTGTAGGCGAACATCAGCACATCCGCCGCCGGGCGGTAGCTCTGCGGGCAGACGCAGGTGACCTGCATCCCAGCCAGCAGTCCGCCCACGATGAGGCTGTTTGCCATGCTGCTGCCGTCGCCGACAAAGCAGAGCTTCCGGCCCGCAAGGCTGCCCCGGCGCTCCCGAATGGTCATCAGGTCGGCCAGAACCTGGCAGGGATGGGCGTAATCCGTCAGGCCGTTGATCACCGGCACACCGGCCAGCTCGGCAAACTCTTCCAGATCGCTCTGGCGGTAGGTGCGCCACACCACGCAGTCGTAGTAGCGGCCCAGCACCCGGGCGGTGTCCTTGAGGGGCTCACCGCGCCCGGCCTGCAGCTCGGCGGTGTTCATGTAGTTGCCCAGACCGCCCAGCTGGTACACACCCACCTCAAAGCTGGTGCGGGTGCGGGTGGACGCCTTGGAGAATATCAGGGCAACCGTCTTTCCTGCCAGCAGCGGGGCCGTGCCGCCCAGCTTCTGCTGTGCCTTGAGTTGATCGGCCACATCCAGAATGTGGGTCAGCTCGGCAGGGGAGAGGTCGCTCATTTTCAGCAGATTTTTCATGCCTGCTCCTTCGGAGCCGTCGGCTCCATCTTGCCCAGCACATCGCTCAGGATCTCCAGCGCCATGTCCACATCGTGCTCGCTGAGGGTCAGCGGCGGCAGCAGGCGCAGGCGGGTCTTGGCTGTCAGCACCAGCAGGCCCGCTTCGCGGCAGGCGGCCAGCACATCTGCGGCCTTGAGGTCGTAGAACTCGATGCCCACCATCAGGCCGATGCCGGAAATGCTCTTGACATGGGGCAGCTTTGCGATGCCTGCGCGCAGCTGGACGGCGCGCTCGTTGACATTGGCAAGGAAGCTCTGGTCCATGCGGTCCACCACCACGTTGGCACCGGCGCAGACCACCGGGTTGCCGCCGAAGGTGGAGCCGTGGGTGCCGGGGCCCATGCCTGCGGCTACCTTTTCGTTCATCAGCACTGCGCCGATGGGCAGGCCGCCGCCCAGACCCTTGGCTAGCGTGACCACGTCCGGCTTGAGGTTGTAGTGCTCGCAGCACAGGAAGGTGCCGGTGCGGCCCACGCCGGTCTGCACCTCGTCCACGATGAGCACAAGGTCTTTTTCGTCGCAGAGCTTGCGCACGGCCTGCACGTAGTCCGGGTCCAGCGCCATCACGCCGCCCTCGCCCTGAATGAGTTCCAGCATCACGGCGCAGGTGGTGCGGTCCACCAGCTCCTCCAGCGCTTCGATATCGCCTGCCGGAGCATACAGGAAGCCTTCGTTGAAGGGGCCGAAGTAGTTGTGGAACACCTCCTGACCGGTGGCGGTCAGGGTGGCGATGGTGCGGCCGTGGAAGCTGTTCACCAGCGTGATGACCGTGGTGCGGTCCTTGCGGTAGTGGTCCACGCTGTACTTGCGCGCGGCCTTAATGGCACCCTCGTTGGCCTCGGCACCGGAGTTGCCGAAGAAAACCTTGCTCATGCCGGTGCGCTTGCACAGCTTTTTGGCCAGCTTGCCGCAGGGCGCGGTGTAGTAAAGGTTAGAGGTATGCTGCAGCTTGTGGGCCTGCTCCGAGACGGCTTCGGCCCAGTCCAGATCACAGTAGCCAAGGCTGTTCACGCCAATGCCGCTGGTAAAATCCAGATACTGCTGGCCCTCGGGGCCTGCGGCGCGCAGGCCGTGGCCTTTTTCCAGCACAATAGGGTTGCGGTTATAGGTGTGCAGGACGTATTCGTTGTCCCGCTTGATGACTTTTTCAGAATCCATAGGTGTACCCTCCTGTGAACAGAAACTGTGAACAGAAAACCCTCTCAGGCGCTTTCGCGCCAGAAAATGCTGGCAAAGGCTTGAGAGGGTCATTTTTCTTATTATACCGCCTGCACGGCACCTGCGCAATGCTTATTCGCGGTGGCTGCGGCGGTAAAAGCGGGTGCCGGAGCCGCGGTTGGAGAACAGCTCCAGCAGGATGGAGTGGGGCACGCGGCCATCGATGATGACCGCCTCGTGCACGCCCTGATAGATGGCATCGGCCATGCCGCCGATCTTGGGGATCATGCCGCCCGCAATGATGCCGGCGGACTTATAGCCCTCGATCTCGGACACCTCCACCTCGGGGATGAGGGTGCTCTCGTCGTCCTTATCCCGCAGCAGGCCCGCGATATCGGTCATGGATACCAGCTTCTCCGCTTTCAGCGCAATCGCGATCTGCGCAGCGGCGGTGTCGGCGTTCACGTTGTAGGCCTGACCCAGATCGTCCATGCCCACCGTGGCGATCACGGGAATGAAGCCGCCGTCCAGCAGGCTTGCGATCAGGGTAGCGTCCACATGCACGATCTCGCCCACATGGCCCAGCTGGGGGTCCAGCTCGGTGCAGCGCAGCATCTGGCCGTCCATGCCGCACAGGCCCACGCCGCGGCCGCGCAGCTTTGCCACCAGATCTTTGTTCACCTTACCGGCCAGCACCTGCTGCACGATCTCCATGGTGGCATCGTCAGTCACGCGCAGACCGTTTGCGAAATGGCTCTCCACGCCAACTTTCTTCAGCATCTCGTTGATGGCCGGGCCGCCGCCGTGCACCAGCACGACGCGCACACCCAGCAGGGTAAGGGTGACCAGATCGTTCATGACGGCATTTTTCAGTTCTTCGTTGATCATGGCATTGCCGCCGTACTTTACCACCATGGTCTTTCCGTGATACTTCTGGATGTAGGGTGTCGCCTCAGAGAAAAGGCGCGCCATTTCTTCGTTTTTCATAAGATTTCCTCTGAACCCTCTCAGTCAATGCCTTGCGGCATTGCCAGCTCCCCCGAGAGGGGGAGCTTTTGCCGGACGGGTCACTTTATTTCATAAAATCAGCTGCTTGTCGTTCGTTTTAAGCTCCCCCTTCGGGGGAGCTGGCGCGCAGCGCCTGAGAGGGTTATCAGGTGCGGTAGTCGCCGTTGATCTTGACGTAATCGTAGGTCAGATCGCAGCCCCATGCCTTTGCGGATGCATCGCCGGTGCCCATGTCCACCTTGACCAGCACATCGTGCTCAGCCAGCACCTTGGCGGCTTCGTCCTCGCTGTAGGGGTGATAGGCGGCGTTTTCGCACACATACACCTCACCGGCCTTGCTGGAAAGCCACACGCAGACCTTATCAATGGAGAAATCGCCGGGGGTGTAGCCGATGGCGCACAGGATGCGGCCCCAGTTGGCATCGCGGCCGAACACTGCGGCCTTGAACAGGTTGGAGCACACCACGCTGCGGCTGACGGCACGGGCGGTCTTCAGGTCGGGGGCGTGGGTCACTTCGCAGGTGATGAGGTGGGTGGCACCCTCGCCGTCACCGGCGTGCTCGGCACACATGTGCTCGGCAATGGCGGTGAGCGCGGCAACAAAGGCTTTGTAGTCCGCGTTCTCCTCGCAGATCTCCGGGTTGCCTGCAAGGCCGGAAGCCATGATGATCAAGGTATCGTTGGTGGAAGTGTCCAGATCCACGCTCATCTGGTTGTAGGTGCCGGGCACCACGGTCTTGAGGGCCTTTTCCAGCAGGATGGGCGAGACGGCGGCATCGGTGGTGTAGAAGGCCAGCATGGTTGCCATGTTGGGGGCGATCATGCCGCTGCCCTTGCCAATGGCACCCACCGTGCAGGTCTTGCCGCCCAGCTCGAACTGGATGGCGTATTCCTTTTTGTGGGTGTCGGTGGTCATGATGGCGGTGGCGGCATCGGTGCTGCCCTGCTCGTCCGCAGCCAGCTTTGCGGCGGCGGCAGGGATGCCCCGGGCAAAGGGGTCGATGACCATGGGCTGACCGATGACACCGGTGGAGGCGGGCAGAACGTCCTGCGGGTCGATGCCCAGCTCCTTGCCCACCAACTCACAGCATTCTTCGGCCAGAGCCACGCCGTTGGCGGCGCAGGTGTTGGCGTTGCCGCTGTTCACGATGATCGCCTGTGCGTAGCCGTCCTTCAGGTGGGCGCGGTCCACCTTGATGGGTGCGCCGCAGACCTTGTTGGTGGTGTACACACCGGCGGCGGCGCAGCGCACGTCCGCCTTGATGAGTGCCAGATCGTATTTTTCTGCATGGTTTGCGCGGATGCCGCAGTGCACGCCAGCCGCTGCAAAGCCCTTGGGCGCGCAGATGCCGCCCGCAACTTCCTTGTACTGCATAATGATTTTCCTTTCCCACAAAGAAATACTTCTCACTCGAACGGGCTAGCCCTCTCAGGCTCACATACGTTCGCCAGCTCCCCCAAAGTGGGAGCCCTTGGCAGTCCACGCAAACTTCATCTTTTTGCCAAGGCCTCTCCCTTTGACAGACTTCCCCCGACCGGGGGAAGATGTCGCGTAAGCGACAGAAAGGGGAACGAGGTGGATTTGCGAAGCAAAGACGGAGAGGGCGAGGACGCTGCCCGTGTACGAGCCATCTTTATTCCAATCCTTTGGTCTCTTCCAGACCCAGCATCAGGTTCATGCACTGGACGGCGGCACCGGAGGAGCCCTTGCCCAGATTATCGAACAGGGAGACCAGCATCATCTGGTCGCCTGCAGCGTTCACGGTCATGTACAGCTCCATGCGGTCGGTACCGGCCATGGCATTGGAGTACAGGCCGTTTTCCGGCAGGGCTTCGTTCAGAGCGTGCACCTTGACGGTGGCAGCATCCTTGTAATATGCCGCAATGCCCTCGGCCACCTGTTCGGCGGTGCTGCCCGCCAGCGTCAGATCCAGCGGCACCAGCACCTGCATGCCGCAGTAGTAATCGCACACCACGGGCACGAACATGGGGGTGTGGGCAAGGCCGCTGATCTTCTGCATTTCCGGCAGGTGCTTATGGGCAAGGCCCAGACCGTAGCTCTTGGGTGCATCCAGCTTGCTGTGCACCGGGCGATCAGCGCTCTCGTACTCGGCGATCATCTTTTTGCCGCCGCCGGAGTAGCCGGAGATGCCGGTGCAGCTGAAGGGATAATCGGCCGGTGCAAGGCCCAGCTCCACCAGCGGGCGGGCAATGCTGATAAAGCCGCTGGCATAGCAGCCGGGTACTGCCACGCGGCAGGAATTTTTGATTTTTTCCTTCTGGCCCGCCAGCTCCGGGAAGCCGTAGTCCCATGCGGCATCGGTGCGGAAGGCGGTGGAGGTGTCCAGCACCTTCACGTCCGGGCGCAGCAGGGGCATGACCTCTTTGGAAGCGGCATCCGGCAGGCAGAGGAAGGCGAGGTCGGCAGAGTTGATCACCTTCGCGCGCTCGTTCACATCCTTGCGGCCCTCTGCGGAAATGGAAAGCAGCTCGATCTCCGGGCGTTGTGCCAGACGGTCGGCAATGCGCAGGCCGGTGGTGCCGGAAGAGCCATCAATAAAAATTTTCACGCTCATGCGTTCTTTTCCTCCCACGCATCCAGCTGTGCGTTTGCCAGTGCGATCTGGTTGTTCACGCTGGCTTCGCTGGGGCCGCCGTAGCTGGTGCGGCCCTCGCAGCACTTGACCAGATCAATGGCATCGTAGATATCGTTCTCGAACAGAGCGCTGTAGCCCTTGAACTCGTCGAGGGTCAGCTCTTCAAGGGTCTTGTCCTTTGCAATGCAGTCGGACACCATGCAGCCGGTCAGCTTGTAGGCATCGCGGAAGGGCATCCCCTTCTTGGTGAGGTAGTCGGCGCAGTCGGTGGCGTTGATAAAGCCCTTGGCGGCGGCGCGGCGCATGTTGACCGGAATGGTCTTCATGGTATCCAGCATGGGGGTGACCGTCTTCAGGCACAGCTCCAGCGTATCCACTGCGTCGAAGATGGCTTCCTTATCTTCCTGCATGTCCTTGTTGTAGGCGAGGGGAATGCCCTTCATCATCACCAGAAGGGTGTTCAGGTCGCCGTAGACGCGGCCGGTCTTGCCGCGGATCAGCTCGGTAACATCCGGGTTCTTCTTCTGGGGCATGATGGAGGAACCGGTGGTAAAGGCATCGTCCAGCTCAATGAACTTGAACTCCCAGCTGCACCAGAGGATGATCTCCTCGGAAAGCCGGGACAGGTGCATCATGCAGATGGAGATAGCGTTTGCCAGCTCGATGCAGAAATCGCGGTCGGACACGCCGTCCAGACTGTTGGCGCAGGGAGCCGCAAAGCCCAGCTTTTCGGCGGTGAACTGGCGGTCCAGCGGGTAGGTGGTGCCAGCCAGCGCGCCGCTGCCCAGCGGGCACTGTGCGTCCATGCGGGCGGTGGCATCCTCAAAGCGCTGCAGGTCGCGCAGCAGCATGGAGGCGTATGCCATCAGGGCATGGCCAAAGGTGATGGGCTGGGCGCGCTGCAGATGGGTGTAGCCGGGCATGACGGCGGTGGTGTTCTCACCGGCCTTTTTGCAGATGACCTTGATGAGCTCCACGATGTAGGCCTGCAGGGTGTGGCTGTAATCCCGCAGGGTCAGGCGGATATCCAGCGCCACCTGATCGTTGCGGCTGGGG
>OGPP01002195.1_pt1 | contig 12222 bp, 8 predicted proteins | sample 1553021 | NCBI WGS metagenome assembly OGPP01 (sample SAMEA2580217, study PRJEB22360) | human gut metagenome | biome: human gut; feature: human-associated habitat; material: faeces | place: Denmark | collected 2008/2010
CGATGCGGCCTGCGCAGATGTAATCCAGCAGCAGAGCGCCCATCTCGTTGCCGGATACCAGCTCATAGCTGCCATCCGGGCACTTCATGGCAATGCCCACGCGGTCGGCATCGGGGTCGGTGGCCAGCATCAGATCGGCACCTGTCTTGGTTGCCAGCTCCAGACCCAGCTTCAGAGCCTCGAAAATTTCGGGGTTCGGGTAGGAGCAGGTGGTAAAGTAGCCGTTGGGGTACTCCTGCTCGGGCACGATGGTGATATCGGTGATGCCTATATCGTTCAGCACATGAGTGACAGGCACCAGACCGGAACCATTCAGCGGGCTGTACACCAGCTTCAGGCCGGCAGTCTTGCACAGGCCCGGGCGCACCTGACGGGCCTCAATGGCATCATACAGTGCCTTCTTGCAGTCGTCGCCCACAAAGCGGATCAGGCCCTGCTCCACGCCCTCGGCAAAGGAGATGTACTTTGCACCGGTCAGCACATCCGTCTTCTGGATCTCATCGTACACGATGGCAGCAGCATCATCGGTCATCTGGCAGCCATCCGGGCCGTAGGCCTTGTAGCCGTTGTACTTGGCCGGGTTGTGAGAAGCCGTGACCATGATACCAGCATTGCACTGGTAGTAACGGGTAGCAAAGCTCAGTGCAGGCACAGGCATCAGAGCATCGTAAATGCGCACCTTGATACCGTTTGCCGCCAGAACGCCTGCGGCGGTCTTGGCAAAGATATCGCTCTTCAGGCGGCTGTCGTAGCTGATCGCCACAGTCTGGCTGCCGCCCTGAGTCTTGACCCAGTTTGCCAGACCCTGCGTGGCCTGACGCACAACATAGATATTCATACGGTTGGTGCCAGCGCCCAGAACGCCGCGCAGACCAGCGGTGCCAAACTTCAAAGCAACAGCAAAGCGGTCCTTGATCTCGTCATCATTTCCCTCGATCTTGGCCAGCTCCGGCTTCAGATCAGCGTCTTCCAGCTCTGCAGCCATCCAGCGCTTATATTCATCCAAATACATCTTGCACACCTTACCTTTTGTAAATTTTTCCGCAAAAAAGAACAGGTTTAGTTAAACCTACTTATAATATAAACTCTCCGCGTTCATGTGTCAATTGCGTAATCTGCAACAAGATTTGCAGTTCAAAACCGGCATATGGCACAAAAATCCAAGTTTTTCCCGGTAAAGTCGGGAACCGTCCCGGCCACGCCTGCATTTTCCAGCAGTTCATAACTCCGGCCTGCATCGTCCAGAACGTCCAGCCACTGCTCCAAACCGATGCTGTTTTCACACAGGTAGCGCAGCAGCTGCATTGCCCGGGCAAAACTGTCCTGCAGCAGCACCGCGCTGCGGCGCACCCGGCCATCCTGCTCCTGCCGCAGCTCCATTACAACGCCCTGCGCAGCGGCGGCACCGCAATATACAAGGGTGTGGGCATGCTGCAGCCCTTCCAGTTCTGAATATGTACGGATATAGCGGCAGTATTCTTTGCTCATCATGGAAAACTCTCTCCTCTCTATCGCATTGACATCTTTCCTGCCCTTTACTATAATGAATTCAGAAGTATTTTTGTGTCGAAGCATGACATAATCATCCAATATTTTCCACTTTTGCCAATTCTTTTCCGTCATATCATCCGCTGGGATAAGGGAGAACAACATGTATTCTGTTACCAGAAGCTTTGGTCTGAACGGCCTGAGCGGCTTTGCCGTGGCAGTGGAGGCCGACATTTCCGGCGGTCTGCCTGCATTTTCCATCGTGGGCCTGCCGGATTCCGCTGTGCGTGAAAGCGCCGACCGTGTGCGCGCCGCCATCAAAAATCTGGGCTTCAAGTTCCCGGACCGGCGCATTACCATCAATCTTGCCCCGGCGGATGTGCGCAAGACCGGCCCGGTGTACGACCTGCCGCTTCTGCTGGCAGTGCTCACTGCCAGCGGCCAGCTGGAGGATGTGCCTGCCGACGCGGCATTTCTGGGCGAACTGGCACTGGACGGCACCTTGCGGCCGGTTTCCGGCGTGCTGCCCATGGCGCTGGCTGCAGCAGAAAATGGCATCCACGCCCTGTATGTACCTGCCGAGAATGCCGCCGAAGCAGCCGAGGCCTGTGCCGACAGCATGGCCGTCTACCCCGCCCACACGGCACGCGAAGTTGTAGATGCCCTGCACGGCATCTCCCCGCTTGCCCCGGCGGCTGTTGTTCCCTTTGACCCTGCAGACGCATGGGCACAGGTGCCGGATTTTGCGGACGTGATGGGCCAGTCGCTGGCGCGGCGGGCTATGGTCATTGCTGCCGCAGGCGGACACAATGTTTTGCTCATTGGCGCACCCGGCACCGGCAAATCCATGCTGGCAAAGCGTCTGCCCGGCATCCTGCCGCCGCTCACCCGCGAGGAAGCCGTGGAGACCACTAAAATTTATTCCATTGCAGGGCAGCTGCCGCAGGGCCGGGGCCTGATCTCTGCACGGCCTTTCCGCAGTCCGCACCACTCGGCCAGTGCCGCGGCTCTGGCTGGCGGCGGCGCACAGTTCCGGCCCGGCGAGTGCAGCCTTGCCAACTGCGGTGTGCTGTTTTTAGACGAATTGCCGGAGTTCTCCCGCGAGAGTCTGGAAGTGCTGCGCCAGCCGCTGGAGGACGGCCAGATCACCGTGAGCCGCGCGGCAGGCAGTGCCACCTATCCCAGCCGCTTCCAGCTGGTAGCCGCCATGAACCCCTGCAAGTGCGGCTACTACGGTCATCCCACCCGGCAGTGCACCTGCTCACCCAGTGCCGTGCGGCAGTACCGCAGCCGGGTGTCCGGTCCGCTGCTGGACCGCATCGACCTGTGCGTGGAGATGGACCCCATCGCCTTTGACGAGCTGCACGCCGTCGTCCCTTCCGAGAGCAGCGCCGATCTGCGCAAACAGGTGCTTGCCGCCCGGGCCATTCAGGCAAAGCGCTATGCCGCCCCGGGTTTTGAGGGTGTACTCTGCAACGCCCAGCTCACCGCCGGGCAGGTGCGGCGCGTCTGCCGCAGGCCCCCCGCCGCCGAGCGGCTGCTGCGTGCCTCCTACGACGCTTTGGGCCTTTCCGCCCGCGCTCATGACCGCATCCTTCGGGTGGCCCGCACGGTGGCCGATCTGGCAGGCAAACAGCTGCTGGATGAGGACTGTGTGCTGGAAGCCCTGCAGTACCGGGCACAGGAAAAAGTGGAAGTATAAAAGCTTCTTCGTCTTTGCTTCGCAGATCCGCCTTCCCCGAAAAGAGAAGGGTTTGTGCAGCTTACCGTTACGCGCAAAAAAGCCATCTGTATCTTTCCAAATGCTCAATACGAGCAGAAGATCACAGATGGCTTTTTATAATTGCTTTTTAGAATCTGCGCCATGTGTCCGGCAGGAACAGCACCAGCATCGGGAAGATCTCCAGACGGCCGGCCAGCATGTCGAAGATCATCACCAGCTTTGCAGGGTTCGTAAAACTGCCAAAGTTCATCATGGGGCCCACCTGCGCAAGGCCCGGGCCGATGTTGTTCAAAGTAGCTGCAATGGCTGTGAAGTTCGTCACCATATCAAAGCCATCCAGACTGATGAGCAGGAAGGATACCACGAAGATGAAGAAATATGCGCCCATAAACACATTGGTGGTGCGGATGGTCTCGTGGTTGAGCAGCTTGCCGTCCATGCGGACGGGGGCCACCACCTGTGGGTGCAGCGCCTGCTTGAGCTCCTTGCCAAGGGTCTTGCCCAGAATGAGGAGGCGGCTCACCTTGATGCCGCCGCCGGTGCTGCCTGCGCAGGCACCAATGAACATGAGCACCACCAGAATTTCTTTGGAGAGGGTGGGCCACAGGTCAAAGTCACAGCTGGAAAAACCGGTAGTGGTGATGATGGAACCCACCTGAAAGGCTGCTTGACGCACCGCTTCGCCAAAGCTGTTATAAAGGCTGTAGATATTGGCCGTGATAATGCCAATTGCCACCAGAATAATGGCGAAGTAGCCGCGCACTTCCTCGCTGATGGCGCGGTTGAATTTGCGCAGCAGCAGCAGGAAGTAGGCATTGAAGTTGACACCAAACAGGATCATGAAGATGGTCACGACCCACTGGATGTAGGGAGAAAAGCTGGTAAAGCTGTCGTTCTTGAAGCCGAAGCCGCCGGTGCCCGCCGTGCCGAAGGCCGTGAGCATGGACTCAAACAGCGGCATGCCGCCCAGCAGCAGGAATACCACCTCCAGCACGGTGAGTACAAAATAGATGCCGTACAGGATCTTTGCGGTAGACTGCACCTTGGGCACCAGCTTATCCACCTGAGGGCCGGGGCTTTCTGCCTTCATCAGGTTGACGTGGGAGCCGCCGGTCAGGGGCAGCAGCGAGAGCAGGAACACCAGAACGCCCATGCCGCCGATCCAGTGGGTGAAGCTGCGCCAGAACAGGATGCCCTTGGGCAGATCCTCCACCCCGGGCAGGATGCTGGCACCGGTGGTGGTAAAGCCGGACACCGTCTCAAACAGGGCATCCACCGGGTTCGGGATGCAGCCCGCCACCACAAACGGAACGGCGCCCACGATGGAAATGACGATCCAGCTCAGCGAGGTAGCAGCAAAGCCCTCCCGCATATAGAACATCTTGCTTTTAGGCTTGATGCCGCGCAGGGCGTAGCCGATGGCGGCGCTGACTGCCGCCGTGATCAGAAACACGCCCAGCACGAACCATTCGCCGTAGATCCAGCTGGCCGCTGCGGGCAGCAGCAGCAGCGCACCCTCGATCAGCATGACATAGCCCAGCAGACGGAAAACGATCGCATAATTCATAGTCTGCCTCCGTCAACCCTCTGCGCCCTTGTCCAGAATATCGCGCAGGTCATGCAGACCATGCTCCAGCGTGACCACGATCACGTTGTCGCCCACCTGGATCTGGTCGCCGCCGCGCGGGATCAGGATCTGATGGCCGCGGGTGATGCAGCACAGCAGCAGATTCTTTTTCAGGTGCAGCTGGCTCAGGGGGACACCGGTGGCAGTGCTCTTCTCGTGGACGGTAAATTCCAGCGCTTCCACGCGGTCGTCCAGAATGCGGTACAGCGTCTTGATGTTGCTGCCCGCTTCGTTCTGCAGTGCACGCACATACTGCACGATGTAATCGCAGGTCATGTACTTGGGGTAGACCACGCTGCCCAGATCCAGACCGGCCAGAATATCATCAAATTCCAGACGGTTGACTTTGGTGACCAGCTTGCCGTTGGAGTGCTTTTTGGCAAACAGGGTCAGCAGCACATTCTCCTCGTCAATGTTGGTCAGGGCCACAAAAGCCTCTGTGGACTCCATGCCCTCCGAGAGCAGGAATTCGCGGTTGGAGCCGTCCTCGTTCAGGATCTGTGCGCCGGGCAGCTGCTCGGCCAGCTCCATGCAGCGGGCAGGGTCGCGTTCCACGATGCGCACACGCACGTGGTTTTCCAGCAGCTCCTGGCTCAGATAGAAGGCGATGGCACCGCCGCCCACGATGAAGGCATTGCGCACCGGGCGCACCGGCAGGTGGATGCGCTGGAAGAACTCATGGGCCTTATCCTGTGTTGCAAGGAAGGTGACCTGATCGCCGTTCTGCAGTACAAAGTCACCGTTCGGGATGATCACGCCGCCGCTGCGCTCCACTGCACACACCAGAATGTCGCTCTTCAGGCGGGTGGGGATCTCGCGGATGGCCACGCCGTCCAGCCCCTGCTCTGCGGTGAGTGCAAACTTGATCAGCCGCACACGACCGTCTGCAAAGGTGTCGATCTTGCTTGCGCCCGGGAAGCGCAGCAGATGGGAGATCTCCTTTGCTGCAGCCATTTCCGGATTGATGATGGCCGAAATGCCGATCTGCTTTTTGATAAAGTCCAGCTCATGACTGTAGGACGGGTTGCGCACGCGGGCAATTGCATGGCAGTGGCCCGCCTTTTTGGCAAACATGCAGCACAGCAGGTTCAGCTCATCCGAACCGGTCACGGCAATGAACACATCCGCGTCTTCAATGCCGGCCTCTGCCAGCGTGGTGATCGAGGAACCGTTGCCCACGATGCCCAGCACATCGTAGCTTTCAGTCAGGTGCTCCACACGCGCTTTGTTGGTATCCACAATGGTCACATTATGGTCTTCCTCACTGAGCTGCCGCGCCAGCGCAGTACCAACCTTGCCGCCGCCCACCAGAATGATCTTCATAACAAGTCCTTTCTCTTTCCGCGTCCCTTCTGCCGGGACAGCACAAATCCATCATAGTATACCATATCTCCTGCCAAAGTTCCACTGTTTTCCACATTATGCAACAAAAACCTGCCAAATGACGCAAAAAAGCCCCGGGAGAAACCGTCCCGGAAGCTTTTATTTCATTTAATAGCGCTCCACGCCGTCCTTCGTTACAAGGGCATACACCAGCGGGGCTTCCTCCGGCTTCTCAGGGCCGTATCCAAGGCCGCTGCGGTACTCGGCGGCGGCAGCTTCAAACTTATCGGCTGCGCCGTAGAAGGTAGCCAGACTCTCGCCCTTCTTTACGTAGTCGCCGCGCTTTTTATGCAGGGTGATGCCGGCGGCAAAATCCAGCGGGTCGCCCTTTTTCTGTCGGCCCGCACCCAGCAGCACGCTGGCAGAGCCGATTTTCTCGGCATCGTTCGCCACAATGTAACCGTCCTGCTCTGCCAGCAGCTCAAAGCTTGCCGCGGGCTGCTCAAACAGGCTGTAATCGTCCAGCACGCGGGTATCGCCGCCCTGCGCCGCAAACATCTCCTTGCACTTAGCAAAGGCAGACCCATCGGCAATCACCGCCTCGGCCATGGCGCGGCACTCGGCAGGAGTGCCCTTATCGGCCAGCACCAGCATGTTCGCCGCCAGCTGCAGGCAGACCTCGGTCAGGTCGGCGGGGCCATGGCCCTTGAGCACATCCATGCTTTCCATGACTTCCAGACTGTTGCCAATGTTATGGCCCAGCGGGGTGTCCATATCGGTGATCATGGCAGCCACCCGGCGGCCGTGATGGGTGCCAATGGATACCATCAGCTTGGCCAGCTCAATGCTCTGGTCTACCGTTTTCATAAAAGCTCCGGTGCCGGTGGTCACATCCAGCAGGATGGCATCCGAGCCGGAAGCCAGTTTCTTGGACATGATGCTGGATGCGATGAGTGGGATGCAGCTGACGGTTGCGGTCACATCCCGCAGGGCATACATTTTTTTATCTGCAATGGCAATGCCCTCGCTCTGGCCAATGACCGACAGACCGATCCTGTTCACCTGCGCAAAGAACTCCTCCTGTGAGAGGGCGGTTCTGGTGCCGGGCACGCTCTCCATCTTATCGATGGTGCCGCCGGTATGGCCAAGGCCCCGGCCGCTCATCTTGGCGATCTTCACGCCGCAGGCCGCCACGATGGGGGCAATGACCAGCGTGGTCTTGTCGCCCACGCCGCCGGTGGAGTGCTTGTCCACCTTGATGCCCGGAATGGGCGAAAGATCCACCATCACACCGCTGTGAGCCATCACATCGGTCAGCTCTGCGGTCTCCTCATCGGTCATGCCGCGCAGATAGACAGCCATCATCCATGCAGCCATCTGGTAATCAGTCACTTCTCCGCTGACATAGCCATTGACGATCTGCTCCAGCTCCTCACGGCTGTGCGTACCGCCGTCACGCTTTTTTGCAATCAGATCATAAACGCGCATCGTATCACGCTCCTCGTTTTTTCAATAGTACGACATTGTAAGATATAGTATAGCAAAATTCCAAACAAAAGCAAGTATCATTCTGTAAACTTTGCCCAATTTTAAACCAAAAAGGGCGCAGCCGCCCGGAAAAGCAGCTGCGCCCTTGTTTTGGGAACACAAATCGTCGTTTTAGCGGGACCCCTTGTCGTAGGGGATGCCCTCTGCCTTGGGTGCCATGCTGTTCTTGGAGGTAAACGCCAGAATAATCATGGACGCCACGAACGGCATCATGTTGTAGATGTTGCTGGACCAGTGCAGCTGTGCCAGGAAGGTGGAGTCTGCAATGTTTGCCAGACTCTTGAACACAGCAAAGAACATGGCTGCGCCAAAGATGTTGAAGGGCTTCCACTGGCCAAAGATCATAACAGCCATGGCAAGGAAGCCTGCGCCGGCCACGCCTACCTCAAAGTTCCAGGTCTGCACCGGGGGCACAATGTAGGCCATGCCGCCGATCGCGCCCAGTGCACCGGAAATGACAACACCGGCATAGCGCATCTTGTAGACATTGATGCCCACAGAGTCCGCTGCCTGCGGATGCTCGCCGCAGGCACGCAGGCGCAGGCCAAAGCGGGTCTTGTACAGCACTACATAGCTGATGATCAGCAGAATGATGCCCAGCGGCACAAAAATGCTCAGCTCCAGCCCGCCGATGCTGAACAGGAAGGGCCTGTTGGTGTAGTTCAGCTTTGCACTGCCGCTATCGCTGAAATTCTTGGCAAGGACCACCGCGATGGCCGTGGCCAGCAGGTTCAGGGCCGTGCCGCCGATAGTCTGATCCGCCTTCAGGTTGATGGAGGCAAAGGCCAGCAGCAGACTGTACACCATACCGGCCAGTGCCGCCACCAGAACAGAGATCAGCACCACGAGGAAGACCGGCATTTCGGCAGGCAGCATGGTCAGGGTGAGAACACCCGCCACACCGCCAATGACCATGATGCCTTCCAGTGCAATGTTGATGATGCCGGAGTGCTCACTGAACATACCGCCCAGTGCCACCAGCATCAGAACGATGCCATACAGCAGTGTATATTTGATCAGAAGCAGCATATCACTTGCCCTCCTTTTCGGTTGCAGATTTTGCAGGAGCAGCAGGCTCTGCGTTCACATTGGTTTTATCGGCATTCTTGAACAGCAGTGCGTGGATCTTGCCGCGGAACAGCATGGAGAATGCACACAGGTAGATGATGATACCGCTGATCAGGTCCGAGATCTCAGTGGGGTAATACTTGGTGGAAAGGAAGGAGCCGCCCACCGAGATATGGGAAATGAAGATCGCCGAGAAAATGGTGCCAATGGGGTTGGAGCTTGCCAGCAGTGCAACGGAAATGCCGTTGAAGCCCATTGTCGGCAGGCTGGTGGAGTTCAGCGGGTTCCACTGGGACACATTGGACAGATAGTACAGGCCCGCACCAAAACCGGCCAGTGCACCGGCAATGGCCATGGAGAGGATGATGTTCTTCTTCTCGTTGATGCCGGCGTAGCGGGCAGCGCTCTTGTTCAGGCCGACTGCCTTGAGCTCGTAGCCGAAGGTGGTCTTGTTCAGCACCACCCAGATCAGAACTGCCACTGCTGCCGCCAGGAAGATGGCAATGGTGGTGCTGTTGGTCTGGAACAGCTTGTTCAGGCCGAAATCCGGGATGATGGACTGAGCGTAATCGGCGTTCTTGCTGATGTTGATGGTACGGGTGTTGCGCACATCGTACATGGGGCCGGTGCCGTTCTGGTAAATAAGCTCATTGACCAGATACAGGCCGATCCAGTTGAACATGATGGAGGTAATGACTTCGTTGATGTTGAAGTAGGCCTTGAAGAAGCCGGGGATCGCACCCCAGATGCCGCCCAGAATGGTGGCTGCGATCAGACAGACGAACCACGGCAGCTTGAGCATGATGGCGCAGTACAGAGCGCCGTAAGCGCCCAGCGTGTACTGACCCGCCGCACCGATGTTGAACAGGCCGGTCTTGAAGGCAAACGCCACGGACAGACCGGTCATAATAAGGGGAGCCGCATTTGCCAGCTCCTTGCCGACGCCATAGGGTGCGTCATGGAAGCCGCCCTTCAGGATGCGCACAAAGCCGTCGCCCCATGCGTGAGCCGGGTTGATGGCCAGCAGCACCAGAAAACCAACCACAAGGCCGATCAGGATGCACAGCAGAGCAGCCAGCACACTGGTGATGGAGCTGTTCAGACTGCTGTGGGAAAGTTTTTTCTTGTTCATGTGTTATTTGCTCTCCTTTCCCTGCTTGCGTGCGCCTGCCATATACAGGCCCAGCTCCTGCACGGTGGTGGTCTTGGGGTCAAATTCGCCCACAACCTCGCCCTCGTACATCACAAGGATGCGGTCGGACAGGTTCATCACCTCGTCCAGCTCCAGACTGACCAGCAGCACGGCCGTACCCTTATCGCGCTCGGCCACGATCTGACGGTGGATGTATTCAATTGCACCAACGTCCAGACCGCGGGTTGGCTGGACTGCCACCAAGAGCTTCGGGTCCTTATCGATCTCACGGGCAATGATGGCCTTCTGCTGGTTGCCGCCGGACATGCTGCGCACGGTGGTCAGACTGCCCTGACCGCTGCGCACATCGTACTGGGCAATGAGCTTATCGGAATATTCGCGCACCTTATCGCTGCGGATAAAGCCGCCCTTCTGGAACTCGGGCTGCCAGTAGCGCTGCAGCACCATGTTGTTTTCCAGACTGTAGTCCAGCACAAGGCCGTGCTTGTGGCGGTCCTCCGGGATATGGCTCATGCCGTCCTTGGAGCGCTGACGGATGGACTCGTTGGTGATGTCCTTGCCGTCCAGCGTGATCTTGCCGCTGCTGATCTTTTCCAGACCGGTCAGGCCGTAGACGAACTCGGTCTGACCGTTGCCCTCGATACCGGCAAGACAGACGATCTCACCGGCGTGCACCTGAAAAGAGACATCCCGGACTGCATCCTTCTTGTGTTGGGCGCTGTGCATGGTAACGTTTTCCACATCCAGCACCACCCTGCCGGGGTCTGCGGGCTTTTTGTCCACCTGCAGCTGCACATCACGGCCAACCATCATGCGGGAAAGCTCTTCCTTGGTGGTGTCCTTGATGTCCACGGTGCCCATATACTTGCCCTTGCGCAGAACAGTGCAGCGGTCTGCCACCGCCATGATCTCGTTGAGCTTGTGGGTAATGAACAGGATGGACTTGCCTTCCTTCTTGAACCCGCGCATGATCTCCATCAGTTCGTCGATCTCCTGCGGGGTCAGCACTGCGGTAGGCTCGTCGAAGATCAGGATCTCGTTGTCGCGGTACAGCATCTTCAGGATCTCAACGCGCTGCTGCATACCAACAGAGATATCGCTGATCAGTGCATCCGGGTCCACGCGCAGGCCGTACTTTTCGCTCAGGGCCATCACCTTTTTGCGTGCCTCGGCCTTCTGCAAAAAGCCCATCTTGTTGGGTTCCACCCCCAGAATGATGTTGTCCAGCACGCTGAAGCATTCCACCAGCTTGAAGTGCTGGTGCACCATGCCGATGCCCAGTGCGTTTGCATCATTTGGGTTGCGGATGACAACCTCCTTGCCGTTTTTGCGGATCTGACCAGCTTCCGGTTGGTACAGGCCAAACAGCACGCTCATCAGTGTACTTTTGCCGGCGCCGTTCTCGCCCAGCAGGGCATGTACCTCGCCTTTGCGCAGCTGCAGGGTGATATCGTCGTTTGCCTTGATTCCAGGGAACTCCTTGGTAATGTGGAGCATTTCGATCACAAAATCCTCTGCCAATCTGCTCACTCTCCTTTCGTGTCGTTTCGACACCGATACTTCTTTAAGTCCCATTATACCTGATTTGCGGCAATTTGCACATGTCTTTTTTGCTTTTTGGCAGAAAGCACAGACAATAGTGTTACTTTTGTACTCTTTTCACGAAGAGTACGCTGCATTTTTCCCGCATTACGCCAATAGAAGACAGAAAAAAGCGGGACACCCCGTTACAGGATGCCCCGCTTTGAAAAGAACTATCGATCGTCCGCAGGCAGGCCTGCCGGACAACAGCTTACTGGATGTAGTTGACGGTGGTGAACTCGCTGACGGTGGGCTTGGTAGCGTCGTCGGAGCTGTTATCAACAGTGATCTCGCCGCTCTTGATCTTGCCCTTGACTTCCTCGTACTCGTCGGTGGTGAAGGACTCGAAGTTCCAGCTGTCTGCATCGGTGGGCAGGCCGATATAATCGCCGTCCTCCAGACCGAAGTTGCCATTGGAACCTGCGATGTCGTCCCAGCTGCCGGCATCGATATCAGCCAGAGCAGTGTTGACAGCCTCGGACAGGCCCTTCATAGCAGAGGTGATGAACGGGTTATAAGCGTAGGTGCCATCTGCAACGCCGTTTGCACCGATGTAGTTCTGGTCAACGTCAACGCCGATGACGTAGCCATTGTTCTTCAGAGCAGCCTCAACAGCGGAGGTGTAGATGCCGCCGCCGCAGGCAAAGACGACCTGAGTGCCGTTGGAGTACCAGCCCTCCATACGGGAGGTGATGTTTGCATCGCCGTAGA
>OGPP01002230.1_pt1 | contig 11983 bp, 12 predicted proteins | sample 1553021 | NCBI WGS metagenome assembly OGPP01 (sample SAMEA2580217, study PRJEB22360) | human gut metagenome | biome: human gut; feature: human-associated habitat; material: faeces | place: Denmark | collected 2008/2010
CGATGTTAAAGGCGTGAGAGGCCTCTGTCTTAACCGCTTGACCAACGGGCCATACGTCCATTTTGCATCGGGTGTTCGCTCCCGACTTGGCTATTTTAGCATAGCACGCCTGCTTTGTCAACACAAAAATTCAATTTTTTCAAAAAATCTTCCGCACTCGGGCCGCGCCGGTGTGGAACAGGCCCAGCGCCAGCCCCAGATATACGCCGATCACCGTATCGTTCTGGTCAAATTCCATCTGCTGGCGCTGCGGCAGGCCGGCCAGTGTACCCTTGTATACGCACCGCAGCTCTTCCAGCCGAGTGTAGTCGTTCGGGTGCATCAGGGTGCTGTGCTTGGGCAGCTCCATGGCACCGCTCTTTTCCAGCACCTCGCTGACGAACTGGGAGCAGAAATAGTGCCGGCGGCGCTTCCAGCGGATATGCATCCCGCAGAGCGCAAGACCGATAACGTTGAACTGGTAAAGGCTGCCGTGGGCCATCATGTGCTCGGCACGGCGGCGGGCACGGGTGTAGGCTTCATCGCTCACATCCAGCGCATACAGTGCGCAGGGCACGTTCTCCCGCAGACGGAACACACCCCGGTTCAGGTATTCCCTGCTGGGCCCTGCCGGGAACATGGTATAGCCATTTTTGCGGGTAGAGCTGTACAGGCAGCTCAGGTCTTCGTCAAAAGCCAGCGAAGCGTGGGTATAATTTGCACCGGTAACAGCGTAAACAAGGTTTGAAAGCAGGGTACCCGACCGGGTGAGCAGGATGTAGATGGTCTTCATGATCTTTTACCTTTTTATATGTAGCACACAGAAAAAGCGGGGCTGTCCTTTTGTCAGATACAGTATACCACAGGCAAAGCTTCTTTGTCATAAAAATCGTCAAAATCTCGTAAATTTTGCACAAATCGGGCTGTGGATCCTGTTCCGCTCTTCCCTGCCGCGCCGTTTTGCGGGAAGGGCCGTTTTTGTGCTCGGTTTTTCATGCATCCCAGCTCGTCAAAATTTTATCAAAAAATTGTTTTCCCGCCGTTCCACCTTATTTTTTCAGGTTTCGCCCCCTGCTTTTGTTTCCTGAAATTGTTTCAGGCAGTTAAATTTCTTAATGAAATTTGTTTCTTTTCTGCAAATAGCACGATTCGTTTATTGATTTCGGGATACTTTTATGTATAATGGTATACAGGAGAATTTGCATTTACAAACTGCAAGCCTTCTGCGCAGCGCCCGGCCCGCCGGGAAACGCTGTGCCCTATACAGGACGTATGGATCAAACGAAAGTAGAGGTATAGCGAATATGGCAAAGTTGGATCTTACCAAGTATGGCATTACCGGCACGACTGAGATCGTGTACAACCCCTCCTACGAGCAGCTGTTCGAGGAAGAGACCAAGCCCGGTCTGGAAGGCTACGAAAAGGGCCAGGTCAGCGAGCTGGGTGCTGTGAACGTTATGACCGGCATCTACACCGGCCGTTCTCCCAAGGACAAGTTCATCGTTATGGACGAGAACTCCAAGGACACCGTGTGGTGGACTTCCGACGAGTACAAGAACGACAACCACCCTGCTTCTCAGGAAGCATGGGCTGCTGTGAAGGCTATTGCTCAGAAGGAGCTGTCCAACAAGCGCCTGTACGTGGTGGATGCATTCTGCGGTGCCAACAAGGATACCCGCATGGCCATCCGCTTTGTCATGGAAGTTGCATGGCAGGCACACTTCGTCACCAACATGTTCATCAAGCCCACCGCTGAGGAGCTGGAGAACTTTGAGCCCGATTTCGTTGTCTACAACGCATCCAAGGCCAAGGTTGAGAACTACAAGGAGCTGGGCCTGAACTCTGAGACTGCTGTTGTGTTCAACATCACCAGCAAGGAGCAGGTCATCGTGAACACCTGGTACGGCGGCGAGATGAAGAAGGGCATGTTCTCCATGATGAACTACTTCCTGCCGCTGAAGGGCATGGCTTCCATGCACTGCTCTGCCAACACCGACCTGAACGGCGAAAACACCGCTATCTTCTTCGGTCTGTCCGGCACCGGCAAGACCACCCTGTCCACCGATCCCAAGCGTCTGCTGATCGGCGATGACGAGCACGGCTGGGACGACAACGGCGTGTTCAACTTCGAGGGCGGCTGCTACGCAAAGGTCATCAACCTGGATAAGGACTCCGAGCCCGATATCTACAACGCCATCAAGCGCAACGCTCTGCTGGAGAACGTCACTCTGGATGCTGAGGGCCACATCGATTTCGCCGACAAGAGCGTTACCGAGAACACCCGTGTGTCCTACCCCATCAACCACATCAAGAACATCGTCCGCCCCATTTCTTCTGCACCCGCTGCAAAGAACGTCATCTTCCTGTCTGCTGACGCATTCGGCGTTCTGCCCCCGGTCTCCATCCTGAGCCCCGAGCAGACCCAGTACTACTTCCTGTCCGGCTTCACTGCAAAGCTGGCAGGCACCGAGCGCGGCATCACCGAGCCCACCCCCACCTTCTCCGCATGCTTCGGCCAGGCTTTCCTGGAGCTGCACCCCACCAAGTATGCTGAGGAGCTGGTCAAGAAGATGCAGAAGAGTGGCGCCAAGGCTTATCTGGTCAACACCGGCTGGAACGGCACCGGCAAGCGCATCTCCATCAAGGATACCCGCGGCATCATCGATGCCATCCTGAACGGCGACATCAACAATGTGCCCACCAAGAAGATCCCCTACTTCGACTTCGAGGTTCCCACCGTGCTGAACGGCGTGGACACCGGCATTCTGGATCCTCGCGACACCTATGCTGACGCTTCCCAGTGGGAAGAGAAGGCCAAGGATCTGGCAAGCCGCTTCATCAAGAACTTCAAGAAGTACGAGGGCAACGAGCACGGCAAGGCTCTGGTCTCTGCCGGCCCCCAGCTGTAAGCTGATCTCCGCCTGATACTGAAGCGATAAAAGGACGTGTTCCCGCAAGGGAGCACGTCCTTTTTGTTTTGCAGACTGGCAGGTAAACGCTCCGTCGGTTGTGTTTTCCACATTTCTGTGTTATCCTGTGGAAAAGGATGTGAGCAGAATGGATGCAAAAGAATTTGGTGCATTCCTTGCACAAGTGCGCCGGGAGCGGAACATGACGCAGGCCGAACTGGCTCAGCAGCTTCACGTTACGGATAAAGCCGTCAGCCGCTGGGAACGCGGCATCGGGCTGCCAGACATCAACACGCTGGAGCCGCTGGCCGATGTGCTGGGCCTGACCCTCGCTGACCTGATGCACTGTCATGACTCCCGTCAAAAAAATGCCACTCCTCCCGTTCCTCTGGAAGATTTTTTCACCATGCTGCGCCGCCAGCACACTGTAGACTGGCATTCTGTGCGTACTGCTCTTCTTGCATTAAGCATTGCACTTGCCCTGTGGGGAATTTTTGCCTGTCCAGGCAGATTAGCTGTGCACTGGCGGACTCTCAGCGATGGTTCGCTTCAGGCCGACGGCTGGATGTCCTCCCTGGTCATTTTTCCATTGTTTGCCGGATTTGAATTTCTATCTCTTGAGCTCTGGAACAATTTTGAGCAAACCGGTTACTACCGGCGCTGGGGTGAGGTGAATCTTTTTATCATTCACGCCATGTCTTTCGGCACGCCGCTTACCCGTCTGATGCGGCTCGTGCTGGATCTTCTGTTCTTTTTCTGTTTTGGATTTCTGCTTCCATGCTGCGAAGCATGGCTGATTCTTTTGAATTAAATGCCGCTTTCCTCTGCGTCCCCACCCGTGAAAAAGCAAAAGAGCAAAGCCCGCCGGCTTTGCTCTTTTGCATAAGCATCAATCATTTTTCCGCTGCTATGCCCAGAGCGCAGCGGAGGGCATTTTAAATCGTTTTTACTTGGCAGCGTCGAACTCTGCCTCGATCTCTGCCGAGGGTGCCGGGGTGACAAGGCTCACCACAACACAGACCACCAGAGAGATCAGGAAGGCAGGCAGCAGCTCGTAGATGCCAAACACGCCGCCCAGCGGGCTGATGATGTACTTCCATACAAAGACCATCAGGCCGCCGGAGAGCATACCGGCCAGTGCGCCCTGCCAGTTGCAGCGCTTCCAGAACAGGGAGCACAGCACCACTGCGCCAAAGGAGCCGCCAAAACCGGCCCATGCAAAGCTGACGATGCCGAACACGCTGGAGTTGGGGTCGCGGGCCAGCACCACGCCCACCACACTGATGCAGATGATGGTCAGGCGGGCAGCGAACAGGCTCTGCTTCTCGGTCAGCTTCATGTGGCCGAACTCCTGCAGGATGTTCTGGGATACGCTGGAGGCCGCTGCCAGCATCTGGCTGTCGGCGGTGGACATGGTAGCGGCAAGGATGCCGGCAAGGATCAGACCTGCCAGAATGGCTGCCAGCACGCCGTGCTGAGCGATCAGGCTGGCCACGCGCACGATCAGGGTCTCGCTGGAAGAGCCGCTCAGGAACTCCAGCGCGCCCGCCTTGGTCATGCCCAGGCCCACCATGCCGATGACGATGGAAGCGGTCATGGCAATGACCACCCACACGCTTGCAATGCGGCGGCTGAGCACCAGCTTCTTTTCGTCCTCAATGGCCATGAAGCGCAGCAGGATGTGGGGCATGCCGAAGTAGCCCAGACCCCATGCCAGCGTGGACGCGATGTCCAGCAGACTGTAGGAGGTGGCGGTGTTGTCTGCCGCATTGTGGCTTGCAGCCATGGTCAGGTAGCCGGGCAGGCTGCGGGCGTTGTCCAGAACCACATCCCAGCCGCCTGCCACATTGACGCCATACACCAGCACCGCGATCAGCGCCATGCTCATGACAACGGACTGGATCAGGTCGGTGGTAGACACAGCGCGGAAGCCGCCCATGATGGTGTAGCCCACAATGACCACAGCGGACAGGATCATAGCCGCCATGTAATCCACGCCAAACAGGCTGTTGAACAGCTTGCCGCAGGCGGCAAAGCCGGAAGCGGTGTACGGGATGAAGAACACGATGATGATGACCGCGCCCAGCGCGTTGAGCAGGTTGCGCTGGTCATGGAACCGCAGGGAAAGGAACTGCGGCACCGTGATGGCATCCAGATTGGCCGAGTAGCGGCGCAGGCGGCGGGCCACGATGAGCCAGTTGAGCCATGTGCCCACAGCAAGGCCGATGGCCGTCCAGCCCGGCGACGCGATGCCGGTGAGATATGCAAGGCCCGGCATACCCATCAGCAGCCAGCTGGACATATCGCTGGCTTCGGCGCTCATAGCCGTGACCAGCGGGCCCATCGTGCGGCCGCCGAGGTAGAAATCGCTGCTGTCCTCGTTGGATTTGCTGTAGACAAAGCCAACCAGCAGCATTCCCACCAGATAGATCACAATGGTGGCAATGATGCAGATATTGATCATTTGATTACCCCTCTCTTTCTTCCCCTCAACGGGAACATATCTTAAATATTACCACAAAAACCTGCATTCCTGCAAGCTTTTCGGGCAATTCAAGAGCACAAACTTCTGTTTTTCCGGGTTTTGAACAGAAAAAGCAGCATTTCTGGTGCAAAATCCATCAGAAACACTGCCGTCGTAAATTGATATCCGCAGCCCGGCGTAAAGCCGTATCCGTATTGAGCCAAAAAGCACCCCCTGCCATGGCCTTGTAAGGGTCAGCAGCGGGTACTCTTTTTGGTTTATGTCCGTACAAAGAAATCCGGGAACCGTTCCAATATCTTCTGGAAATTCTCGCGGTACATGCCAAGGTGATGCTCAAACAGGGCTTCTACGTCCACATCCAGCGGCAGGCCGTCCCGCAGGTAGCCAAAGATCTGCTCGTGCTCTTTCTGCACCGAGGCAATATTTCCCCGGCAAAGGGCCGAGTCCAGATACCGCACACGGTCCATATGGGAAGTAACGTTGTGCATGGCCTCCCAGATGCGGTCGTAGCCGGAATCGTGGTACAAAAGCCTGTGGAAGTCGTTATCCAGCGAGATGAAGAAGTCATCTGCTGCATCCTGATCCAGATAAAGGTCTTCGTTCTGCCGGTTCAGCAGTTCCTGAAATTCGTTCAGCTGTTCCCTTTTCAGCTTTCCGGCCAGCCCGCGCAGCAGCGCCGGTTCCAGAATGCGGCGCATGGCAAAGCCTTCGTTCAGGTATGGAACGCTGATCTTGGACACAATGCTGCCGCGCTGCGGCAGAACATCCACAAGCCACTCGCTTTTCAGCATCATCAGCGCTTCGTGTACCGGTGTGCGGCTCATGGCCAGCTGTTCGCACAGTTCGGCCTCGCTCAGCTGACAGCCCGGCTGCAGCTGCAAGGTCATAATATTTTTGCGCAGCATACGGTAGGCGTAAGCCCGGTTATTTTCGTCCATTCTGCGCACGTCCAGCAGCAGCGGCAATGCGCTGGCCTTTTCTTCTCTCATAGCAGTTCCCTTTTTTGCTTGCCGTAATTTTACCGCAGGGCGCACCGCCCCGCAGACATCTGAAATCATTCTTATTATAAAGCATCCCGCGGCACATGTCAAAAAGAAAAAGCACCAAGCATTGCTGCTTCGTGCTTTTTTGTGGTGCGCCTCGCGCACTCCTATCCGGACGGTGCGCCGCTGGTGGCCATCACCGGCCAAGTGGGCACCGACCGGCTGCACATCCCGGTGGTGAATACCATGATGGCAAAGGGCATCATCCCCATGGATGACAAGTACAGCCTGTGGACCATCGGCATCCCCCAGAAGGACTATGTGAACCAGCTGTTCGACCGGGTCGATCCATATTCTGTACTTTTTTATTTGCTCTTTGTCATTTTTATTTTTGAATAAGTATTACTTCTGCCGCTATTCTGCAATAAACTTTCCAAAATCAAGTCCAGAACACTATCCTGTCACGCCCAGTTCATCCTGCCGTAGCGGGTGGTCAGCTGGCAGATCTCCTTTTGAAGCTTCTTTGTCAGCTGGGTCTTTTTCAGCCGCCAGCGCCAGTTCTGGCCCACGGTGGAGGGCTTGTTGATGCGGGCAGAGTTGTCCAGCCCCAGCCAGTCCTGCATGGGGATGATGCAGGTCGCCGCTGCGCTGCGCAGGATCAGTGCGATCATGCTTTTATAGAGCTGCTCTTCCGGGGTGGCGTAGTCGTACAGATAGTCCCGCACCATGGCGCGCTCGGCATCGGTGACAGTCTGGTACCACGATACCAGCGTCTCGTTGTCGTGGGTGCCGGTATAGGCCACGCTGTTCACCGGGTAGTTGTGGGGCAGATAGTCGCTGGCACTGCCGGTGTCGCGGGAGTCAAAGGCAAATTCCAACACCTTCATGCCGGGGAAACCGCTGTCCCGCACCAGCTGACGGACGGTGTCGCTCATGTAGCCAAGATCCTCTGCAATGATCTCCCGCTTGCCCAATGCCTGCTCCACGGCACGGAACAGCTCGATCAACCACATCGAGAACTCGAATCTTCTGGCAACCAAGATCATCGTGCCGCATAAGCTCATCCAACGGGAGAGCTGCTGCCCGCCGCCGGAGATCTGATGTGCAAAAAACGAGGCCGTTCCCTCTCTTTTCCAGAGAGGCAGAACGGCCTCGTTTTGCTTATTTTTTCCGGTACTCCCGGGGTGTCATGCCGAAGTGCGCCTTGAACGCCCGGTTAAAATAGGAGAGGTTCTCAAACCCGCACCGGGAAGCGATGGTCAGAACCGTCTCATCCGTGGCCTGCAGCGCTTCGGCGGCGGCGTTGAGCCGGTACTCGTTCAGAAAGGCCACAAAGCTCTGCCCGGTCATCTGCCGGAACCACCGCATGAAGTGGCTGGCACTGAAGGAGCAGACCCCGGCGGCATCGGCGACCCGGAGTTCCTCGGTATAATGGGCCGAGAGCCATTGCAGGAGCGTTTTCAGCCGCTGGGTGTCGGCTGTCTCGGCGGCAAGCCGCTGCCGGCCCTGTGCAAGGAGCAGGGCAAGAAACCGCAGCAATGCTCCCTTGACCTGCAGCTCGTAGCCGGGGAGCTTGGCGCGGTTGGCATCCTCCACCTCCCGCAGGCAGGCGGCGGCCTGCAGATAGCACAGGTCGTTCGGGGTCAGCCGCGCAGGCAGCGACAAGCGCCCGCTTTGCAGCGGAAGCAGATATTTCTCGGCACAAAGGTCCTCTGCGCCGCCCAGAAGCTCCAGCTCAAAAATGATATTTTCGTATTCCATGCACTGCCCTTCGGCCTGCCGCAGGGCATGGAGGGTGCCGGGCGTAAAAATAAAGATGTCCCCCATGCGGGCCGGGCAGCTCTCAGCGCCCACCTGCACCAGTCCTGTGCCCCGCTTGACAAAGACCAGCTCCATGCTCTCCTGCCAGTGGAGCGCCACCTGCGGAAAGTCCCCCGGAATGGTGCAGGGATACAGATTGAAGGGAAACCGCACGGCACCATGCTGCTTGGTCTCCTGCAAAGATGCCTGATTTTGCATCGTTTCACCTCCCGATGATAGGATTGTACCACAGTCTGCGCTTTTTAGGCAAGATTTTGATTGTTTTATGTGGTATATCTGGAAGTACAGATGTCAAACCTGTTTTCCGCAAGGTGTATTTGAAAACAAAGAAAATGACGAATATTTCGCAAGCACAAGCGAGATCCAAGGCTGTTTCACGCAAGATCCGGCTGTGCTTGTAGAAATAGACTAAATTTTCGACTTTTCAGATACACCCTAACAAAGGAGGATGCATTTATGAGCTTTACCGAAACGTTACAGGGTCTCACGGGCAAGCCGCTGGCAGACTGCACGAATCAGGAGCTGTATCTCGCGCTGCTGGAACTCGTCCGGCAGAAGAGCGCCGACCGTGTGCAGCCGGTCACCGGCCGCAAGCTGTACTATATCAGCGCCGAATTTCTCATCGGCAAGCTGCTGTCCAACAACCTCATCAATCTGGGACTGTACGATGAAGCCCGCGATGCACTGGCTGCCGTCGGCAAGAGCCTTTCCGATATCGAAGAGGTGGAGCCGGAACCTTCTCTGGGCAACGGCGGTCTGGGCCGTCTGGCTGCCTGCTTCCTCGACTCTCTGGCAACGCTGAACCTGCCCGGCGACGGCGTGGGCCTGCGGTATCACTTCGGCCTGTTCCACCAGTCCTTTGAGGACGGCGTGCAGAACGAAAAGCCTGACCCGTGGCTCACCGCCCACAGCTGGGCAGAAAAGACCGACATCACCTACCCGGTGGAGCTGGCGGGCAAGGAATACACTGCCCGGCTGTACAAGCTGGCCGTTACCGGCTACGAGGGCCGCACCAACACCCTGAACCTGTTTGACCTTGACACCATCGATGAGAGCATCGTCCACGACGGCATTGCCTTCGATAAAACTGCCATCGACAAGAACCTGACCCTCTTCCTCTACCCGGACGATTCCGATGAGGCAGGCCGCCGCCTGCGGGTGTACCAGCAGTACCTGATGGTCTCTGCCGGTGCCCAGCTCATTCTGGCCGAGTGTGCCGCCCGGGGCTGCGATTACCATGATTTGGCCGACTACGCCGCCATCCAGATCAACGACACCCACCCCAGCATGGTCATCCCGGAGCTGATCCGACTGCTGGGCGAAAAGGGCATCGAATTTGAGGAAGCCGTAAAGATCGTCACAAAGACCTGCGCCTACACCAACCACACCATTCTGGCCGAAGCGCTGGAAAAGTGGCCCCGCGCCTATCTGGATGCCGTGGTGCCCCAGCTGATGCCCATTATCGAAAAGTTGGACGCACTGGCCCGCACCCGCACCAAGGATGAGAGCCTTGCCATCATCGACAAGGACGACCGGGTGCACATGGCCCACATGGACATCCACTTCACCCACTCCACCAACGGCGTGGCAGCGCTGCACACCGAGATTTTGAAAAAATCCGAGCTGCACGGCTTCTACGAGCTGTACCCGGAAAAGTTCAACAATAAGACCAACGGCATCACCTTCCGCCGCTGGCTGCTGGAATGCGACCCCCGCCTGACCGCCGCGCTGGAACAGCACATCGGCTCCGGCTTCCGTAAGGATGCCGCCGAGCTGGAAAAGCTGATGGCTTTTGCTGACGACGAAGCTGTGCTGGATCAGCTGACCGCCGTGAAAAAGGCCAACAAGGAAGCTCTGGCAGACTGGCTGCTGCGCACCCAGAAGGTGAGCGTGAACACCGATGCCGTGTTCGATATCCAGTCCAAGCGCCTGCACGAGTACAAGCGCCAGCAGCTGAACCTGCTGTACCTCATCCATCAGTACTACGAGATCAAGGCCGGGCACCTGCCCGCTGCTCCGCTGGTGAGCATCTTCGGTGCCAAGGCGGCACCTGCCTACACCATTGCAAAGGACATCATCCATGCGCTGCTGACCCTGTCCAAGGTCATTGCCGCAGACCCGGAAGTGTCCAAGTGGCTGCAGGTGGTGTTCGTGGAGAACTACAACGTTACCGCCGCCGAAAAGCTGATCCCCGCCTGCGACCTGTCCGAGCAGATCAGCCTTGCCTCCAAGGAAGCTTCCGGCACCGGCAACATGAAGTTCATGCTGAACGGCGCGCTGACGCTGGGCACCATGGACGGTGCCAATGTGGAGATCAGCCAGCAGGTGGGCGAGGAGAACATCTATATCTTCGGCCAGACCTCCGATCAGGTCATCCACCGCTACGCCGTGGGCGACTACGACCCCGCCCAGTGGGTGGAGGGGGATGCCAACATCCGCCGCGCTATCAACTTCCTCACCGGCCCGGAGATGCTGGCCGCCGGTCACGCCGAAAACCTGACCCGCCTGCACAACGAGCTGATCCATAAAGACTGGTTCCAGACCCTGCCGGACTTCAACGCCTACGTTGTGCGCAAGGGGCAGGCCCTCAGCGATTACGCCTGCGACCCGAAGGGCTGGCGGCGCAAGTGTCTGGTGAACATTGCCAAAGCGGGCATGTTCTCCTCCGACCGCACCATTGCCGAGTACGACCGCGACATCTGGCATCTGGGCAAATAGTTTATTATCGCAATTTTATTGATCTTCTGCCGCAGGACGAGATCTATCTAACCATGGGCACCGCCTACGATTTGCGGCATCAAAGAAGATTTCCAAAATCTACTGTACGCAAAATTTCTATCGGCACAAACTCTATGCTGCCAGAATTTCTGCGCGACCCGCCTGGATGAGGTGGTTGCCGCCATCCGGAAGCACCCCTATTTGGAGCTGCTCTATGAGCCGGGCGCAGATGAACACAAATAAAAGACGGGGTGCTGCACAAATGCACAGCACCCCGTCTTTTACTTATTCTGCTTTCCTCCATCTGCCGCAGCTGAGCGGTCAGAACCTTCTGAGTTACATGACCGATGGACTTTTTCAGCTCTCCAAAACGCTTTGTGCCCGGCATCAGATCCCAAATGGCAGAACGCCCACCCGGAGTTCCCCCGCATTGTGTTCCATGGTCTGCGGCATTCCAGTGCCACCTATCAGCTGATGATCTCCGGCGGCGATGTGAAGGCCGTTCAGGGAACCACTGGACACGCTACGGCAGATATGCTGGTGAACACCTACGCCCATATCCAGCAGTCCTCTCGTGTTGAACTGGGGAAGAAGTTCGAGGAAGGTTTCTACGCCAAACAGGAAAGCCCCAGCCCGCAGGCTGTGCCCGCCGCAGACGAACCGACCATTTCTATGACCGCTCTGCTGGAACTTCTGAAGAATGCAGACCCCGAAGTAAAGGCGCAGCTCCGTCTGGCTCTGCTGACCTGCAAAATTTACCACGCATTTCAAAGTAATTCCAGCCCATGCAGAGGATTCCTATGAAAACTCCAACCGTGCAAAAACCGTGCATTGACCGTACAAGCCCCGATTTTTCGGGGTTACATAACAAAAAAGAACGCCAAATCTTACGATTTGGCGTTCAATATCTGGTGCACCTCCAGGGACTCGAACCCTGGGCCCACTGATTAAGAGTCAGTTGCTCTACCAACTGAGCTAGAGGTGCATATTGTCAAGATGCGGTTTCTTCATCCTGACAACTATGAGTCGGCGACTACCTATTTTCACAAGCCGTTTCCAGCTAACTATCTTGGGCACGAGTGAGCTTA
>OGPP01002239.1_pt1 | contig 11955 bp, 10 predicted proteins | sample 1553021 | NCBI WGS metagenome assembly OGPP01 (sample SAMEA2580217, study PRJEB22360) | human gut metagenome | biome: human gut; feature: human-associated habitat; material: faeces | place: Denmark | collected 2008/2010
AATACCGAACTGCGCTGCCGCACCAAGCAGAAAGCTCTTTGGATTGGCAATCAGCGGTCCGAAATCTGTCATTGCACCAACACCAAGGAAAATCAAGGACGGTAAAATACTCCATTCATCCAGTAAATAGAAGTAATGCAGTAAACCACCCACACCATTGCTGGAATCCTCAATGGAAAGCATGATGTCCGGATAAAGATTGACAAGAAGCATACCAAAGGAAATCGGTACAAGAAGCAGAGGTTCGTATCCTTTTTTTATTGCTAAGTACAGGAAAATCAACGCAACAACAACCATGAGGTAATTGCCCCATGAAAGCCCGAAAAATGCGGTCTGCTGTACGAGGTTTCCCAATGTTTCTATAATATAACTCATTTTTTAACCTCCCGTTTCAATGATTCTGATAAAGAACTTAGTTCATGGAAACTAATACTTTACCTGTTTCAACGGAATCACCAACGGCACATTCTACTGTTGCAACAGTACCGTCCTGTGGTGCACAGATTTCATTTTCCATCTTCATAGCTTCAAGAACGAGTAATACATCACCCTTCTTAACTGCTGCGCCCGCATTAACGTTAACCTTAAGAATCTTACCAGGCATTGGTGCATTAACCTTTACTGCACCCTGTGCGCCTGCTGGTGCTGCAGCCTTTGGCGCTGCCTTAGGAGCTGCTGCTTTTGGTGCTGCTGCAACTGGAGCTGCTGCGTTTCCGTTCTCTTCTACAGTAACTTCATATGCTGTTCCGTTAACAGTAATTGTATAACTCTTCATTTTAAAATCCTCCTAAATAATGATTATCTTTTTCTGCGGTTGACTTTGCGGATGGAACGTACTACGAATCCGTCTGTGCTTGTTTTGCCTTCAGAAGCAGCGATCGCTGCAGCGATCACGGCAATAAGCTCACCATCATCTGTCACATCCTCAACAGCAGGCTCAGCAACTGGTGCTGCAACCGGAGCCGGTTTGCTCTCTTTTTTCTTTCCTTCCACAAGTCCGGGAATATATTTGAAAAGAGAGATCACGAAGATCAGGAATGCCAAGATCACAAATACAGTTCCGAGACCCATCACTGTATTCAGCGCCGCCTTCTCCATGTTCTGTGCCAGTGTATAATTCACATCAACTGTAAGAGATGTCGGGGTTCCTGATTTATCAAATACATAAGTGAAATTCGCTTTGTTTTTCTCGAAGGATACCGGAACAACAACGGTATACTGATCATCGGAATACTCCACTGTGATATCTTTCTCCTCGATATCACCTTTTTTCTCACCAAGCTCTTCTCTGGAGCCATCCCATGCACTTGCAGCACTCTGTGTGAAAGCATCCTCTGATTCCAGATATCCCTGGATATCATCCTCGGACATTGCGATGATCGCATCCGTCAGGCCCTTGGTTGTTGTGACAAGCTGACTCTTTACAGAATCATCAATCTCATCAGCAGCCCATGCAGTAGCTGTGCATCCGATCAGAAGTGCGGCCACGCAAAGAAGTGCCATGCAGACAGAAGAGATCTTTTTATAAAACTGTCTCATACGCTCACCTCACTTAGACTGTTCCATGCTTTTTGGATGGACGGTCTTCCCTTTTTGTGAACAGCATCTCAAAAGCACCGATTACATATTTTCTTGTATCTTCTGCTTTGATCACAGTATCCACATATCCTCTTGCTGCTGCAGATGCGATACCGTTCTGGAGTTCTTTGTACTCAGCTGCCTTCTCATTCAGTGTAGAAGCGTCAGCTCCCTCATACATGATCTTTGCTGCAAGGGAAGCATCCATCATACCGATCTCAGCTGTATCCCATGCATAAACCATATCTGCTCCGACAGATTTGCTGTTCATGGCAACGTATGCAGTTCCGTATGCTTTACCAATTACAACATTTACCTTCGGTACAGTTGCAGATGCAAAAGCATGTACCATCTCACCAACGGATTTAGCCATCATCTTCTCATTGCAGAGTGTAGCTTTAAATCCTGTTACATTAGTAAGAGTAAGTACCGGAATCTCAAAAGCATCACAGAATTTTACGAAGTCTGCTGCTTTTCTTGCACCTCTTGCAGAAAGAGTTCCGTCGGAAATCTCTGTCTTATTGCCATCAGCATCGTAAGATTCGCTTCTGTTTGCAACAGCGCCAACGGTAGCTCCGTTCAGACGAAGGAAGCCTGTTACGACATCCTGGCCGTAAGCTGCCTTTGTTTCAAAAAACTCACCATTATCAGCGATTCTTGAAAGCGCAATAGCTGTGTCGCCTGTGCAGCCTGCAATATCATCACATACTCTGTTCAGGTCATCTGTGCATTCCTTGAAGCTGTCATTATCTTCATTATTCTCCGGAAGCATGCTGACCAGTGTACGGATCTGTCCAAGGATCTCCTCTTCTGTTCCGATGCCATCAACAAGTCCTGTCTCCTCACTCTGGAACTGTGCGGAAGCTGAATCGCATTTTTCCACTCTGTTTCCTTCCAGTGCATTTGGAGTGTTTACAAACAGTCTGCCCTTCTTCTCCTCTACAAATGTAAAGTCTGTAAGAGCCGGTACAACTGCCATTCCACCGCCGCATGTTCCGAAAACAGCAGTGATCTGTGGAATAACACCGGATGCCAGTGTCTGTTTCAGATAGATCTCACCAAATGCCTCAAGTGCATCGGTAGCCTCCTGAAGACGAAGTCCCGCACAGTCTACAAGACCGATAACCGGTGCTCCAACTTTCAGAGCGAGATCATAAATTTTGGCGATCTTTTTGGCATGCATCTCACCAACTGTTCCGTTCAGTACAGATGCATCCTGGCTGTATACATACACCAGACTGCCGTCAATCACACCATATCCGGTGATCACACCGTCTGAAGGTGCTTTTTTTTCAGTCATGTTGAAATCTGTAGCTCTGGCTGTAACAGCCTGTCCGATCTCAACAAAACTGTTGGCGTCAAGCAGGGAATTAATCCTTGCAGCCGCTACGCTTTGTGTCGCATTACTCATTATACTATGCCCTCCATTTTTTTATTAATATAACCAAAAATTCAGCCGAGTATAATTGTACCTTTTTTTAACCGAAAATTCAATACTTTTCGTCATGAATGTTAAAAAATTAACCCCTGACAGATGCCAGGGGTCGCTAAATTAATGGAAATAATCCTTAAATACTTTATCCACATACCATTTATAGGTAATTTTGTCGATTTTGTCATCGGCGGTTACAAGGCAGGAAAGGAGTTCTTTTCCGTTGAGCTTTGCATGGAGTGTACCGATCTTCTGGTTTTTCTGTATTGGTGCCGGGAGCTTATCCGGAAGCTCCGTTTCCCATGTGATCGTTTCTGTTTTTTTCAGAAGATATCTTTTCTCACGATCTTTTTCAGAAAGTACTGCGTGTATTTTCAGCATAACCTGTTTGGGAGGATATCCGGAACGATCGGACTTTTGCGGATATGGATCTTCTTTTCCCGGTGCTGCTTCTGTTACCGGGATCTCAGGCAGCTGCGGAAGCTCCGGCAGCATCACATACTGATAATTTTCCCTGCCATAGGAAAGAAGCTTCTTAGTATCGCTCCATTTATAATTTTTATTTCCGGGCCATCCGCATCCCAGAAGAGCCACGATAAATAATCGCTCGTCCTGTCGGACTGCGCAGACATAACAATATCCGGCATTTCCTGTAAATCCTGTTTTTCCGGAGATCACTCCTGTTTCCATATCCAGGAAAGCATTGGTATTATGTACCGAATAATGCTTTTTTCCTGAGATATCCGTGAAAGTATAATCTCTAGTCTGGGTAATATGGACAAATGTTGCATTTTTTATTGCATACGCCATGATCAAGGCAAGATCCCGGGCTGTTGTATGATGGATACCGCCTTCATCTTCTCCATCCAGACCATTGGGTGTAACAAAATGTGTGTCCTTACATCCCAGCTCTTTTGCTTTTTCATTCATCTTCTCTGCAAAACCTTCTACGGAGCCACCGATATGTTCCGCGATGGCCACTGCGGAATCATTATGGCTTTTCAGCATCAGTGAATAGAGAAGATCCTCCAGATAAAACTGCTGGCCTTCCCGCATGCCAAGACGTGTCTGTGGCTGAGATGCCGCATTCCCGGAAACCTGTACGTAATCATCTCCCTTTGCCAGCTCCAGAGCAAGAATACAGGTCATTACCTTTGTGGTGCTGGCATTCGGCCGTCCTTTGTATGCTTCTTTTCCGTACAGCACACGGCCGTTCTCCCCATCCATAAGAACTGCAGAAAGTGCATATAGATTTTCGTCATCTGCCGCCTTTACCGGAAAGATCTGACAAATAATAAGGACCGCTGTCACCAGCACGACAGCGGCCATACGCCGTTTGCTCATAATGCATCACCCCGTACACGGTTCATATAACTGTTTACAGTAACTGTTATATTTAATTTTATGCGGGGATAGCATTCAGATATCACTTGTATCTATTGTCTGCCGGGATCGATCATCCGTTAAAGGTCAGATCCCATCTGTCAGAAAGATGTCCTGGCCTGACTGCAAGTGCAGCAAGCTCTTCCAGCATATCCGGCGCCTTGGCAAGTGCCTCTTCCATCAGACTGTCCAGTTTAAGAAGCTCCTCCTTACAGTCGATCTCCGGCTCCGGGCTCATAAAAAATTCGGTAATAAACGCAGATATCTTTTTTCCTGCGGGGGAAAGGGCATGTTCCGAAAGGCGTCTCTTCCTTCCTCCATCATCACATACCAAAATACAGGTGAATATCTTCATCATTTTCAATGACAGATAAATGTTCCAGGTACGGATCGCCGGCAATACCTGGTGGATCGTCCACGCACTGAGAAAACTGGCACGGATCCCATGAGACGGATAAAAACGCAATGGATCTTTGCCGGTTTCATACATCAGCATACGATCAAATTCCTTCTCAAAGAGCGTATGTGAGACTTTCCCCTCGGCAGCTACCTGATTGACGTAAGGATGACAGGTAGAATCCAGGATATAATGACATCCGAACCCCAGCAGGTAAGCCATCAGTGCAGGATTTTTTTCCTCCCGGACCTTCGCCATGCCCTTTTCAAAGAATTCTCTTGCTTTCCGTCCATGCATCTGCACTCCGTACTGTGTCACCGGATTTTTGGATATAAAATAATAAAACAGGATATCCGGACCATGCTGTCCGATCCGGTACAAATTTCCGTTGCTTCGGATCAGATGCTGTAATTTTGCGGAAAGTTTCCGGTAAACCCTTTTTCCAAAAAGATCATGTGCGTATGTTGTGGGCATTTTCGTCACTCCTCTTCTGTTTTCTGATCTGTCCGGCAGGTCCCGTAAACCGGCATCTGTCCGTGTTATTTGTTATACGTCCAGCTTCAGCTGGATCTCTTCCTCTGCTTCCGCCTTGAAATCCTCCAGCTGGACCGGATCCATTTCCGGAAGGTCTTCCAGCCCCTGGACACCAAAGCAGCGCAGAAATTCTTCGGTGGTTCCCAGGAGGATCGGGCGACCCGGAGCATCCAGACGTCCAAGTTCTCTCACCAGATCATAATCCATCAGTTTATTGATGGCATGATCACATTTTACCCCTCGAATCTTTTCAATCTCTGCTTTTGTAACGGGCTGTTTGTAGGCAATGATCGAAAGGGTTTCAAGCATAACGTCTGTCAGCGTGGGTTTCTTTGGCTGCGCTGCGATCCGGATAAGAGAATCATAGTATTCTTTTTTTGTACAAAGCTGAAAGGAGTTTTCGAGCTCTATGATCTGGATCCCCCGCTCTTCTTCCTGATAACGGATCATCATATTTCGAATGATATTTTCCGTTGTTGTCGGATCCTGACGGATCGCTCTGGCAATACGGGGTAATTCCACTGCTTCTCCCATTGCAAACAGGATGGCTTCGATTTCTCCTTCAATTCGTTTGATTTCCACTTATTGTCCTCATTCCTACTATATTATTCATCTGCGAACTCTGTCAGATTCTTCCATGTGTCCGGATCCGTGATAACTTCCACATGAATATCATCAAAAAGATCTTCCTGTTCTGCATGAACATGTCCCATTTTCATCAATTCCAGAATTGCCAGAAAGGTCACAATCAGCTGTATTTTGGAATGCTGGTTTTCCATCAGCCTGCGAAAGCTGAATTTCCGGTGAGCTTTTGCATATTCCTTCATTTCCAGCAATTTATCGGAAAGTGATATTTCCTCTTTTTCGATCCTTCCGAATTTACTTCGGATCGGATCGATCTTATTTTCCTGTCTGCGGATCAAAGCCTGATAGATCGCACTCATCCGCTCCAGTGTCAGACCCCGGAGAAGTTCCTGGGGATCAGACGGTGGAGTATACTGCAGCACTTCTTCCGGAAGATCCTGTTTTCGGTAATAAACCCCTGCCGCATCTCCAAGCCTGTCCCGTAATTCATAGGACATATATTTGTACATTTTATATTCCAGCAGCTTCTGTACAAGCTCTGCTCTAGGGTCCTCCTCTTCTCCTTCCTCATTCACTTCTTTCGGAAGAAGCATTTTACATTTGATATCCAGAAGAGTAGCTGCCATGACAAGAAATTCACTCATGATCCCCAGATCTTCTTTTTCCATGGAATGCAGATATTCCATATACTGATCTGTGATCTCCACAATAGGAATATCATAGATATCGATCTTGTTTTTGTCGATCAGGTGAAGCAGAAGATCCAGAGGGCCTTCAAATACATTCAGCTTAACAGATAATGCCATAGGGTTTCCTCATTTCATTTTTTCGGAAGGTTTTATATCGATCACCAGCAGTTCCCTTGGATTATGGATCCGAAGGGGGATGGTATGTTCTCCAAGTCCAGCACTGACGATCATATGCTGATCCCCTTTGTGAAAGTCTCCGCAGCAAAACGGCGGGAGAAACAGATATTGAGGAGATGAAAGGCCGTAATGTTCGCTGAGACGGACAACGCCTCCGTGATAATGTCCGGACAGGATCAGATCCGCGCCCCATTCAAAATAGGTTTTTCCGTATTTCGGATTATGTGCCAGCAGGATCTGCATCCCTTTATCTTCAGGTTTTCCGATCAGTTCTTCCATCACTTCTTTTTTCAGCTTCGGTGATCTCGGCTTGTGATAATATTCGATGGGAAGTTCCAGGCCCCAGAAACAGAAGCGCTCTCCCTTCAGGACCATAGCTTCATGTCCGTTCCTTAAAATATGCACACCAGCTTTTTTCAGTGCCTTTTCATATTTCGCATAATATGGCCGATATTCTTCGGAAAGAAACATTTTATATTCATGATTACCAAGCGCATAATACACGGGAAAATCCCTGGCAAGCTCTGTCAGCAGCTTACATGCAGTTACCAGAGTATCCGTTTCTGTACGTACAGCCATGTCACCGGCAGAAAGTATCACGTCCGGGGCAAGCTTTCGGATCGTCTCTGTCAGCCGTATATTGTCTTTTCCGTAGGATATCCCGTGAAGATCCGCAAGAAGGATCATCCGCACGCCCTGTGGAGCATGGATCTTGTCCATATAGATCTCATATTGTTTGATTCTGAATTTTTTCATATTATTTTCCAAATCCGCAGTTTGGGAAAGTACAAACCGGACAGTTCAGACAAAGTCCGCCTTCTCCCAGCCTGGCGATCTCCTCTGCCTTGATCTCATCATCCGCCATTACTCTGGGCAGGATCAGATCAAATACCGTTCTTTTTGCGTACATGACGCAGCCCGGAAGTCCAAGTACCGGTATGGATCTTCCGTTCCTCTCAAGATATGCCACAAGCAGCATAGCTCCCGGAAGTACAGGTGCTCCATAGGTTACGATCTTTGCTCCGGTATCCCGGATCCCGCCCGGAGTACGATCATCGGGATCCACACTCATTCCGCCGGTACAGATGATCAGATCTGCTCCTGCATCTGCGAAAGAAAGAATTGCCTTTGTGATCTCTTCCTTATCATCTCCCGGCATCACCTGGCCTGTCACTTCTGTCGGAAACCCGGAAAGCTTTTCCCGGAGTACCGGTGTGAAGGTATCCTGGATCAGTCCTTTTTTGATCTCACTTCCGGTTGTGACGATCCCTACTTTTTTCTGCTGGTAAGGGAGAATGTCAAAGATCGGAAGATTTCCTGCTGCCTTCTCTGCTGCATCCATTTTCTCTTTCTCGATCACAAGCGGAATGATCCTGGTTCCTGCAACCTTATCACCTTTTTTTACCGGAAAATCGCCATGTCTGGAAGCGATCATCATTTCTCCCAGAGAATTCACAGCCACAAGTGCATCACGACGTATTTTCAGAATACCATCGATCTTTGATACCACCTCGATCTTACCTTCTTTGATCTCAGTTCCATGTACTTTGGAAGAATTTCCGGCACAGATTTTGTAAAGGATCTCTGCAGCTTCATTTTCGTGAAGAATCCCCGGTTTTTTCTCCCACACAAAAAGGTGTTCTTTTCCTACAGAGAGCAGCAGTGGTATATCCTCTTCTTTCACTACATGCCCCTTTTTGAAAAGAACGCCTTTTTTCTCATCTTTTATGATCTGCGTGATATCATGGCACAGAATGTGTCCCACTGCATCTTCTGTTCTGATCTCTTTCATCCCAAATCCCTTCCCTGTTCTGCTATTTCTTCAATCCGTTGTATTATACATCCAGTCTGCCCTTTTTGTCAAAATATGTTGCAGGCATCACAAAAGAAATGCCTGACAGGTTCTTTCCAGCCAGTCATGGTATCCGGCCTTTTTTATTGTTTCCCCGTACAGGATATCCAGACTACCGATCTTTTTCCCATCCTGATAGTATTCCTGTGCCCCTGCTTTCTGCCCTTTTTTCACCGGCGCACTTTGTTCTTTGGGAAGGATCAACTTTTTCTTAACATTGTCAGGTTTCGTTCCATCTGTGCTGATATATCGGAATTTCCCTCTATATACAAGCGGAACCTGCTCTTTGACTCCTTTGCGGAGCTTCAGAGGTTTCAGTGGCTCCAGAGCATCATCCAGATACAATGTGCATTTAGAAAAGCCGTAATTTAAAAGAGCTGCTGCATCCCGGAATCTTGTTTTCGGGTCCGGTGCGGCCATCACTGAGGCGATCAGTGTGATCCCATTTCGTTCTGCCACAGCACTGAGACAGTATTTTGCAATACTGGTGCTGCCTGTTTTAAGTCCCATACACCCCTCATAGCTGCGCAACAGTTTATTTGTGTTGGTCAGTGTAAATTTCGAGGAGCCTTTTCTGGTAACGTGTGTGATATCCTCTATCCAGACAGATGAATATGTAAGAACTTCCGGATATCTGCTGATGAGCTCCCTGCTCATAAGTGCAATGTCATAGGGAGTTGTATAATGCTCCTGTGATTCCGTCAGCCCGCAGCAATCCACAAAATGGGTATTTTTCATTCCAAGATCCTTCGCCCTCTCGTTCATCCTCTCCACAAAGGCTTGTTCTGTTCCCGCAACATGCTCCGCCATAGCTACGCTGGCATCATTTCCGGAAGCGATCACAATACATTTGATCATGGTTTCTGCAGTCTGCTTTTCTCCTTCTTCCAGAAATACCTGAGACCCTCCCATGGATCTGGCATAAGCACTGGTGGTAATGCTATCCTCCAGATGCAGGGTTCCCTCACGGATAGCATCAAAGATCAGAATCAATGTCATGATCTTTGTAATACTGGCCGGGCTTCTTCGGGTGTCAGGATCCCTGGAATAGATCACGGTACCGGTTTCTTTTTCCATAAGGACTGCACCCGGCGCTTCGATCAGCTGCTGTGCTTTTCCACTATCCTCCGTTTCTCCTCTGACACCAACGGGTGTCAGAACCAGGCATAAGACTAAAATACAGATCAAAAGACTTTCCGGAACACTTCTGTTCATAAGCTCACTCCTGCCGCAAACATCTCTGTTCTATTGTAAAAGCTTTCCTGAAAGATTATTCCTGAAATTCTGAAAAAGCATAGATTCCGGTCCGTATTCCTGTATCTTTCACTCTGCATCGCTTTGCTTTTTCAGTTCTTCGTCATACAGCTTAACACCTGTTTCACAATTTCCAGCAGCATATTTTCTTGCATAATTCGCTGCATCGATCGCCTCAGATGCATTGTCACATTCTTTGGTGATCAGATAGATCCCAGTGCGGACACAGAGCTCCATATCCGGATATTTCTCTTTCATCTGCCGTAAGAACTCCTGATTGGTCTTTAAAACAGATGTTTCCGGATCAACATCCATATCACATGGAGTGAAAAGGATAAAATGATCAGAGATCGCCCTGGTAAAATATACATCCATATCTGTTTTTAGAACGCTTATCACATACTCGGAAAACTGCCGCAGGATCTGATCTCCCACACGATATCCGTATTTTGAATTAATACGTTTAAATTTTTCAAAATCGGTATATATCACTGCATGTCCCGGCCCGTAACCTCCGATCAGCATTTTCTCCACATTTTCGCGAAATCTTGAAAAAGAAGACAATCCGGTAAGCTGATCCCGTCCGGATTCTGCAGCAATGCTACGATAAGCACTGTTAAATGCTTGGTTCTTGGCATAATGCGCAGAAATGATCTTGGTCACTTCTCCCAATAGCTTACGATCTTCTCTGGACCAGAGCCTTTTTTCCTGGCAGGTCACGTATGCAATGGCCCCTGTATAGCTTCCCTCACAGTACATGGCAGCACAGACTACGGTTTTTGCTCCGCACTGTAACACATTCTTTCTTCTCTGTTCCGAATATTCAGCCAGATCATTCTCCTGAATCACCACAGTACCATATTCATCATTGTGGCGAAACAATGTGATAAAATCACTTTTTGAGAAATGTATCTCATCTATCAAAAGCCTGTATTCTTCTTCCGAAACCCATTGAAAAACCCTGTTTATTTTCTGCTCTGCCACCTTGGTATGCAGGACTGTGATCCGGTTAAGCCGGAATTTCAGACCGATCACTTTCATCAGAAGTTCAATCGCTGCCTGAAAGCTGCTCATTTTTTCAAATATTTCAAATGCAGTAGAAACAATATCATTATGAAGATATCTGGCATCTATCTCAACACCCTCGTATAATTCCTGCTTTTCCTCTGTCTTATCCTCAAAACGTCTCAGATTATCACAGAAAGCATAGCGGTTTTTTCCATTTTTCTTTGCCTGGTAAAGTGCCCAGTCTGCATTTTCAAAGAGCTGTTGATATGTATATCCGGAAACATTTTCCGGAAGAAAGCAGATCCCCACACTGCAGGTTGCCAGATACGTGGTTCCCGAAAATTTAAGTTTCTGCACTTCCCGTATCAGTTTTCCTGCCTTTTTCATGATCGCTGCATGGCTGATATCCTTCAAAAGGATCACAAATTCATCGCCACCCAGACGCATGATCACATCATTAATGTCGAACAAAGCCACAAACAGCTCCGCAAAACGTTTCAGGACTTCATCACCGAACATATGTCCGTAAGTATCATTTACATTTTTAAAATAATCTACATCAAGCACCATCATCCCACATCCTGCATAGGGATTTCTGGATGCAAGGTATTCATCGATCAGTTCTTTTCCGAAAAAGCGGTTATACACTCCGGTCAGAGGATCTTTCTGGGCACGTTCCTCAAGAAATTCTTCCTGCAGCTTCTCCCTGGTGATATCTCTGGAGCTTCCTATGAAATAATGATATCCGGTATTTTTATCCTGTGCTATAAATCCCCGTACTGTCAGAAGACTCGCATTACCGTCTTTATTGATACACCGCACTTCTATCGTCCCGCCTTCCCGGGATGTCAGAAAATCCGTCAGGTACTTCCAGTCGTCTTTATAAACATTGCTGTATTTCTGTCCACTGGTCTTAAAATCCGTAATATTTTTTACAGGTCTCAGGTATTCATCCAAACGTTCATATATGTCCGTTTCCTGACAGTACTGAAAAAGCTTCAGTGTAGTATTTCGATAAATGCAAGCGTATTTTTCCAATGTATCCCGAATATCAAAAACGGGATTT
>OGPP01002240.1_pt1 | contig 11952 bp, 12 predicted proteins | sample 1553021 | NCBI WGS metagenome assembly OGPP01 (sample SAMEA2580217, study PRJEB22360) | human gut metagenome | biome: human gut; feature: human-associated habitat; material: faeces | place: Denmark | collected 2008/2010
CCCCTTATGATATTTCATGAACGCAGTCACTTCGCGACCCGTCAGTGGGAGCTTTCAACTCCCACTGGCATAAGCATCCCATCCCACCGCTTAGTGCTCCGCGCACTTGAAGCAGAGGAATGCTTATCTGCGTTCAAAGTATCCTTGCACTTTTCCTATATTCGTTCATAATACCTTTACTTTGGGGCTTCGCCAGCTGCGCTGTCAAGCCGCAGCCCCGTCTTTTGTCCTCCATTTTCCCGTAACCTGCGCGGGCGTGCGGGAGCCTCCGCCTCCGATTGTACACATGTCTGGCGACTGATGTATGAGCCGGGCGGATGCAAATCCACCTGGAACATACATCTGTCTGTCCAGACCAGGTGTACAATGGAGACGGAGGCTTCCGCTCGCCATTTCCACAAACTAACCGCATACACCTGGCAGCCCGAACCAGGTGTACAATGGAGACGGGGGCTTCCGCTCGCCCTTTCCACACCATAAAAATAGCAGGCTCAAAATCGCCTGCTATTTCTGATCCTGATAAGTATTCTCTTTTTTTCCATCTTCAGGATACCCCTGCATTTCACTCAGCGGCCAGCATCACGATATTCTCGATCTCCTGGTCCCCGTCCTTAATGTAACCGCAGGCCTGAAGCCCTGCACGCACGATATCGTTCCACATCCCCGGTGTAAAGCTGCACACCGTATGATCGCTGAACTCGATTCGGCAGGACTGGTTTTTGCAGCCTTCCTCGCAGGAAATGCGATACATATTCTTTCTGCTGATCGCACCGATCCGTTCCAGCATATTCACCATGCGGTAAACCGTTGCCATCCCGATGCCTGGGTCCTTCATGGACGCCTTGTAATAAATCTCCTTGCAGCAGGAGCAGTCTTCCTCCAGAATGATGTCCAGCAAAGTCAGACGCTGCTTTGTGATTCTGCATCCCTGATCCTTCAGCTGCCTCAAGATCTGCTCTTTCTGCATCTTTGTTGTATGGTAGCGTACCTCTTCCGGAGCGGTTTCTTTTCTGTGATCCGTCCTGTACTCAGTCCGATACCGTTCTTTTGCCGACTGCATCTGTATAATCTCACTTCCCATACGCATCACCTCAGTGGCAATGGCCGCCACAGTTTTTACACTCACCGCCGCACTGGATTGATTTCCCGTTCTTTTTGTCCTTTACCATACTGCGAACCGCCAGCCCTACAATGCCAGCCAGTACGAGTCCTACTATTACAGATCCCATTCTGCCACCTCCTTGTTTTATTCCCGCGAGCAACGAGCCAAGCAGCCATGCTTGCATGGAGATTTGGCGACTGCCGCGAGGATCAAATATCCCGTTGCCTGCAGCGGGGTATTTGATTACTTCCAGTTCACGTTTCCATGGAACCATAACACACACGGCCGGTACCGGTGCGCTTTCGCGGAACCGTCACCGGCCGTGCAAATTACAGGATGAATCTTTTATTGCTCAATTATTTTGCTTTTGATACCTTTACATCCATATCCAGTGTCTTTGCTTCCTTGTACGGACGGAACAGAAGATAAATGAATGCTGCAACGATTGCAAATGCAACAATCGTCCATACACTGAAGCCAGCGCCTGTAACCAGCATACCGATTCTTGCTACGCAAAGAGATACGAGATATGCAAGACCACACTGATATCCAACTGCGATCCAGAACCACTTTGTGTTGTTCATCTCACGCTTGATTGCACCCATAGCTGCGAAGCACGGTGCGCACAGAAGGTTGAATGCCATGAAGCTGTAAGCGGTAATTGCAGTAAACTTGGAAGCCATCTCTGCGTATACGCTTCCGTCTCCGCCGCCGTACAGAATACCAAGTGTACCAACGATATTCTCTTTTGCAACAAGGCCTGTAATAGAAGCCACTGCTGCCTGCCAGTTGCCCCAGCCCTGCGGGATGAACAGCCAGCTGATTGCGTTACCGATCATTGCCAGGATGCTGTAGTCGATCTGATCCTCAGAAAGCATCTGGAACCGACCATCTACAACTCCGAAGTAAGTTGCAAACCAGATTACAATGGTGGAGCACAGGATGATGGTGCCTGCCTTCTTGATGAAGGACCAGCCACGCTCCCACATGCTGCGCAGTACGCTTCCAACCGTCGGAAGGTGGTAAGCCGGGAGCTCCATAACGAACGGAGCCGGATCGCCTGCAAAGAGCTTTGTCTTCTTCAGGATGATACCGGAGCAGATGATTGCTGCGATACCAAGGAAATATGCGGACGGTGCTACCCAGGAAGCGCCGCCGAAGATCGCACCTGCGATCATTGCGATAAACGGAACCTTTGCACCACACGGAATAAAGGTAGTGGTCATAATTGTCATCTTACGGTCATGGTCATTCTCGATGGTACGGGAAGCCATGATACCCGGGATACCGCATCCACTGCCGATCAGCATCGGGATGAAGGATTTTCCGGAAAGACCGAACTTACGGAAGATACGGTCCATGATGAAAGCAACACGTGCCATGTAGCCGCATCCCTCAAGGAATGCAAGGAAGATGAACAGGATCAGGATCTGCGGAACGAATCCAAGTACGGCGCCGACGCCGGCTACGATACCATCCATGATCAGTCCGTGCAGCCATCCGTCTGTTACACCGGCTGCGCCAAGTACGTTCTCAAGAAGAGCCGGGATACCCGGAATCCAGATACCGTAGTCAGCCGGATCCGGAGCTTCACAGTTCCATTTTTCAAGGACTGCTGCTGCATCTGCAAAATCAGCACCTGTTGCGGTTGCTTCTTCTTCTGCAAGTGTCTCTTCGTCTTCGATTGTGTAGGTTACTTCTGCATCTGCAGCTACGGTCGGAGCGAACTCTTTCAGTGCTGCGGTTGCTGCGTCTGCATCAAAGTCATCAGACTCTGCGTCAAGCATTTCTACCAGACTGTCATCTCCAGCGTCCTCTGCAAACGCATTTACAATTGCAGATGCATCGTCGAACTCGCCTGCATCGCCATCGTAATCGTTTCTGCCGATACCGGCCAGATACCAGCCATCGCCGAATACACCGTCATTTGCCCAGTCTGTTGCGATACCGCCGACTGTTGTTACAGATACATAATATACGATATACATCACCAGTGCAAAGATCGGGAGTGCCAGCCAGCGGTTGGTCACGATCCGGTCGATCTTGTCTGATGTGGTCAGTTTCTCTTTTGTCTGTTTCTTGGTCACACACTGTCCGATAATGGAAGATATGTAAACGTAACGCTCGTTCGTAATGATACTCTCTGTATCATCATCAAACTTGTCTTCCAGCTCTTTGACCTGAGCAGATACATCCGGCACGTTTGTCATCTGTGCCTGGATCTTGTCATCCTTCTCCAGAAGCTTGATCGCGAAGAAACGTCTCTGCTCTGCCGGTACGGAGGTAAGCTTTGCAGCAACCTCATCGATTACAGACTCAACCTCCGGTGCAAATTCATGTACGGAGTTCATAACACCTTTCTTCTGTGCAAGTGCTACGGCACGCTCAGCAGCCTTTGTGATGCCGGTACCCTTCAGTGCGGAGATCTCAACCACCTCACATCCCAGCTTTTTGCTCAGCTTGTCGATGTAGATCTTATCTCCGGTCTTCTCTACAATATCCATCATGTTGATCGCCATGATCACCGGAATACCAAGCTCCAGGATCTGGGTTGACAGATAAAGATTACGCTCGATGTTTGTACCATCAATGATATTGATGATCGCATCCGGGCGTTCAGAAATCAGATAGTTTCTTGCTACGACTTCCTCCAGCGTATACGGAGAAAGAGAATAGATACCCGGAAGATCCATGATGATGACATCTTTATGTCCTTTCAGTTTACCTTCCTTCTTCTCAACCGTAACTCCAGGCCAGTTTCCTACGAACTGGTTTGATCCGGTCAGTGCGTTAAACAGTGTTGTTTTTCCGCAGTTCGGATTTCCGGCCAGTGCAATTTTGATAGCCATTTTTCATTTCCCTCTTTTCTTAAACTTTTTTTCTGTCCTGCACGAGATATGCATGCTTACTTTTATTTGCTTTATGAAACATAAATTACTTCAAACTTCCGCAAGTACCCTTTAGCTTGCTTTTATTAGCATATGCTAACCATCAGACAAAAAAAATTACTCTACCTCGATCATTTCCGCATCTGCTTTTCGCAAAGACAGTTCGTATCCTCTCACGGTAACTTCTACCGGATCGCCGAGCGGTGCTACTTTTCTTACAAACACCGGAACGCCCTTGGTAATACCCATATCCATGATACGTCTCTTAACCGGACCTTCGCCATGCAGTCTCTTGACCGTGACAGTCTGCCCACAGGCAACTTCTCTCAATGTCTTCATGTCTCTCTCCTTCTTTCCTTTTTCTTTTTGGCTGTATCATCCGCATAAACCAGAATCTGCGGCAGCTTACACCATGATCTTGTTCGCCATATCTTTTCCGATAGCGACTCTGGAGTCCTTGATATTCACGATTATGTTGCCTCCAACCTGAGAAATCACCGTAACCGCAGCCCCTACTACAAAGCCAAGATTCTCAAGGAATCTACGGGTATCTTCTTTCCCGCCTACTTTTTTGATGATATTTTCTTCACCAGCATTCGCCATTGTGAGCGGCATCATCGTGTCCTCCTTCTTTCTTATTGATTTGTTTTTTCAATTCTTCGTTAGTGTATGCTAATTTTCATTAGATGTCAATAAGTTTTTTTGAAAAATTTTCTCAATAAGCGGACAGTAAGATTCAGGCGAACCGGCCGGCCCGCCTGAACGTATTATTCTGGCATTCTTTCTGAACTTGATTTTCAGCCTGATGTACCGCCTGTCTGATCCTCCTTCTGGTCTTTCAAAACACCATTTGGGGCTGTTTTTTTTATGCGAGAGATTTTCCAAGCTCCTGGCACGCTGCCTTTGCATCGTCATCCGGTTCTTCCTGGCAGATCACGCTCTCATGTGTGAGCACTGCGCCCTCATTTTTGCAGTTCTCTTCCCAGGTGCGCATCCACTCACCGTCGCCCCAGCCATAAGAGCCAAACAGTGCGATCTTCTTACCGCCAAGTTTGGAGATGCAGGCACTGAACATCGGCTCAAACTCTGTCTCTTCCAGCTCTTCTGCGCCCATTGCCGGACAGCCAAATGCGATCGCATCATACTCATCCATCTTGTCTGCGGAAAAATCATCCGGAGTCATTACAGAGACCTCTGCCCCTGCTGCCTTTGCGCCCTCTGCAACCTCATTTGCCATTGCCTCTGTATTGCCTGTACTGCTCCAGTAAACTACTGCTACTTTGCTCATTGTTTTGTCCCTCTTTCTTTTTTAATATACATATATACGATGCATGGGGCAGATTTTTCTGCTCCGCCATCGCTGGTTATGCAGCTACAGTGAGCTGCAGAACGCTCCTTCCCTGATGCCACAGACGCAGATAAACATCCCGGCATTTTTTGTATCGTGCAAACAGCTTTACAGCCTCGCACTCGTTGCAGTACACCTTCCAGCAGCCGGAGCATTTGAAATTGTGTCCCGCATTTTCAATAAAACCGATCACATCGCCAAGCGGATAATCGAGGAAAAGCCCGATCTCATGCGGAAACCCTTCCTGCCCGGCAAGGCGTTCCTTCAGATGCGCAAGTGCCGTATCCACATCCATCTGATCTCCGGTTATCTGATATCCATACCCTGTAAGAAATCCCACCACGCCAGGCTGCTTCAGATTCTCTTCCAGACGTGTTTTCCGGCACACATACACCAGTGCCTTCGTTTCATGTCTGCGCAGCAGCACAACGCTGATCCCTTTTCCTTCCATTTCCTGATTCCAGTATGCGATCTGGTCAGACAGCTCTTTTTCTGATTCATACGGCATACTGAACAGGTTTGCTGTTTTCAGTGACGCAAGTGTCGGCGAACAATTTCCGATCAGATATTCTTCCAGCATAACGGCTCCTTTTTCTGCATTTTCTTTTCTCACGGTTCAAAGCTAGTCTTTCGGTCTGAACAATAACAGTGTAGCCGTTCTCCGGCTATTGTATGCACTGTAACCAATTTGCGCAGCAAATTGATTGCCTGCCTGCGCATATCGTGCGCAGCACGATTCTCATATGCGCATTACCGCTTTCCTGCAACCAATTTGCTGCGCAAATTGATTGCCTGCTTGCGCAATACTCTTATGCGCAATACTCTTCCAGCACATTTTTCAGTGCAGCCGCACTGCTCGCGTGGACTCTTGCCACCGGAATATTGCTGCGTTTTGCTTCCTGAGCCGCCGCGATCACCATTTTATGGGAAACGGTATTTGTAAACAAGATCAGAAGATCCGGACATCCGATCTTTTTGCGGATCGGTCCGTTCTCCTTTGCAAACACCTTCGCCTTACATCCATAGCATTTGCAGATATCCGCATACTGACATACCATTCTCTCATTTCCTCCGATAATCACAACGCTCATACGTTACCTCCATTCCTGATGTCCTCCGCGCAGCTGTGTGAAACTCTGTAAACTCCTGCAGCCTGATTTCCCTCAGCCATACTTTTCCCGTTTTTTCACTGTTTCTGCGTTTCAGTTCTACTATAACTATCTTTAGTTAGCTATTGCTAACTCACATTTACAAAAACAGGGATGATGCAAAACGCCCGGTCGGACCGTCTTTTCTGGTTTTACAGCATCCCAGCTCTCCTGATGTTTTCTACTGCTTTCTTTTTTGTCAGGAGCACCTCTCAGACGACATTCTGTGTCACTTTACATGAGGCTTTCCTGTCTGTATTTTCAGCCTTTGTCAGTAGTTCTGGCTAACTATGATTAATATATACTAACTTCTGTTATCTGTCAAGATGATTATTGAGAATCATTTCTCGATAACTTTATCGCAGTACAGCGAAAAACCGTCATTTTATGCTGTCTGTCGACCCGTCTGTGCGTTCACGGCATCTCGCAGCTGATCCAGTGCCTGCTTCAGCGTCGCTCTCGGGCATGCGATGTTGATCCGCTCAAAGCCTTCGCCGTCCACACCAAACATTGCGCCGCTGTCGACCCAGAGATGTGCCTTTTTCTCGATCAGATCCACGCGCTGTGCCTCTGTCAGGCCAAGTGAGCGGAAATCCAGCCACAAAAGATACGTTCCTTCCGGCTCGATCAGATGGATCTGCGGAATATTTTCCTGCAGGTAAGTGCGCACAAAATTCAGATTTTCAGCCAGATATTCCTTCAGCTGACTCAGCCATTCCTCTCCCATCTCATATGCTGCCTGACAGCCGATCAGCCCCATCAGGTTCAGCTGGCTGTAGCCTGCCGCATCGACGGCTTTTTTGAACTGTCTGCGAAGCTCTGGATCCGGGATAAAAATATTCGACACCTGAAGCCCTGCCAGATTGAACGTCTTGCTTGGTGCCGTGCAGATCACGGAATTCTTTGCATATGCTTCTCCAAGCGACGCAAACACGGTCTGATGGTGTTCCAGATACGTAAAATCACCATGGATCTCGTCGCTGACGATCTTTACGCCGTGCGCAAGGCAGATATCTCCCATCCGCCGCAGTTCCTCCTCTTTCCAGACACGCCCAACCGGATTGTGCGGGCTGCACAGCAGAAACAGCCTGACATTCTGCTCCTTGATCTTCCGCTCGAAATCCTCAAAATCCACCTCATAATGGCCATGCTCCAGCTTCAGCGGACTGTTCACCAGCACGCGCCCGTTATCCGTAATCGCTTCACTGAACGGATAGTAAACCGGCTGCTGGATCAGGACACCTTCCCCCGGCTTTGTGAATGCCCGGACTGCCGCTGCGATCGCAAAGACAACGCCGGGCGTTTTGATGAGCCATTCTGCCTCCGGATTCCAGTTAAAATGTTTTTCATACCAGCTGCGAATCGCCTCAAAGTAATCCTCTTTCGCTTCACTGTAGCCATAAATTCCGTACAGCGATGCCTCCGCAAGGCGCTTCGATACCTCCGGAACGGTCCGAAAATCCATATCCGCCACCCACAGTGGCAAAATGTCCTCGTCTCTTCCGCGCTCTTTTGCAAAATCATATTTCAGGCTTTTTGTGCCGTGCCGGTCAATGACCGTATCAAAATCATATTTCATGCTGCTTTCCTCCGGAGTTTTCTTTCCAGTCATCTGTTTTCGTCGTTCAGTTATTCCAGTGCCTGCGCCAGGTCTGCGATCAGGTCATCCACATCCTCGATGCCGACCGACAGCCGCAGGAAATCATCCGTAATGCCAAGCCGCTCTTTTACTTCCGCCGGTACATCGCCGTGTGTCTGCATGGTCGGATAAGTCAGCAGCGTCTCCACGCCGCCAAGACTCTCCGCAAACGAGATCAGCTGCACCTTCTCCAGAGCACGCTTTGCCGCCTGCGCATCTTTCACCCGGAACGAGATCATTGCGCCCGGTCCCTTGGCCTGTGCCTTATTTATCTTGTAGCCCGGATGCTCCGGAAGCCCCGTATAGTATACCTGCTCCACGTTTTCCTGCTCTTTCAGCCACTGCGCGATTTTCTGTGCGTTGCTCTGCTGACGGTCCATGCGCACCGGAAGTGTCTTGATGCCGCGCAGGATCAGAAAACTGTCAAACGGAGAAAGACAGCAGCCGTTCGTCTTAAAGTACAACCGTGCCGTTTCGGAGAGTTCCGGCGTCTTCACGCACAGAAAACCAGCCAGTGTATCGTTGTGTCCGCCCAGATACTTTGTGCCGCTGTGGATTACCATATCCGCGCCAAGATCAATCGGTTTTTGCAGATACGGCGTTAAAAACGTATTGTCCACGATCAGATACAGGCCGTAGCGGTCTGCCAGACGGCGCATCGCCCGCAGGTCGGTGACACGCATCGTAGGATTGCTCGGTGTCTCGATGTAGATCGCTTTTGTATGTTCCGTGATCTGCTGCTCAACGAGCGCCTCGTCCGCAGTGTCGACATAGGTAAAGCTCAGTCCTCTTTGTTTCTTTGCATTGTCAAACATGCGCACAGAACCACCGTAGAGATCCTCCGTGCAGATAATATGATCACCCGGGAAGAAAAATTCCAGACACAGCCCGATCGCCGCCATCCCGTTCGTGCAGGCCATCGTATCGTATGCATGCTCCAGCGAGGAAACCGTCTTCTCAAGCTCATCTCTCGTCGGATTGTTTACACGCGTATAATCGTAGCCGGTCGACTGTCCGGGACCCGGATGGATAAAGGTTGCTGTCTGGAATATCGGGGTGGAAACGGCGCCATACGGATGGTCCTTGTCCAAACATCGGTCGCCGTGGATACATCGTGTCTCAAAATGGTAAGTCATAGTCTTTCTCCTTGTAACGTTTTTCTATATATTATTCCTATCAGTTTAGTAGAATTAATTTAGAAAATAGTACCACAGAGGGAAAGATGTGTCAACGCAGGAAAGAAACTCTGGTATTCGATATCTCCTATAGCTGGTTATTTTTCCTGCACTTGACACCCTTTTGCCGCAGCTGTTACACTGAACGTATACGCCTGACATTGGCTGTAATTGTAATTCCCTCTCATTCAGAGATCCACCATCATTTTATTGTCGCCTGGAAAGGAGCCTTTTTATTATGACACTCGACACCCATAAACTTGCCAGACTCGGCCTCTTCACCGCACTGGCTTCCATTCTCGGCTATATTGAATCCCTGCTGCCCGTTTTTCCGGGCATCCCAGGTATTAAGCCCGGCCTTGCCAATCTCGCTGTCCTCTTTCTTTTACTTCGCTATACATGGAAAGAGGCTGGCTGCCGTAGTATCGGCAGCCCGCATTTTGATCATCGGTTTTCTGTTTGGAAATTTATTTGGAATTATCTACAGCTTTGCCGGTGCCGTACTCAGTCTGTGTGCCATGACATTCTTCCTGAAAAAAACGGATGTCTCTCCCGTTATGCTCAGCATTCTCGGCGGTGTTTTTCACAATGTCGGACAGCTTGCTGCTGCGATGGTGATCGTCGAAAATCCTGCACTGATCTATTACGCGCCCGCGCTGCTTGTCGCCGGGGTCGCAGCCGGCGCGGTGGTCGGCATTGTCACTTCAGAAGTGTCACACCGAATCTGACCGGGGCAAAGACGCAGAAAAGAGGATTGTGAATGTCCGCTTTACTTCAGAGAGCCAGACATCTCAATCCTCCTCGATATGCTCCTGACCCTGCGCAACAATCGTCCTAACATGCTCATCTGCCAGGGAATAAAAGATAGATTTGCCTTCTCTCCGGCTCTTGACCAGGCGGCTCTGTTTGAGGATGCGCAGCTGATGTGAGATCGCCGACTGCGTCATATTCAGAGTTTCTGCCAGATCGCAGACACACACTTCCGCTTCGAACAGGACGAAAAGAATCCGAATTCTTGTAGCGTCTCCGAAAATTTTAAATAATTCTGCCAGATCGTTCAATTCCTCTTCTTCCGGCATCGTCCGTTTTACAATTTCCAGCAAATTTTCGTGCACTTCATATTCCTCACAGCATTCCTGCTCTTTCTCGTTTTCTGTCATCTCTTTTTCTGTTATTTCTTTTTCCGTCATCCGGATCTACCTCCTTTTATCTTACAAAGATCCTTCTGTCAGGGTTTTCCATCCGTACGGCGTACCCAATGACTTTTCACGCCACTGCCGCATGGCATCACCGCACCTGTTCTATCAGACACTGATTCCTGCGAAAGCCAAATATACCGATCCAGTCTATCTGCTTACAGCCGGGTCCTTTTATCTCCCCGGCTGTACCTGTTTCATCAGTCACAAATGGCCTGTATGTTTCTGCCCCTGACATATCTTATATTTTACCGCCTGTCCTGCTCTGAATAATTACAGATTCTTTACGAACAGCGCGCGGATTGCATTAAGCACTGCAATGATCATGACTCCGACATCTGCAAAGATCGCCATCCACATGTTTGCAATACCAAGCGCACCGAGTGCCAGACAGATCAGTTTGATTCCGATTGCAAAATAAATATTTTCATAAACGATACGGATACATTTTCTGGAAATCTTGATCGCCTTTGCGATTTTCTGCGGATCATCGTCCATCAGCACGACATCTGCAGCCTCAATTGCCGCATCTGATCCCATTGCGCCCATCGCGATACCGATGTCTGCGCGGGACAGTACCGGCGCGTCGTTGATTCCATCACCGACGAAGGCAAGTTTTTCATTTTCTTTCTTTTCGTCAAGCAGACGCTCTACCTGCGTTACCTTGTCCGCTGGAAGCAGTTCGCTGTGCACTTCATCGATACCAAGCTCCTGTGCCACCTGGTCAGCTACCTTCTTCATATCACCGGTCAGCATGACAGTCTTCTTGATTCCTGCGTGCTTCAGATCGCGGATCGCCTCTTTCGCATGCGGTTTTATCATATCGGAAATCAGGATATGTCCTGCATACTCTCCATTGACCGCAATATGCACAACCGTTCCAACATGATGGCACTCACGATACTCAATGCCAAGACGCGTCATCAGCTTGCCGTTTCCTGCCGCAACCTTTACGCCGTCTACGACTGCGGTGACACCGTTTCCGCTGATCTCCTCGATATCAGAAACCCTGCTGCGATCAATTGCTTTTCCATATGCCTTCTGAAGGCTCTTGCTGATCGGATGCGAGGAAGCGCTCTCTGCCAGTGCCGCATACTCGATCAGTTTTGCATCCTCCATGCTGGTATGATGCACACCGTTTACCTCAAACACGCCCTGTGTCATGGTTCCGGTCTTGTCAAATACCACATATTTTGCCTGGGAAAGTGTCTCCAGATAATTTGAACCCTTTACCAGTACACCTTCCTTGCTCGCTCCGCCGATTCCTGCAAAAAAGCTGAGCGGGATACTGATGACCAGTGCACATGGGCAGCTGATTACCAGGAAGGTAAGTGCACGGTAGATCCAGTCACCCCATTCCGGTGAAAGTCCCATAAACAGCATTCTGCAAAGAGGCGGAATGATTGCAAGTGCAAGTGCACTGTAGCAGACTGCAGGGGTGTAATATTTTGCGAAT
>OGPP01002242.1_pt1 | contig 11950 bp, 7 predicted proteins | sample 1553021 | NCBI WGS metagenome assembly OGPP01 (sample SAMEA2580217, study PRJEB22360) | human gut metagenome | biome: human gut; feature: human-associated habitat; material: faeces | place: Denmark | collected 2008/2010
AGGATGACAGAAGGAGCCTTAACGGAATCGACAAGGGGATAAAGGATGACAGAAGGAGCCTTAACGGAATCGACAAGGGGATAAGCGATGACAGAAGAAGCCTTAACGGAATCGACAAGGGAATAAAGGATGACAGAAGGAGCCTTAACGGAATCGACAAGGGGATAAAGGATGACAGAAGTGACCTTAACGGAATCGATAAGGGAATAAGCGATGACCGCAGAAGTCTTAACGGTGTAAGAAAATTCGATGATGAGAATGAACAGATATCAGATAAGGTTTCCGGCAATCCGGACAAAGAGGATGTTTTTGACATTGTACATGAGAAAGCTGCTGTAATGGCAGATATAGACGGAACCGGGGAGCTTCATACATACAGGAAGGATGCTTCACATGTACGGTGCAAAGACGCAATAAAGTCAAGCAGACGTAAATTAAGGATACGAAGGCTGGCTGTGTTATTTAAGTCATTCAGCATAGTTAAATGGTTCAGACGTAAGGGCTATGGGAAAGCATCGGAGGAGAATCCCGACAAAGAGCCATATAGGAATGCCGAACGTACAAGTGCTCCGGGTGCAGTGACGGCTTCTGATGGAAAGGCAGGGTACACCATGAGAGAGGAGGCTGAAAGTGCTCCGGCTCAGAGAAGGAAGCTTGATGAGCTTCTGGAGAAAACAGGAAATGCCACAAGAAAAGATATTGTTGATTTGCTTGATAAGGTAAAGGCAGGTCATTTTGACAAGACTGTGCAGATGGAATATGCCGGTAAATTGCAGGAGGACATAGCAGCGCTTGACAGGAGACGTATAGATGAAGCCTGCAAGGGATACCTTGACTATAATGGTGAAGAGCTTGAGAAGCTTTATAGTATGATAGAGGAAGAAGAGTTCCTGCCGGAGATTAAGGCAGCAGCACTTGACAGTGTAGCCGGAAGATTATGGAAAATCAGAAACGAGGAGGCAGAGCTTCTTGTAAAGCGCATTAAAAAGAGTCTATGCGAAAATGGTGTGTCTGAGAATCATGCGTTATATTTTTATCCGGCAATGGAGATACTTGAAGGAAGGGCGGATACACATGTTAAAGACCATCTTGAATGCGCAGTGGATTCATATGCACCTGGTCTTGGAAAGTATGAATATCCTGTTATTATGGAGGATACGACTGGAAAACAGAATGGAAAACGGGGTATGTTTATAACACCGGATGCCATATATTATGGTAATTTTTACACGTATGGACATATAATGGCAGAAAATATTGAAAGAATTGGGTCATACACTGGATTTATGGGCAGGTATGTGATAGTATATCTTGACGATGGTTCAAAAATCCGGCTTTCAAGTGTGATTGCTAAGGATGAGCTTGAAGCATACGCCATGACCTTGAATGATTTTGTCATATATCTGAAACAAAAACCGTTTTCGAGAAAGGAGAAGTATCTGGCTAAGGAGAGCCATGATGTAATATGCTGCTTCAGATGCGGCTATGTGTATAAAAATATGAAAGAATGCCCGAAATGTGGATATAAGTTTAATATATAGATATTTTGAATATAATAATTTTAACCTGCCTAGAGGGTGCGGAGGATGAAAGAATGACGTCTGGTAATAGAAGTGACGTAAAAGAAGATGCTTACAGATATGTAGGTGTAACAGATATACAAAGGGAATGCAGGATTCTTTACCTGGCATGTGCTGTGCTGCATGCGGTGATGGCGCTATGCTTTATGAAGCTGGAGATAAATATCATGCTGTATGAGAGTGCTGCTGCTGCGGTATTCTATCTGATCGGAGCGTTTGGAATATGCTATTCCAGACATACAAGAAGATGGATCATTATGTTTGTCATTGAGATTCTTCTCGATGCTGTGCTGGGTCAGCTTGTGCTTGGCTGGGGATATGGATATATACTATATGGAATGATGCTGGTTCCTATAGTGTACTATTTCTTTTACCTTGACAATCAGACACAGAAGACGTATGTGCCCCATTGTATTGCGGTTATAGATCTGCTTGTTGTGACATCAACGGCATTTATTGGCGGAGAATGTAATCTGGTTCCGTATATAGAGGAGAAATATGTTCTGGGAATTTTTATGGCAAACGCTTTATTTTCGATAGCTGCGCTGATTTTTTACTGCAGCAGGTTCATATCGGAAATACACAGCAAGACAAAGCATCTTGCCTATAGGGCAGACTATGATATGCTCACAGGTGTGCTTAACAGGGATGGCTTTATAAATAGGGCGGGAAAAATGCTGAAGAACAATCCTGATACGGAATATATCATGGTATGTTCGGATGTTAAAGACTTCAAGATGATAAATGACATATATGGTGACGAGGTAGGCGACAGGGTTCTTATAAAGGAAGCAGAGCTTATTACACGCTTTGCGGGACCGGGGTCGGTGGCCGGAAGAATAGGCGGTGACAGATTCGCATTATGTATGCCGAAGGAGCATTTTGATGAGTCACAGTTTATAGATAATATTGTAGAGATGAAGAAGGAATTCTCTACAGGATATTACCAGATGTTCATATATATAGGCGTATATGACATAAAGGACAGAAATGAACCGGTAGGCAATATGTGTGACAAGGCAAACATGGCTATTAAGTGCATGAAGGGTAATTATCAGATGGCTGTTGCTTACTATGATGAGGCGATTCTTGAGAAGGAGCTGGAGCAGAAGAAGCTTATTGCCGAGTTCGACCGTGCGCTTGAGAATAATGAGTTCTGTGTTTATCTACAGCCACAGACAGATGCGGATGGATTGTGCCATGGTGCGGAGGCTCTTGTCAGATGGGCACATCCTAAGAGCGGGCTTATGTCTCCGGGCTCGTTCGTGGACTGTTACGAGAGATGCGGCCTGATACACAGGCTTGACGAGTATGTATGGGAGGAGGCCGTTAAGACCTTAAGACGCTGGACGGAGCTGGGGCGCTCTGATCTGCATATTTCCATAAATATTTCCGCAAAGGATTTTTTCTATCTGGATGTATATGAAGTTATCATGGGTCTTGTGGAAAAATATAAGGTCGACATAAAAAATCTCCGTCTCGAGCTTACGGAGACGGCTGTTGTCAATGAGAATGACAATATGGAGGTTATACGCAAGCTGCATGATGCAGGATTTATTATTGAGATAGATGATTTCGGAAGCGGATATTCATCACTTAATATGTTGAAGGATATATGCAGTGATGTGCTTAAGATTGACCGTGAGTTCCTGCGCGAAACTGAGAATGCTGTCAGAAGCAGGGATATTCTTGAAGAGATTATAAGACTCTCCAACAGAATGAATATGACCGTAATCACAGAGGGAGTCGAGACAAGAGAGCAGGTGGACATGCTTACAGATATGGGCTGCCGTGTATTTCAGGGGTATTATTTCTCGAAGCCTATTCCTATACATGAGTTTGAAGACAAATATAATGTTGTGCAGGTAAATTAAATATCTGACATTAAAAAAGAGCGTGCCGGCCGGCATGCTCTTTTTTGCGGTTTGATTATAACTTGCATTATTTAACCATTATTTTTAAGAAAGATCGAGATGGTATATCATATAAAGCACTGAAGGTGAGGATAAATGCTAAAAACATCCAATAAAAAATTAACAAAGCGGATAAATTTGTGAAAAGTGCATAAAAACAGGAAACTAAAATTGTAAAATGAGTTTCTTGCCGTGACACGGATAATATGCTACAATTTAGGAAACTGAAACAATAAAAATAGTTTCTGGGTGCAGCATGGCAAATAGAGAAAGCCGCAGTTTGTTTATGGGCGGAAATAGATTGTGTTAACAGTATTTACAATGGATTTTTTAATGAAAAGCCGCTGGGAAATGGGGATTATACGATATGGCACAGACAAATATAAAGAATGAGATACTTAATGCCACAATAACGGTTTTTAACAAAAAAGGCATGAAATTTACAATGGATGATGTCGCCAAGGAAGCGGGCATGAGCAAAAAGACCATATACGCAGTGTTTTCTGATAAGCAGGAGCTGGTCTTTTGTATGGTTGATTACTGCTTCGACTCAATTAAGGAGAGCGAGGAGCGGGTGATGAAAAATGCCGGACTTACGACAATTGAAAAGCTTCAGGCAATTCTTGGGGTTTTGCCGGAGGGATATAAGGATATAGATTTTGCCCAGCTGTATATACTGAAGGATAAGTATCCAAGAATCTACACCAGAGTTGAAGAACGCTTAGAGAGCGGGTGGGATATGACCATAGAGCTTCTGAAGCGGGGCATGGATGAAGGCGTGGTGAGGAAGATAGACACCGTGATCGTGAAGGTGATGTTCGAGGCGGCGCTTGAGCAGTTCTTTAAGAGGGATGTACTTGTAAAGAATCATATAAGCTACAGTGATGCGCTGGCTGAGGTGGTGGACATTATATGTAATGGGATAAAAATCAGGTAATTGCGAAACGAAGTTTGCGAAATCCGGACGTTGTGTAATTTTGCTAGTACCCTTCCGGACACATTAGTTCGACATAGTCGAACTATTACACTCCTTGAAACCAGTAGCGGTACATAAGCGGCTAAAATACAGCCGCTAAGTACATTAGTTCGCTACGCGAACTATTACTGGTTTCAAAAGGTCCGGCAGTGTACTAGCAAAATTACACAACTGTGTATTGACAAATTTATGTTTGGCAATTAGCTAAGAATATAGAGAAGGAGATGCGGCATGGATAAGTCGAAGGTTATTTTTGGTAATAAGATGAGCAGGGCGACGTATAAGAAAGCCGTCCGCGGTAAGAAGGGCTATGTAAAGAAATTCGGGGATGACAGCAATGTTGACTATGAGCTTATGATAAGAGACAACAAGCACATAGGAGATATTCTCGGCGTGAAGGACATAGTGGTTGCAAGACCTGGGAAAAATAAAGGCGTACAGACCGAAAAGCCGGATTTTGATATTGAGAAGGGACTGATTGTCGGAAACATTAGGATGGGCTTCGGACATTACAGAATATCCATGGCAATAGCCTCAGCGGCACACAGCATGGGGTATACGCCGTACTGGATGGATTTAAATTCTTTTCCTGATACAACCTGCACGAAGGTAATCAGCGCGCAGAATGATTTGTACTCATTAGGTTCAAGAATATCACAGAAAAGCAGACTTTTTAACAAGCTTGTGTGGGAGCCGGTGAACTATGAGGGCTTCAGAAAGCTCTCCTACAATGCCTGCGACCAGAAGAATGCAGAGCTTATGGCACCTGTTTACAGAAAGGTTCCGAAGGACATACCGGTTGTAGGCACGCATGTGTGGCCGGCACAGGCTGCGGTTCATGCCGGGATGAAGCATGTTGTGAATGCTATTCCGGATAACTGGCCTATGGCGCTTCATCTTTCGGAGGGAAGCATACACACGATACAGACACACAACTCCTACCTGGGCTACAGGATATTGAACGGCATGGATGGCAGGAAGGTACTAAAGCCAATGCCTGCCGACAGCCTTGTGTATACCGGACATTATATTGACCATGAGCTTGTGTCCAATATTGAGGCAGACTGTGCTGCCAGAGCTGCCAGAAAAAAGGGCGGACAGCCGATGCGCTTTCTGCTCACCATCGGCGGAGCAGGCGCACAGAAGGAGATATTTGCGGCGATAATAAAGAGGCTTCTTCCGGCAATCAAGGCAGGAAAAGCGGCACTCTATGTGAACGTAGGCGATTACAAGAATGTGTGGGAACAGCTTGTGACGGAAATACCACAGCTTGGACACATAGCCCATGAGCACTTTGACGATTGGGATGAGACAAAGAGGTTTGCGGCACAGGCACTTGAAGGCGAAGTAAGAGGAATCCACGGCTTCTATCACTCCAATATTTTTGAGGCGGTCTACTGCACCAACCTGTTACTGCGAAGCTGCGATGTCCTTGTCACAAAGCCAAGTGAGCTTGCCTTCTATCCGGTGCCCAAGCTCTTCATAAAGAGAGTCGGCGGACATGAGCGCTGGGGTGCAATCCACTCCGCGGAGATAGGTGACGGAACCCTTGAGTGTCAGGACACAGCACACACCCTTCAGATGGTGGAGCTTTTCATAAACGATGACAACCTCCTTGCCGACATGTGCGGTAACATCGTGAGAAACAAGCAGATGGGAATTTACGATGGCGCCTACAAGGTGGTCGAACTTGCAATGCAGAGTAGAAAATAACACATTGAAAAGGAGATGTACTATGAAGCTTTCAGCAAAGGAAAAAGCGTCCTACGGGCTTGGAGCTGTAGGAAAGGATATGGTGTATATGCTTTCTGCAAGCTATATTCTGTATTATTATCAGGATTTACTGGGTGTGAGCTCATGGGTTATGGGTGTCATACTCATGGCGGCGCGAATATTCGATGCATTCAATGACCCGATAATGGGAGTTATCGTTGCAAAGACACAGACTAAGTGGGGTAAGTTCAGACCATGGCTGCTTATAGGAACGGTATTAAATGCCATTGTCCTGTTTTTCATGTTTGCAGTGCCTAAATCGGTCACGGGTGGGGGACTGGTCGCTTATGCGGCAGTGCTTTATATCACATGGGGAATAACCTATACGATGATGGATATTCCATTCTGGTCAATGATTCCGGCTTTTACAGAGGGCGGCAAGGAGAGAGAGAACCTTTCAACACTTGCGCGCTCATGCGCAGGGGTTGGCTCAGCGATAATCACGGTTATAACGATGATATGTGTACCTATGCTTGGCAGAATCGGAAATCCCGATAAAGCAGTGCTTGTCGATGCGGGAAATGCAGCAGAAGCTTCCGATGCCGTAAAGCTTGCCGGGCTTGAGGCAGGCAAGCTTATTGAGAGGGACGGCTTTAAGTGGTTTACACTTATAGTTGCCATACTTTTTATCGTATTTATCACCATTACCTGTATCTGCATTAAGGAAAAATCCACGGTGAATATGCAGTCACCGACAGTCAGCCAGATGTTCAAGGCTCTCTTTTCCAATGACCAGGCGGTTACTGTGGTTGTGACAATCGTGCTTATCAACTGCTCATTGTACATCACATCCAATCTGTTGATATATTTCTTCAAGTATGACATAGGTGGTTCGGACTGGAATGCCAATTATGTGCTCTTTAACACAGTCGGAGGCGCTGTGCAGATAATCTCAATGATGCTGTTCTACCCTCTGCTCAGAAAATTTATGAGTTCAATCAAGGTATTCTATGTCAGCTTCGCGATGGCGATAACGGGTTATCTCGCGTTGTTTGTGATGATGTGCATTGGGGTGTCGAGCGTGTATGTGCTCCTTGTACCGGGCTTTTTCATATTTGCCGCATTTGGCATGCTGACTGTGCTCACCACAGTATTTCTTGCAAATACGGTTGACTATGGAGAACTCAAAAACAGCCGCAGGGATGAGAGCATTATCTTTTCAATGCAGACATTTGTAGTAAAGCTTGCGAGCGGAGTTGCGGTACTTGCTGCAAGTATATGTATTTCGGTAGGAAAGATAAGCAAGGATACCACAGAGGCAGCTGCGGCAGCCGCACTCTCAGATAGTTCAAGAATGGTGTTAAGGATAACCATGGCGATGATTCCGATATTCGGTCTGTGTGCCGCACTCATTATATTTGTTAATAAATATAAACTCACCGACGCGAAGCTTGAGGAGATTTCCAGGGAGCTGGCATTCAATCGTGAGACTAAGACGAAGGGATAAGTATGATATCAGAAAACAAAGGCTTATTTACTCTTGATACAAGAAACACAACCTACGCTTTTATGGTGCTGCCTACAGGACATCCTGAGCATTTATACTATGGAAAAAAGATAGTCATTGCAGGACATGGTGAGGCGCTCTCACACAAACAGACAACACCTGTCGGAAATACTGTGAGCTATTCAGATGAAAATGTGTCATTTTCGCTTGAGGCGGCGAGACTTGAGATGTCATCCTACGGAAAAGGTGATATAAGAGAGCCGTTTCTGGAGATTGTGCATGCTGATGGTTCGTTTACCTCAGATTTTCTGTATGACAGCTTCGAGATAAAGAGCGGCAGGGATGAGCTTACAACTCTGCCGTGCTCATACGGAAGTGAGGCTGAGGTGTCACAGCTTAAGCTGGTGTTAAAGGATAAGAATTATGGGCTTACATTGGAGCTGTACTATTATGTATATGAGAATTGTGACGTGATAGGAAGAAGCTGCCGGCTCATAAATGACAGCGATGTGAGGGTTGATATCAGACGTGTTATGAGCATGCTGATGGACATTGACGGAACAGGGTATGTATTCACGACCTTTAACGGAGCGTGGGCGCGGGAGATGGAAAGGCATGATACAGTTGTCACGGCAGGAAAGCATGTCAACTCCTCCTATACCGGGACATCTTCGAGCAGAGCAAATCCGTTTGTGATGATATCTAAGAAGGATACCACGCAGGATCAGGGAAGCTGTATCGGGCTTAATCTCATCTACAGCGGTAATCACTATGAGGCTGTGGAGGCTGGCATGTGTGACAGCACGCGCATAGTGGCCGGTATAAATCCTCAGTCATTTTCTTATATATTGGACGCAGGGGAGACCTTTGAAGCGCCGGAGGCGGTAATGACCTATTCGGACAAGGGCTTCAATGCCATGAGCAGGAATATGCATGACTTCGTGAGAAAGCACATAGTGCGAGGACAGTGGCAGTATAAGGAACGCCCTGTGCTGCTTAACAGTTGGGAGGCAGCATATTTTGATATAAGCGAGAGAAAGCTATATGAGCTTGCAAAGGCGGGACATGATGTGGGCATTGAGCTTTTTGTCATGGATGATGGCTGGTTTGGAAACAGGGATGATGACAGCAGCTCACTTGGAGACTGGTATGTGAATAAGAAGAAGCTTCCGAATGGGCTTAAGGGTATATGTGACAAGATAAATGCACTCGGAATGTCATTCGGAATATGGGTTGAGCCGGAGATGCTCAATGTAAACAGCGACCTGTACAGGCTGCACCCGGACTGGGCGATGGATATTCCGGGCTGTGCGCACTCAGAAGGACGCAATCAGAGAATACTTGACCTATGTAATCCTGAGGTTACGGAATATATAATTGACAGTATGACCAAGGTGTTTTCATCGGCGAATATTGCTTATGTAAAATGGGATATGAACAGGATTTTTTCCGATTATTACTCTAAATATCTCAAGGCGCAGGGAAGACCACAGGGCGAGACAGCGCACCGCTATGTGATGGCACTTGGCAGGATTATGAGGACGTTGACTGAGCGCTTTCCGCATATACTTTTTGAAGGCTGTGCAGCCGGGGGCAACCGCTTTGACCTTGGTATATTATGCTATTTCCCACAGATATGGGCGAGCGATAACACGGATGCGGTGAGCAGAGCCTATATACAGGAGGGGCTGAGCTACGGCTATCCAATGTCAACTGTTTCGGCTCATGTCTCGGTATGCCCGAATCATCAGACGCTCCGCGTTACACCGCTGTCAACACGCTTTAACGTGGCGGCTTTTGGAATATGCGGTTACGAGTGTAATCTTGTGGATATGAGCAGGGCTGAAAGGAGCGAGATAAAGACACAGATAGATATTTACAAAAAATGGAGACACGCTATGCAGTTTGGCAGCTTCTATCGCCAGCGCACCGGTAATATTCATCAGTGGACAGTTGTGGATGAGGAGGCAGGCAGGGCGGCAGGGCTGATAATGCAGGAGCTTGTCCGTGCGAACACACAGAATGAAGAATACTATGCTGCAGGACTTGACCCTGAGGCTGTCTATAGCTTTTATAACAGACCATTGAAGCATAATGTAAAAGAATTCGGAGATTTGATAAATACGGTCGCACCGATTCATATAAGACAGGGCTCGCTTCTTCATGGCATGGTCGCAAAATTCGTAACCATGCCGGGGGAGACGGAAAAGTATGAGCTGAGCGGAAGCATGCTGATGAATTGCGGTGTCAGGCTGAAGCAGGCCTTTGCCGCCACGGGTTTTTCTGAGGAGGTAAGACATTTCCCTGATTTTGCCTCAAGGCTTTACTTCATGGAAAAAATTTCTGATTAGATAAGTGCCATGCGCTCCTCTATCTGCGAATAGAAAGCTTCAATACTGTATGGTGTAAAATAAAATATCTGAAGCAGCATTATGTTGCGCTTCTTGGCTGATTCGTAATCCGGGTCAGCCTTTGTTGCGTTTCGCAGCTTTTTCAAAAGCTCATGCCATTCCCATATAAACTTCTCATTCTTCTCTATATCGGGAGTGTCCAGCCACTTTTCTACCTTGATTTTTGTGCGGTGGTTGTTAAGGCACTCACCTGTCTGCAGAAAATATTTGAAGCCGTTTTCATCGTATATGCGTCCGAGTGGGAACAGCCTGCATATTCCCGGTCTGAAGGAGTGTATGCTGCACCTGCCGTTCTCATCAAGAAATGAGCATTGCTCCATGTCACCGGTCATCTTAAGGCTTGGAAGAATAAGTCCGTCGATTACACTTAATTCGACACGGCCGGTTATGAGCTGTTCGAAGCTGCATGAGAGGTTGTTGGTGAGCAGACATACATCATAAGGTGTGAGGACAATGGAATTGCCCATACCGTGGCAGCACGCCGAACAACCTGTGCAGTCCTGACAGTCTGCGCGTACAAGATCGTTTAATGTGTATAATCTTCCATCTGATATTTCGTTTAAATCTCCTTCACGAAGCATATTGTGACCTCCCATGTGGCTTTATATTGAAAATCTTGGAATTATCCTGCAATCAAAATGGTTTTATCGATTCAGTGTATCATTGAATTGATATTTATTCAAGTGAGTACGGATTATTTTGGAAATTGTTTTGCTCTGCAGAATATTTTACATGGTTTTTACAATATAATGATAATACTTTTTATATTGGCTGAGTTATACTCTTATTAAAATGATGTTGGGGTCAAAACATGCCAACTTAATTTACGAGTGTATAACGTATTATATTTATGCATATCAGCTCCGTTGTACGAAGCAAGATGTTCTAAGAACATCTAAGCTTCTTCCAAAAGTCGTGATATGCATAAATATAATACGTTATACATGCTAAGTTTATAGCACATGTTTTGACCCCAACATCATCAAAATAGGATAACATTGCAATTCTAATATATAAAGGGTGCTGAACCCGGAAATGAGGAAAATATGACATACAGAGAGATAAAGAAAAATAAAGAAATAAATGCGTACATAAAGAAGGGAAATGATAATCTTGGCGTACTTGGTTACACCGACCATTCACAGGTTCATTGCAGCCTTGTTGCGGAAAGAGCTGCGTTGATACTTGAAAAATTCGGTTACGGCGAACATGAGACTGAGCTTGCAAAGATTGCAGGTTATATGCATGATATCGGAAACAGTATTAACCGCAGGCACCATGCGGAGTATGGCGCACTTCTGGCAAATGAGCTTTTAAGGCAGACGGATATGAGCCTTGAGGACAGAGTGACAGTGGTGTCCGCGATTGCCAATCATGATGAATCTACGGGTGGTGCGGTGGACATAATATCGGCCGCACTTGTCATAGCGGATAAGACCGATGTGCGAAGAGACAGGGTGAGAGCTAAGGACAGAGCTAGGTATGATATTCATGACCGTGTAAATTATGCAGTCACAGAATCCACACTCAAAATATCGCCGGAGAAGAAGCTCATATCGTTGAATCTCCAGATTGATGAAAGTATATGTACAATGTACGATTACTTCGATATATTTCTTGGACGTATGCAGATGTGCAGACATGCTGCGGAGCTTTTCGGAGCCAGGTTCAAGCTCACGGCTAACGGAAGCAAGGTGCTGTAAGGAGTGGGATAAAATAGAGCTTTGCAAAACAGGCGGTATGTCTTATAATAGCTCCATAGTATGGTGGTGGGTCAAAACATGCAAATTTAATGTACGAGTGTATAACGTATTATATTTATGCATATCAGCTCCGTTGTCCGAAGCAAG
>OGPP01002250.1_pt1 | contig 11910 bp, 10 predicted proteins | sample 1553021 | NCBI WGS metagenome assembly OGPP01 (sample SAMEA2580217, study PRJEB22360) | human gut metagenome | biome: human gut; feature: human-associated habitat; material: faeces | place: Denmark | collected 2008/2010
CCGGATAATTCTTTCCACATGCGATGTAATCCAGGAAAAATAATGGTTCTCCTCCAGCCCACACCGCCAAACACGATGACTGCCACAATGATCGTGGGCAGATTAAAATTTGCAGCGAGGAATTCCATCATACAAAACACACCCTTTCCGTGCAAAGCGTTCTTTTAGATCTTGGAGATGTCGATTTTGACCTCGTTGTCACCAGCATACTTGTTGGGACGGACCAGCAGGTAGATGAAGCCAACCAGAACCACAGCAGCCACGATGGTGAAGAAGTTGAAGCCAATCTCACCAGTGATCAGGCCGCCCAGCTGGTACACCACCAGAGCGGCGCAGTAAGCCAGAGCGCACATATAACCAATGGCGATGGCGGTCCACTTGCCGTTGTTCATCTCGCGCTTGATGGCGCCCATAGCAGCGAAGCAGGGAGCGCACAGCAGGTTGAAGATCATGAAGGCGTAAGCCGACAGAGCGGTGTAGTCCTGCGCAACAGCAGCCCAGATCTCATCGCCGTTCTCAGACAGCTCGCCGCCGAAGTGATACAGAACACCGAAGGTACCAACCACGTTCTCCTTTGCGATCAGGCCGGAGACGGAAGCGACAGTTGCACGCCAGTTGCCGAAGCCCAGAGGTGCAAAGATCCATGCGACCTTGGTAGCGATCGCAGCCAGCACGGAGTTGTCCTGATCCTCGACCATGCCGAAGACACCATTCTCGAAGCCGAAGCCCTGCAGGAACCACAGCACAACGGTAGCGGCCAGAATGACGGAGCCTGCACGCTTGATGAAGGACCAGCCGCGCTCCCAGGTTGCACGGAACACGTTGCCCCATGCAGGCACATGGTATGCGGGCAGCTCCATCACGAAGGGAGCGGGATCACCTGCGAAGAGCTTGGTCTTCTTCAGGATCACGCCGGAGCAGATGATGGCAGCCATGCCAATGAAGTAAGCAGAGACAGCCACCAGAGAAGAACCGCCGAACATCGCACCTGCGATGAGGCCGATGATGGGCATCTTTGCGCCGCAGGGGATGAAGCAGGTGGTCATGATGGTCATGCGGCGGTCGCGCTCGTTCTCGATGGTACGGGAAGCCATAACACCGGGCACACCGCAGCCGGTACCGACCAGCACGGGGATGAAGCTTTTACCGGACAGGCCGAACTTGCGGAAGATACGGTCCATGATGAAGGCGACACGGGACATATAGCCCACATCCTCCAGAATGGACAGCAGGAAGAACAGCACCAGCATCTGGGGAACGAAGCCCAGAACCGCGCCGACACCGGCAACGATGCCGTCCATGATCAGGCCGTACAGCCAGCCTGCCACGCCGATGCTCTCCAGCAAGCCGCCCAGAGCATTGGGAACAATTTCACCGAACAGGACATCGTTGGTCCAGTCGGTGGCAAAGGTACCAATGGCCCAGCCGCCGTCTGCAATGGAGGTGCCCATGGACAGGGAGTACATCAGGAACATGACCAGTGCGAAGATGGGCAGAGCCAGAATACGGTTGGTCACGATCTGGTCGATCTTATCGGAAACGGTCAGGTGCTCCACGCGGGCCTTTTTCTTAACAGCTTTGCCCACGACGGTGTTGATATATGCATAGCGCTGGTTGGTGATGATGCTCTCAGCGTCATCGTCCATCTCAGCTTCGCAGTCCTTGATGTGCTGGTCGATGTGGTCGGTCAGGCTCTTGTCGAGCTTCAGCTCGTCCATGACCTTCTCGTCGCGCTCGAACAGCTTGACGGCATACCAGCGCAGGAAGCGGTCATCCACCTTGCCCTGAATGGACTCTTCGATGTGGGCAATGGCGTGCTCCACGCTGCCGGTGAACACATGGGGCAGCTCAGCAGCCTTGGTAGCCTTTGCAGCAGCCACAGCAACCTTTGCAGCAGCCTCGGTGCCCTCGCCCTTCAGTGCGCTGATCTCCACAGCCTGACAGCCCAGCTCTGCGCTCAGCTTCTTCAGGTCGATCTTATCACCGTTCTTGCGCACCAGATCGATCATGTTCACAGCCATGACCACCGGGATGCCCAGCTCGATCAGCTGGGTGGTCAGGTACAGGTTACGCTCAATGTTGGTACCATCAATGATGTTCAGGATGGCATCGGGCTTCTCCTTGACCAGATAAGTACGGGAAACCACTTCTTCCAGCGTGTACGGAGACAGCGAGTAGATGCCGGGCAGATCCTGAATGATAACATCCTTATCGCCCTTCAGCTTGCCTTCCTTCTTTTCCACCGTAACGCCGGGCCAGTTGCCGACATACTGGTTGGAGCCGGTCAGATTGTTGAACAGGGTCGTTTTACCGCAGTTCGGGTTGCCGGCAAGTGCAATTTTAATGCTCATTGCTTAATCCTTCCTCCCTTTGGGATCAGACTACTTCGATCATTTCAGCATCGGCCTTGCGCACGCTCAGCTCGTAGTTGCGCACGGTCAGCTCCATGGGGTCGCCCAGAGGTGCCACCTTACGGACATAGATCTCAACACCCTTGGTGATGCCCATGTCCATGATGCGGCGCTTGACCGGGCCTTCACCGTGCAGCTTTGCCACAGTAGCGGTCTCGCCGACCTTTACGTCTTTCAGAGTTTTCATACTTAACCATCCTCCTCTGCTTGTCTTTATAGAGAGACTATTCCAGTTTCGGAGCAGCTCCCAAACAGCGCCTGGGCACTGTTCAGCCAATCATGATACGGTTTGCCATGGTCTTGTCCAGCGCGATGCGGCTCTCCTTGACCTGAATGATCAGGTTGCCTGCGATCTCGTTGACGACCGTTACCTCACTGTCCACCACAAAACCCAGCTCTGCCAGATGCAGCCGGATCTCGTCCTTGCCGGTGATCTTTTTGATGGTGACGGTCTCCCCTGCTTTTGCCATTGTCAAAGGCATCATACTTCCGCTTCCCTTCCTGTTTGAATCTGGGATATCGCTGCGGTTAGTCAGCCGCAACTACCAACGTGGATAGTTTACGCTCACTAACCTTTTATGTCAATAGTTTTTTCACAATTAAAAGTTAGTTCATATGAACAAACAATTTTTCTGCCCGATTTTTTCCGTTTTTTCACCACAATCAACAACAACTAACTCAAATTATTGAATCAAAGTTAGCCATTGTTTACATTTTCTTGTTCTTTTTTGGCGGCATCTTGTAAACTATCACAAAGTTTTTTCTCTGCTCTGCTGTGCTCTTTTGCTGCAAATGACACAGCCGCGTGGTACAGTGGTCAGTCTGCACCGCGCGGCCGCGTGTCAAAAGGAGGATTTCTTTCCTGCCAGTGCGTGGACACCAGCAGGTGCCAGGATAAAAAGAGAGTATTTGAAAAGAGAATGACAAATTTTAAGCCGCCACGGCAAGGCGGAGAATGGGTGTTCCGCTGTGGAACAGCCGCAGATAGACTGCCGTGCACTTGCTCAGCTGGTCAAAATGCTTCTGCGCTGCATCCGGGTCGCCGTAGGACTTCCAGCAGCCGCAACAGGTAAAGTTCTTGCCGCGGTTCTCGATAAAGCCCACAACATCGCCCAGCGGATAGCCAAGGAACACCCCGATCTCATGCGGAAATTCTGCCGAACAGCACAGCTTGCGGGAAAGCTGAGTGAGCATATTGCCCACATCCGGCGCTTCGTCCGCTTCCGGCAGGCGGTAGCCCTCCTGCCGCAGAAAGCTCTGTACCTTTTCATCTGCCAGCACGGCAGTCAGCCTGCTTTCGCGGTAGACATACACAAGATATCGGTGGTTGAGCACGCAGCCCTTGAGCACCCGCACACGCAGGCCCTTGGGGTTCAGCTGAGTGTTCCAGTTTTTCACCCGGCGCGCAAGGTCGGCGCAGTCGCGGGTCTCATAGCGGAACAGGCCTGCCGGTTTCAGGCTTGCCAGCACCGGGGCACACTGTTCGATCATGACCGTTTCAAAATTGCGCTCCATGTCTGTGCCCTCCCGCCTTGTTTCTCCGGGCTATTGTTCCCCGGATGCGCCGTGGTTATAAGTTAGATATTTCTAACCCGGATTCCAAAAAAGAAGCAGCTTTGCGCGGAGCATTCAAGGCTTCGGCCTGCCGATCTGTTTCTTGTGGTTAGTTATTTCTAACGTGACTGTATCTTACCACAGCGGTGGTCCGTTGTCAACACTTTTCTTGAAAAAAGTTATTCGTGGCAAACCGCAGTTTTCTCCGCCTCGCTTTTTGTGCATTCTACCGTTTTGGCGCAGGCTGTGGTATAATGAGAAAAATTTATATTCTCTTAAAGGAGCACGCATCCATGCCACAGAACATTGCACCGCCGGGCCTGATCTCCCTTCTTGCCGCCGCACTGGCACAGCAGCCCACAAAGCCGCTGGTGCTGGCGCTGGATGGCCGCTGCGGCAGCGGCAAGACCACCCTTGCAAATACGCTGGCCCGGCAGTTCCCGGCCAGCATCACCCTGCACACCGATGATTTTTATCTGCCGCCTGCACAGCGCATCCGCGGCTGGGAGAAAACGCCCTGCGCCAATATGGACCTTGACCGCCTGCGGGACGAAGCCCTGCGCCCAGCCTACGAGAGCCAGCCGGTGCAGTACTGTGCCTATTCCTGCCGCGAGGGTGCGTACCTGCCCGCGCGGGAGCTGGCCGCGCAGCCGCTGGTGATTTTGGAGGGCAGCTACAGCCACCACCCGCTGCTGACCGGTTACGAAACGCTGCGGGTGTTCCTGACCTGCGCAAAAGAAGAGCAGACCCGCCGCCTGCAGGCGCGGGAGGGGGAGCGATATGCAACCTTTGCCGCCCGGTGGGTGCCGCTGGAGGAGGGCTATTTTGCGCAATACGGCATTGCCGAGTGCGCGGATTTTGTGGTGGATACCACCGCAGGCAGGACGATTTGAAATGGCTTCCGCGCCGCCGGCAAGACCAAGGTGCCATATAGCAAAGCGGAAGAACACCCCTTGAACCAAACAAAGCCGGACAGCTTGCGGGCTGTCCGGCTTTTGGTTTTGCCTGATCTACAGGCTGTTACTTATTCTTGTACATATCCTGATAATAGTTCTGGTAATCACCGCTGGTGACATGGTCCATCCACTCCTGATGGTTCAGGTACCAGTCAATGGTCAGCACGATGCCCTTTTCAAAGGGGGTCTCGGGGTACCAGCCCAGATCGTTCTTGATCTTGGTGGGGTCGATGCCGTAGCGGCGGTCGTGGCCCAGACGGTCGGCAACGTGCTTGATGAGGTCCTCGCTGATGCCCTCGTCCTGCAGGCGGTCATGCAACTGGTTGATGATGGTCTTGACGATGAAGATGTTGGGGCGCTCGTTGTGGCCGCCCACGTTGTACACCTCGCCGACCTTGCCGCCGTTGGCTACCATGTCGATGGCCTTGCAGTGATCTTCCACATACAGCCAGTCGCGGATCTGCATACCGTCGCCGTAGACGGGCAGCTGCTTGTGGTGCTTGACGTTGTTGATCATCAGGGGGATCAGCTTCTCCGGGAACTGGTAGGGGCCGTAGTTGTTGGAGCAGCGAGTGATGTTCACGGGCATGCCGTAGGTATCGTGGAATGCCATAACGAACATATCGGCGCTGGCCTTGGAGGAAGAATAGGGGCTGTGGGGGCACAGGGGGGTGGTCTCCATAAAGTAGCCGTCCGCACCCAGTGCGCCGTACACCTCATCGGTGGACACCTGCAGGTACTTCTTGCCCTCTTTCCAAGTCTTGGCATCGGCATCATACCATGCTTCCTTGGCGCGCTGCAGCAGGTTGACGGTGCCCATCACGTTGCTCTGCACAAAAATTTCGGGGTTCTTGATGGAGCGGTCCACGTGGCTCTCGGCGGCAAAGTTGATGACGTAATCGAAATCGTACTTCTGGAACAGGCCTTCCACCAGCTCCTTGTCGCAGATATCGCCCTGCACGAACACATGGCGGGGGTCGCCCTCCACATCCTTCAGGTTTTCCAGATTGCCGGCGTAGGTCAGCTTATCCAGATTGACCAGCAGGATCTCCGGGTATTTCTTGAGCATATAATGCACAAAGTTGGAGCCAATAAAACCGGCGCAGCCGGTGATCAGATAGGTTTTCATAGGTTCAATTTCCTCTTTTCAGTCTTTCATCCCGTTGTCGCCGTCCCAGTGGGCGAAGAAGCAGGCCAGAGCGTCTCTCCAGTCGCGCACATCGTTGCCCACGGTGCAGCGCAGCATCCGGTTGTCCAGTGCGCTCCACTTGGGGCGGTCGGCGCTTTCCGGGTGCTTTGCCTTGTATTCCTCGCTGGTGCAGGGTGCCACAGCGGCATCCACGCCGGACAGGCGGATGATCTCGGACGCAAAATCATACCACGAGCAGATGCCCTCGCCGGTGCAGTGATACAGGCCGTACTCGTGGGTCACGCACAGCTGTAGGATCTCGTGGGCCAGATCCACCGCGTTGGTGGGGTTGCCGCACTGGTCATTGACCACTTCCAGCTTGCCAAACTTCTTACCTGCGTTCACGATGGTCTTGACGAAGTTCTTGCCGTAGTAGCTGTAGAGCCACGCGGTGCGCACGATGAAGTGACGGTGGCAGAACTGCTCCACATACTTTTCGCCCATGAGCTTGGTAGAGCCATAGGCGCTGATGGGGCCGGGAATGGTGGCTTCGTCCTGTGCAACGCCGCCGTTCTCACGGCCGGAGAACACATAATCGGTGGAGACGTGTACCAGTCGTGCACCGGTCTTTTCCGCTGCCTGTGCCAGATTGCGGGGGCCGAGGGCGTTTGCCTTGAAGGCGGCATCATGGTTCACTTCGCAGCCGTCCACATTGGTGTAGGCAGCGCAGTTGATGATGACATCCGGGCGGTTGCGGCGGATGAACTCGTCCACCATTTTGTAGTTGGAGATATCCAGATCCGGCAGGTCCACGGCGATCACCGTGGCATTGAGCAGCTTTTCGGGGATGGGGCCGATCTCGCTGCGGCCTTCGCGCAGCTGCTTGAGGATCTCGGTGCCCAGCTGACCCTTGCAGCCGGTAACAATGATTTTCATATGGGTATGCCTCTCTTTTGCTTAATAGCGCAGCTTGCCGTCTGCAACGTTCTTCAGGTGCTGGCCGTAAGGACTCTTGCCGTAGCGCTCAGCGCTTTCCAGCAGGGTGTCGCGGTCGATCCAGCCGTACTTGAAGGCGATCTCTTCCGGCGCACTGATCTTGATGCCCTGGCGCTTCTCGATCATGCGCACAAAATCGGCTGCCTCCACCAGACTGTCCATGGTGCCGGTGTCCAGCCATGCAAAACCGCGGCCCAGCAGCTGAACATCCAGCTCGTCCTTCTTCAGATACATGTCATTCAAGGTGGTGATCTCCAGCTCGCCGCGGGCAGAGGGCTTGACCTGCTTTGCCATCTTCACAACCTCTTTGTTATAGAAGTACAGGCCGGTGATGGCGTAGTTGGACTTGGGATGCTGCGGCTTTTCCTCCACGCTGAGCACCTTGCCGTCCTTGTCGAACTCCACGATGCCAAAACGCTCCGGGTCCTGCACATAGTAGCCGAACACGGTGCAGCGGCCTTTGTTTTCCGCATTGGCGGCGGCGGTCTTGAGGATCTTGGAGAAGCCGTTGCCGTAGAAGATGTTATCGCCCAGGATCATGGCGCAGCAGTCGTCGCCAATGAACTCTTCGCCCAGAATAAAGGCCTGTGCCAGACCATCCGGAGAGGGCTGAACTTTATACTGCAGATGGATGCCGTACTGGCTGCCATCACCCAGCAGCGCCTCAAAGCGAGGCGTATCGGTCGGGGTGGAGATGATCAGGATATCCTGAATGCCTGCCAGCATCAGCGTGGACAGAGGATAATAGATCATCGGCTTGTCGTAGACGGGCAGCAGCTGCTTGCTGGTGACCATGGTCAGCGGGTAAAGCCGGGTGCCGGCACCGCCGGCAAGAATGATACCTTTCATATTTGTGCACTCCTTTAAAATAGATTGAAAAGTTGTGCAGCTGTACGCCGCCCAGACGGAAGACCGCCCGGATGACGTATGGATTCAAAGCGGAGCTGCGTCCGCTGTAAACGATTTTGGGGCTGCTCTCCCCTGCCCGGAACGGCAAAATGGGATAGCAGTTCACTTTATTTTACTATCAAATCACACAAAAAGCAAGAAAGAACGGCTTTTCCGAAAAATTTTCCGGAAAAGCCGTTCTGAAACTCCTTCAATCTCGCATTTGTTCCGCCCAAAAGGCCCCCTCTCCGAGGGGGCTGGCAACCACAGGCATTGACTGGGGGAGTTACCACGCAAAGCCCCACTTGGAGAAATAGCGCAGCAGGCTGCGCAGCTGCCACAAAAAGGGCTTCAGACTGCGGTGCGCGGCGCGGTGCCATGCATGGATGGCCGTATACTGGGGCACCAGATACGCTTTGCCCCGGGTGCGCATCTTCTGGGTGAGGTCGGCATCCTCCACGTACATGAAGTAGTCCTCGTCAAAGCCGCCCACAGCCTTGAACACCGCAGTGTCCACGGCCGAGAAGCTGCCGGTGCAGAACTCGATCTCGGTGGGTTTTGTCAGGTCTTTGTCCGCCATGAGATAGCGCTCGTTGTACTTTGCCCAGAATTTCAGGCAGGGCAGCTGGCGGTACACCATGGCCCGCACACTGCACCGGCGCAGCGGCAGGCGCTGGGGCCGCCCGTCCGGGAAGGTGAGTGCGGGCCGCGTCATCACCACGCCGGGGTGCTGTGCCATCCAGTCCGCAAGGTCACTCAGCGTATCCGCAGTGAGCTGGATATCCGGGTTCAGGATAAAGTGCACCCGGCTTTGCAGCAGGCTGAGCACCGTGTTGTGGCCGGTGCCAAAGCCGCCGTTCTCTGTGCGGCAGAGCACCTCCACCTTCTGGTCCTTGCGGATGTGCAGGGTGCCGTCCTTTGCGGCCTTGGCAAGGCACTGGCCGCTGCCGTCCGGGCTGGCGTTGTCCACCAGATACAGTGTCAGCGGGTAGCGGCGGGTGCAGTCCAGCACGGTCTGTGCCGCCCTGAGCGCTTCATCCGCGCCGTTATAAACTACGATACAAGCAGAAAGCTCCACCGGGGTTCCTCTTTTCAATCAAAAATTCCTCATAAAGCTCGCCCTTCGGGAGAGCTGCCTGCGCAGCAGACTGAGAGGGTTTTACTCCAGCGGTTTGATGTCAAAGCTGAAGTCCTCTTTCATCAGGTCAAAGTTCGGGTTCATGCAGGGGTCGCCTGCGGCCAGCTGCTTTGCCCACCGCTTCTGGAAGCGCTCCACCTCCGAGATAAAGCGCTTGCGCTTGACCGGGTTCTCGTCCAAACCGCGGCTCTTGCTCTCGTAGTGGTACAGCTGTGCAAAGGGGGTGAACACGTTGGTATAGCCCGCTTCGCGCACGCGCACGCAGAAGTCCACATCGTTGAAGGCCACAGCAAAGCTCTCGTCCAGACCGTTCACCTGCTCGTAGACGCTCCTGCGCACCATCAGGCAGGCGGCAGTGACCGCATACACATCCTGTGCATAGACCAGACGGCCCATATAGCCGGGGTGGCCCACCGGGAAGTTCTTGTGCATGTGGGCCGCAAGGGTCAAAAAGCCGAAGCCGATGCCCGCGTGCTGGATGGTGTTGTCCGGATAAAGCAGCTTTGCGCCCACGCAGCCCACACGGTCCTGCTGGGCGTACATGAGCATTTCTTCGATCCAGCGCGGAGAAATGACCTCGGTATCGTTGTTGAGCAGCAGCAGGTATTCGCCGGTGGCTTCCTTTGCGCCAAAGTTGTTCAGGGCGCTGTAGTTGAAGCCGGTGCCCTGCCATGTGATCACCTTCAGGTTCTTGTGCTCCTTCTGCAGCTTTTCATAGCAGCGGAAGGTGGCAGGCTCCCTGCTGTTGTTCTCGATGACGATGATCTCAAGATCCTCATAGGTGCTCCTGCGGTAGATGGACTCCACGCAGGTGCGCAGGTCGGAAGAATGGTCGCAGCTGGGGATCAGGATGCTGACCCGGCCCGGCTTTGTGATGGTATAGTCCGTCTTATAGAAGCCCGGCGTACCCGGGATCATGGAAACTTCATCCACCGGCACACCCACACGCTCGTAGTGAGCATACAGGGCCTTGACCGCAGCTTCCAGACAGTAGGTCTTGGCCGAAATGTTGCTTGCCACGCTGGTGGGGCTGGAGCGCCAGTAGTACAGCAGATGCGGGATATGCACGATCTTGTGCGCCTTTTCGGTCAGGCGCAGGTAGAGGTCATAGTCCTGACTGCCGTTGTAGGCTGCACGCTCATCGCCGCCCACAGCGGCCAGCAGCTTTGCGCTGAACACGCTCAGGTGGCAGATATAGTTGTTGGAGCGCAGATTATCCAGCATATAATCCGGCTTGAAATGGTAAACGGTCAGATGGTCGATGTCGCCCTCAAAGGTCACTTCATCCGTATACACAAAGTCTGCGCCCTGTTCGGCAATGGCCTGTGCCACGTACCACAGAGCACAGGGGTGCAGGATATCATCGTGGTCCAGCAGGGCGATGAACTCGCCCGTTGCCAGCGCAAAGCCCTGATTGGTGTTGCCCGCAATGCCCTCGTTCTTTTCCAGCTTCTGGTAGCGGATGCGGGGGTCTTCCGCAGCACGGGCTGCTACGGTCTGGCCCACCGTCTCGTCCTGACCGGCGTCCACAAGGCACAGCTCCCAGTTCTGATAGGTCTGGTTCTGCACCGAGTCCAGCAGCTCCACCAGAAACTGCTGCGGCGTATTGTACAGCGGCACCACGATGCTGATGCGCGGCGCGGCGGGCTGGTCGGCCGCCTGCCTTACCAGCAGCTCTGCGCTGGCAAAGCGGTCGGCGCGCATGGTCCTGCCCGGGAACAGCTTCGCATATTCCTTTTTGGCCTTTGCCTGCGCACACACGCCGGAAATGCCCACCCGGCGCAGCTGGCCCAGAAAGACGAACGGCGGGAAGGTGTGTGCCAGCTGACGGCCCTTGCTGACAAAGTAGCGCAGCGGCCAGCTCATCTTCCAGAAAGTAGAGCTGGTCACATTGTTCAGCGTCTTTTCCAGATCCTGCTCATGGCTGCGGCTCAGCGAAAGATCGCTGCGCAGGCGTTCCAGCTGAGCCGTCTGCTCTTCGCTGGTGCGCTCGGCCTGCTGCATCCGCTCTCGCAGATCGTCCAGCGTCATCTCGTAGCCTGCCAGCAGCTGCTGTGCATCCTGCACAGCGGCGCTGCGGCAGAACAGCGCGGTCTGCTGGGCTTTGCCGCGGTTCTTCCACTCAAAATCCCGGTACAGGCCCTGTGCGGCCAACTGCTTTGCACAGTCAGCCATGGCCGATGCATCGGTGCATACCAGCAGCACCTGTGCACACTGCAGTACGGGCAGATCCACCCATTCCGGGTCCTCCACCACCAGCAGGGCAGCGGTGCCCTGCTCTGCATTCTCCGGCAGCAGCTGTGCGCCGGCCTTTTCCAGTGCTTCGGCCAGTGCGCCGTTGCCGCCCAGCACCTGAATGCTGGCAGGGGTCAGCTCCCGCACGATGCGCTGCGCCAGTGCACGGCAGCGCTCGGCCTGTCGTTTGGTTTCTTTTTCCTGATCCATTCCGATCTCCGCTCCTATGGAACTTTTTTTATCTTAAAATGATCTCTCAAAAAATCACACGTTTTATAGTATACCAAATCCGGCATGATTTGAGAAGGTTTTGCGCGCATTTCTTTGCAGTTTTCCACTGCTTACCAGTGGAACAGGCTGTGCAGCCAGCCAAAGAACCCACCGCCGGAGCTGCCGGAAGTGGAAATGCTCACACCCGTGTAGTAGTGGCTCAGGATCTCCCGGTAGCCCATGCCCTGCTCCTGTGCGTAACCCACAGCACCGCACTGGCTCATGCCCACGCCATGGCCAAAGCCGTAATAGGTCATGCAGGGAGTGCCGCTTTCGTCCGCGCCAAAGTCGAAGCAGTAGCGGGAGGACACGAACTGGCCGATATAGCGGTAG
>OGPP01002251.1_pt1 | contig 11910 bp, 11 predicted proteins | sample 1553021 | NCBI WGS metagenome assembly OGPP01 (sample SAMEA2580217, study PRJEB22360) | human gut metagenome | biome: human gut; feature: human-associated habitat; material: faeces | place: Denmark | collected 2008/2010
AGAGAGATGGGGCTTCCATTTTATGATCCGTTATTAATTATTGAAAAAACACAGGGGCGTATGTCAGATGATCATCAATGGATTATGATTCTAAAAAAGGAGGGCTGATCAAAAATGGAAATTCGCAATTTTGATGCATATTCTCCCTTGCATAAGAGCGGTCATACTTCCAAGGGAGATCAGCTCAAATGGAAAATTGATGACAGGTGGTATAAGGCTGATTATATGGGATATGAAGGTTTATCTGAAGTTCTTGTATCTGACCTTTTGCAGAAGAGTACCTGTCCTTTCCCTTTTGTTGAGTATGAAGCAGCTGTAATTGAGTATAATGGGAAAATATTTCAGGGCTGTTCCAGTTTGGATTTTCTGAAAGCAAATCAGGTTCTGATTCCGCTGGAAAAATTGTATCGTCGATATACAGGTGAAAGTCTGGCAGTAAAGCTCTCAGATTTTGCGGATGTTTCAGAACGCATTCAGTACCTGGTAACTCAGGTGGAAGAAATTACTAAAATAGATAATTTTGGAGCGTATCTGACTGCAATGCTGGAAATAGATGCGTTTTTCATGAATGAGGACAGACATACCAACAATATTGCGGTCATTTATAATGAAAAGACACAGAAATATGAACTAAGTCCTTTTTTTGATCAAGGACTTTGTATGTTTGCTGACATAAATCAGGATTATCCTATTGATCAGTCATTGGAATATTGTTTGGGAAAAATTGAAGCGAAGCCATTTTGCTCTGATTTCGATATACAGTTGGATGCAGCAGAAGAACTGTATGGCATTCAGATTGGTTTCCAATTTACATTCAAAGACATTCAGATATACTTACAGAAAAATTCGGAAAATTATCCAAGGATTCACAGATTGTCTATTGAAAATTTGGCAGGGCTGTGCTATAATTTTATTTGTGATGCCTATGCACATGATACATTGTTACTGTGGATAGCAAGGGGTGAAATCGAATGAATGAACCTGTTCAAATGACATTAGACTTATATACGGGTATTACCGAACAGTCAGAGGACACACCCGTTTTAGATAATATAACACCGCTTTCCATAGCCTCTCAAATAACATATGACTTTAAATTGACAGGGCTTACAGAGAACTATCCCGAACAGAAATGGGCAGCTGCATTTATAGACCTTCTGTTAGCGATGAAGAAGGTCAAAGATAAAGCGGTTGAGGCAGGAAAAGAGTTTCCGGAGCCAGAGATTATCTAAAAATCATGTCTTATGTCGGTACTGCCCATAAGCAGGGGCATAACGCATATGACGCAATAAGAAAAGCTTTTTCAGGATGCCCTGAGTTTATCTTTGCATAGGGGGTTCTGAATAGTTACGTTATAAAAATGAATACGGAAAGGATACCCTGTTCTAATATAACAATTGGTTATATCAGAAAGTTTGGTGGAATTATATAAAAAAATTGTCAAAATCGTATAAAAGTTAGATTTGACAAGGACGGAGGAGGGGAGTATACTTCAGCTATGCCAAAGAACAAGGGCGTTCCGGAGTGATTCGGAGCGCCTTTTCTGTTATGATAGCATATAATGTGTTCTTTCCGGTATGAATGGTGGAAGAGGAGGAAAAGCAATGAAGAAGCTGGAAATTAATTCAATATCGTCCATGGGGGGTACGCCCGTCCATGGATGTGGAGCCGCCGACAGCGGCTTATATGGAGAAACTTGCAGCGCTGGCCCAGGAGTCCAGCGTGGAAAAGATGGTGTGTACGTGAGAGAAGTGTGCGATATTCTGATTCGGGACTGCCGGATTCTGACTGGAGACTTTACCATAGAAGAACACGTCTCGGTGGCGGTGAAGGATAAAATAATACATGCCATAGGAACACCAGAAGAACTGGATCAGCGTTTTTGCGCAGCGGAGGTGCTGGAAGCAGATGGAAATCTTCTGATGCCCGGCTTTATAGACGGTCATACCCATACCTGCCAGCAGCTTCTGCGGGGCAGGACGGCGGATGAGTACCCTATGATCTGGACCCGTTTTTTGGTTCCTTTTGAGAGTAGCCTGAGCCCTGAAGATGTACGTGCTTCGGCGCGTCTGCACTGCGTGGAGATGATCCGGGCCGGTATAACCGGTTTTGCCGATGCCGGCGGCGTCCATATGGATCAGGTAGCCGAGGCAGTGATGGAGACGGGGATGCGCGCGGCGCTCTGTCCGTCTACCATGGACATGGGCAATGTAGTCTGCGGGGAGATGAAACACTCCGCCGAAGATTGTATCCGGCTGACAGAGGAACTGCACAGCCGGTATCAGGGAGCCGGGGATGGCCGGGTGGATATCTGGTTCGGCATACGGCAGCTGATGACCTGTTCAAAAGAACTGATAGAAAAGATTGTGGAAAAGGCAGAGGAGTTAGACACAGGCATTCATATGCACCTGTGCGAGCATAAGGACGAGGTCAGCTTCTGCCTGCAGAATTATAAAATGCGCCCGGCTGCGTTTCTGCAGTCGGTGGGAGCGCTGAGTCCCAGGCTTCTGACGGCTCACAATGTACTTTTGACAGAGCGTGACATTACGCTCTTGACGGACAACGGAGTGCATGTCATTCATTGTCCAATGGCGAACTTCATCAACCACGGTTTTCCCAAGGTTCCTTCAATGCTGGAGCGTGGAGCGTCTATTGGAATCGGCTGCGATGGCGCATCCAATATTGCGTTGGATATGTTTACACAGATTCGGGCGCTGAAGGCGGGGGTGACGGCCCAGTGGGGGCTTCCGGTATTTGATCCGGTGGCTGTACCCAACGATCAGCTTCTGCGGATGATTACTTTAGGAGGTGCCCAGGCAATCCGCCATGGAGATACGCTTGGCGTGATTGAGGAGGGAAAGACAGCGGATCTGATTGTGATGGATGTGAAGGGCCCCCATATGCGGCCGACGCAGCGGCTTCTCAATGCGGTGGTTTCTGCCGGAAACAGTCATGACATTCTTCATACCATCATTGACGGAAAGCTGGTTATGAAAGATCGGCAGCTGGTGGAATTGGATGAAGAAAAGATCATTGCAGATGCAGAGCAGCATATGAGAGAAATAAACAGAAAGTCGGGGATTTGATATGAGCAAAAAGATTTTGTACAGCTGTGATACCGGCGTGGACGACGCTCTGGCGCTTGCTTATCTGGCGGCCCAGGAAGAGTGCGAGGTGGTGGGGGTTACCTGCTCCTACGGCATGAGTTATGTGGGTGACGTTTTCCGGAACACAAAGGAAGTCCTTCGGCTCTGCGGAAAGCCGGAGATTCCGATAGTTATGGGAAGTGAAGTGCCGCTCAGCGGGGAACATATCGATTTCAGCGGCGGCAGCATGTTTCACGGCATGTCCGGGATCGGCGGCGTACTTCCGCCCAGCACCCCCGAAGACTGGGGAGATGCGAAGCCGGAGGATGCCACTGATTTTATTATTGAGATGATTGAGACATACGGCAAAGAACTGTATTGGGTCACAAGCGGTCCTATGACGGATATTGCGAGAGTGCTTCGGAAAGATCCGTCTGTTGCGGAAAAGGTGGGGGCGGTTTACATTATGGGAGGTGCGCTGGCCACTCCTGGAAATGTTGGGAATGTGATGGAGGCAGTGATGGAAGCCAACGTCCGTCTGGACGTGCAGGCGTGCTATGAAGTGCTGACTTCCAAACTTCCGGTAGTACTTGTGGGGCTGGATGTGACCCGCAAGACGCTGTTTACGTATGAGGATCATGAACGGTGGCATACCATCGGTACAGAGAGTGCGCTGTTCCTTTATGAGAGCCTGAAGTATTATCTGGGTGCGTACAAACAGTTCCATTCGTATTTAAACGGCTGCGGGCTTCATGATCCGCTAGCTGCGGTGGCGGCAATCCACCCCGAGATTCTCACAACGATCCCGATGCATCTGACCTGTTTTACAGAAGGGCCTCTGCGGGGGAGAACCACGGAGGATGTATGGAGATGCAATGACCCGGAATACAGCATGAAAGCAGCCATGTTTGTGGATGTGAAGGCGTTTCAAAACGAGTTTTTCGGAAAAGTGGAGGCAATGCTCCGCAATCACTAGACGACAGACGGGGGGACCGACGATGGATCGTATATATGTAGCGGGATTTGATGTGTTTTATCCCGATTGGCTGGAAAAACGGTATTTAGAGTACAGGGCTCTATGCGCCGGATATGGTTTTGAGATGCAGGCGCAGAAAGCGGCGCCGGATGCAGGGAAGACCCTGGGAGAACAGATTTTTTTCAAGAACATTCATTGTATCGAGATCAGTGATTATGTGGTGGCCAATGTCAACTGTTTTCGGGGCGGGGAACCGGACAGCGGCACCTGTTTTGAGATCGGATATGCGTATGCCCTTGGGAAGAAGATATACGGGTATCTGGACGATACCAGAACCATGATGGAGAAGATCGGAGGGGAGACGGATCAGGACGGCTTCCTAGTTGAAAACTTCGACCTTCCCGTGAACCTGATGCTGGGATGCAGCATGACGCTGATCCAGGGCGACCTGGAACATTGTCTGCAAGAAATTCGGAGAAGAGAGGGGAAAGGCTGATGGGACATTTGCTTGAGGTAAAAGATGTAACCAAGATCTATGAGGGCGGTGTGCTAGCCAATCACAATGTAAACTTCACCGTAGACGAGGGCGAGATTCATGCTCTTGTAGGTGAGAACGGAGCGGGAAAGAGTACGCTGATGAAGATGCTTTACGGTTTGGAGAGTATCACCATGGGGCATATCTACATGAACGGAGAGGAGCTGAAGCTCCAGTCCAGTAAGGATGCTATCGCCCATGGCATTGGAATGGTGCATCAGCATTTTATGCTGGTGGATTCCCTGACCGGAGCGGAGAACATGATGCTGGGAATGGAAAAGACCAGTTTCGTGTCCAACAAAAAGCGGGACATTGAGATTACCAACGAAGTGGCGAAAAAGTACAATTTTGACATCGACGCATCCCGAAGAGTCCGGGATATGAGTGTGGGAATGAAACAGAAGCTGGAGATTCTGAAGATTCTCTACCGAAGCGCCAAACTGATTATTCTGGATGAGCCCACGGCGGTTCTGACGCCTCAGGAGACAGAGGAGCTGTTCGAAAAGCTTCTGGATCTGAAAAAGAAAGGCATGACCATCATTTTCATTTCTCATAAGCTGAACGAGGTAAAACGCATCAGCGACCGGATCACCGTACTCAAGGGTGGCCTAACCAAGGGAACGCATTTGACGAAGGATGTCACGGTGGAAGATATTTCCAACCTGATGGTCGGCCGGGAAATTACCTTTGATTACGACAAAGAAAAGATTACGCCGGGAGAAGAGGTTCTGAAGGTTGAAAAACTGGCGTATGTGGACAAATTTAAGATTCCCAAGCTTTCGGGTGTCAGCCTGAGTGTCCGCAGAGGCGAGATTGTGGGAATTGCAGGTGTTGAGGGCAATGGCCAGAGCGAACTGATTTCCATTATCACCGGCAATATGCGCGCCATCGACGGAAGGGTATTTTTAAACGGCAAGGATATAACCCGGGAGTCGATAACGAACATCCGCAGGATCGGTATGTCCCATGTACCGGAAGACCGTATGATGAACGGATGCGCGGCTGAGATGAGCGTGCAGGAGAATCTGACGGTTTCCAATATCGATACATTTGCCAACGGCGCGGGAATAATCCAGAAGTCAAAGATCAAGAAACACTGCCAGGAACAGATCAAAGAGTTTATGATCAAGGCCAGGGATGAAAACCAGTCCATCGGCAGCCTGTCCGGCGGAAATATTCAGAAAGTGATTGTGGCCAGAGAATTTAAGGCGGAAAGCGATCTGCTGGTGCTGAATCAGCCCACCCGAGGCGTGGACGTGGGTGCGATCTCCTTTATCCATTCGAAGATTTTGGAGATGCGGAGTCATAAAAAGGCAATCCTTCTGGTTTCGGCGGATCTGAATGAGCTGATCTCACTGAGCGACCGGATTCTGGTTATGCACAAGGGTAAGGTAGTGGCTGCTCTGAGAAACGAACCGAAAGTCACCGAGCAGGAGTTGGGACTTTATATGCTCGGAATCAAGAAACAGGAGGGATTGGGATAAGTCATGGAAAATAAAAAAACAAATGCTAAAAAATTTGATGTCATGAATTATTTCAGTGTCATCCGAATTGCCGCGGCGCTTCTTTTGTCTATTGTCCTGATCTTTGTGATTATTTTCTTCGTGAGTGAGACGCCGGGACTGGCAATTCAGAAACTGATGCTGGGGCCTCTGGAGACCAAGCGCAGCTTCTTTAACGTGGTAGTGCGGGGTATTCCGCTGTTATTTACAGGTCTGGGTTTGTCGCTCTGCTTAAAGAGCGGTATCTTCAACATTAGCTCCGACGCGTCTTTCTATATGGGCGCGGTGGTGGCGACGGCGATTGCGATTTCATTTCCCCTGCCCAACATTGTGCATCAGGCGGTTCTGATTATCGCAGCGGCGATTGTAGGCGGATTGATTTCCATGCTGCCGGTTATCGTCAATAAGTATACAAAAGTAAATCCGGTGGTTCTGGCGATTATGGCTAACTCCATCTTTTACTACTTTGGGATGTCCATTGTCAGTTCCTTTTTTCTGGAGCCAAGCGGAAGCTGGGGAAGTTACAAGTTCCCGGACCATGCGCGGATGGGAACCATGATTCAGGGAACCACCCTTCACTATGGTTTTCTGGTTGTGATTGCAGTGACGATTTTTGTCATTATCCTGATGAACAAGACTTCCTTCGGTTATAAGGTTCGTGTGACGGGAAGCAACCCCGATTTTGCAAAAGCATCTGGTATTAAAACCAGCTTCGTGATTCTTCTGGCTCAGTTTATCGGCGGCGCAATCGCCGGCATGGGCGGTGCCATTGAGATCGTGGGCGTGTACAAGCGTTTCCAGTGGCAGACTCAGACGAACTATGTATGGGATGGTCTGCTGATCTACATGCTGTCCAACGGCAACCTCACATATATACCGCTGACGGCATTTTTCATCGCGTACCTGCGTGTAGGAGCGGAGATCATGTCCCGCGCTACGGGTCTGGATCCGGAAATCGTGACGTTTTTGCAGGGAATTATCATTTTCCTGGTGGCGTCTCAGAAATTCCTGTATTTCATTAAGCGGAGACACGATCAGAAGATGTCTCTCAAACAGGCAGAGGAGGAAGGAGGTGCAGCAGCATGATGGAGTTCTTTTTATCCTCGACATTCTGGAAGACGGTGCTGGCCAGCACCACGCCGGTTATGCTGGCAACGCTGGCGGCCAATATGATGACCAAGGCGGGAATCTTCAATCTGGCGATCGAGGGAACTATGCTGATCTGTGCGTTGACCGGAGTCGTTGTCAGTGCCTTCACTCAGAATCTCTGGATCGGCTGTATTGCGGCGGTGGCTATGGGGATTCTGGTATCCTTTATATTCGGGTATTTCTCCCTGATTATGAAGGGAGCAATGAACGCCTGCGGCGTGGCCATGAACCTGATCGCTACCGGCGGAACCGTATTTGTTCTGGTAATGCTGACAGGCAGCAAGGCCAACTCAAGCGCACTCAAGAGTCTTACGTTCCCGGTTGTGGATATTCCTGTTATTAAAGATATTCCGGTTTTTGGAACCATTATTTCCGGACAGAACATGGCTACTTATATTGGATGGGCAATTGTGGCTCTGACGGCATGGATGCTCTATAAAACCAAGCTGGGCATCAACATCCGGGCAGTTGGCGAGAATCCTGCGGCAGCCAAAGCATCCGGTATCAACGTAATCTGGCATCAGTTTGTGGCGCTGGCGATCTGCGGTGTGTCCTGTTCCTTCGGTGGCATGTATCTGTCCATGGGAGCGCTTCGCTCCTTTACTACGGGCATGGTTGCTGGAAGAGGATATATGTCTCTTGCTATGGATGCCATGAGTCAGGGCAATCCGGTGATCGGATGTTTAAGCTCTCTGCTTTACGGATTTTCCGATACAATTACTGTGTATCTTCAGCTTTACAGCAAGATCGATCTGAAGCTGATCGAGGCGTTCCCGTATCTGTTCATCATCGTTGTCCTTGTGATTATCCAGGGCATCCGCAAGATGGTGGCCCACAGAAAAGAAAAGCTTGCAAGCCTGAACCAGGCAGCATGATAAATCACCCACATTAAAGGAGGAGAAAAAATGGCTCAGGAATATTATGATCCGTGGTCAAACACAAAAACAATCAATGGACTGGACGCAGACCTCGTAATTTCAGCTCTGCAGAAATGCATCCGCCGGGGAGAGGAGGATACGGCTCTCCGCATGGCATATGAGCTGTATATGACTTCTACTTTCCATGAGGAGAAGATGTGGAACCGTCTTCTTGTTATCCCGGTAGAGGATATTGGTTTCGGCAATGTAGAGGCGGCTGCGGTTGTAAAGAACCTGTATGATCTGCACAAAGAATTCCCTTATAAAGACGGGGATCGGCCGATTTTCTTTATGTTTGCAATCCGCTATCTGTGCAAGTGCCAGAAAGAGCGTTCTACCGACCATATCAAGAACATTATCATGAAGGAATTTGATGCCGGATACGTTCCGGAGATTCCGGATTATGCGATTGATATGCACACCATTCAGGGGCGCGCAAGAGGCAGAGATGTATTTTATTTCTTGGATGAGGCAAGTAAAGTTCAGCCGCTTTGGGAGGAATACGATGATTCATATCGCCTAAAGCTCTATGATATTTGCAAAAAAGAAGCTGAGCAGAACAAGGAGGAAAAGTAACATGAAAAAAATGAACAGAGTTGCAGCGGCAGGTATGGCCGCAATACTGGTCGCAAGTGCGCTGACTGCATGCAGCAGCGGCAACAACAAACCCTCTGAGACACAGGCTCCAGAGCAGACTGAGGCAGAGAAAGAAACCGCTGCTCCAGAGCAGACTGAGGCAGAGAAAGAAACTGCTGCTCCTGTAGCAGATAATGGCGAACTGAAAGAAGTTTACGTATTTATCCGTGACAGAGGTGATCTGTCTTTCTGGGACAGCATGGCTGAAGGCGCAGACCGTTCGGTTACCGATTATGCAGACAGAGCGAATGTGCATGTGGTAGAGACAACTGCAGATTTGCAAGCAAATCTGCAGGCTATGTATGAGGCGGCTGACACAGGTGCAGACCTGATTATTACCTATACCGAATTTAAGGATAACCTAGTAGAAGTTGCTAATGAATTCCCAGACATCGATTTCACTCTCATCAGCGAGGATGTATCTGATCAGTGCGAAAACGGTAACGTATATGGCGTTGACTTCGCTACCAGCCAGGCAGCTTACCTAGGCGGTATCGTAGCAGCAGATCTGGCAAAGAGCGGTGTAATTGGCTTCATCGGTGGCATGGACGAGGCCTTGGTAATTCAGGAATTCTTGTGGGGCTACATTCAGGGTGCAAAGGCTTACAATCCTGACATCAAGATCGTTAGCAATTATGTAGGTGGATGGAATGATCCAGATACAGCTAAGACGCAAGCTATGACGCAGTATAACGATGCCAAAGCAGACGTTATCTTCGCATGTGCAGGTGGATCCGGCAACGGTGTTCACAATGCGGCAGGTGAGACAGGCAAGTATGTGATCGGTGTTGACAGTGACCAGTCTTTACTGTATGCAGACGACAAGACAATTCAGTCTAGGTTCGCTACGTCTGTTGTGAAAGAGGTAGGAAACGTAGTTTATAACGTAATTGGCGAGTGGCTGGATAACGACGGTGAGCTTCCTTACGGCGAGTACAAGATCCTCGGTATCGATGATGGAGCAGTAGGCATCGTAGAAGGCGATGTTTTAAACGGTTTACTTTCTGACGAGGGAAAAGCTGCTCTGGAAGCTGCAAAGGCCGGTATCGCTGATGGTTCTATAGAGGTAAAGAGCGCTCTTGGTAAAAGCCAGGATGAAGTTAAAGCATTCATCAACGAGAACTGTCAGTAATTCGTGTGTAATGTCTTAACTGGACATCGAGGCTGACAACCAGCAGAAAACTCTTTTTTAAAAACTTTGAGGAGTGTGTTTTATCACACTCCTCTTAATGTATGGGGGATAAATGTCAACTAAAACAGGCATCCTTATGCAAACGCCAAAAAGAAATGACTTTTTCCTGCCAATGTCATTAAGAGTCGAAGATTCATCTGTAGAAAAAAGCAGCGATGGCGAAATCGTAGATTTTATCTTTTCAAAAGATGCCAGCGTTTTTCAATATGATAATTTACTTCGGCTACAGCAGGCGTCCAGACCGCGGTCCTTGCTAAAAAGGTGGCGGAGACTGTAAAAGAAAACTACGGAATGTGGAAGGACGAGGCGGAAGCGCTGACACTGGCGCAGATGTATGCCCTTCTTGAAAAGAAAGGATAGGGATTATGGATAAAAAGACGTATGTGTTAAGAGGAATCATTGTTCACACACCTGATTTTAATACCATTGAGTACCATGAAAATGAATATGTGGTCTGTGAGGACGGCGTTTCAAAGGGAATTTTTAAGGAGCTGCCGGAGGAATACAGGGAGATTCCGGTCATTGACTATAAGGATAAGTTCATTATCCCGGGCATGTGCGATATGCACGTCCACGCGCCTCAGTACGGCTTCAGGGGAATCGGCATGCTTTTGGACTGCAATTCGGAGTGGGAGACTTGGTTTGACAAATATTCCTTCCCGGAGGAGAGCCGCTATGCGGATATTGCGTACGCGAAAAAGGCGTACACACGCTTTGTGGATGACATGCTCACAAAGACAACCACTACCAGGGCCTCTGTATTTGCCACCATCCACCGTCCGGCAACGGAATTTCTGATGAGGAAAATGGCAGATGCAGGCATGGCGGCCTACGTGGGCAAGCTGAACATGGACCGAAATTCCAGATTCGGCCTTCAGGAAACAACAGAGGAAACGCTGGAGGAGACAGAACGCTGGCTTCAGGAGACAATGGAGGGATACGGCTCTGTGAAGCCTATTCTGACCCCGAGATATACGCCCACCTGCACGGATGAGTGCATGGAGGGCCTTGGAAAGCTGGCTGTAAAGTACAATGTCCCCATTCAGTCCCATCTGTCCGAGGGGTTGGATGAGATTGAGTGGGTAAAGGAACTGAAGCCGGAGATTTCCTGCTACGGCGACGCCTACGACATGTATGGGCTGTTGGGAAGCACGGTTCCGTCCCTGATGGCCCATGTGGTCCATCCTACGGATGTGGAGTTTGAGCTGCTTACAAAGCGCAATGTGATGGTGGCCCATTGTCCCCAGTCCAATATGAACGCCGCCGGAGGCGTTGCCCCCATTATGAAGATGGTGGATGCCGGGATCAAGGTCGGCCTTGGCACGGACATGGCGGGCGGCTGCAATTTAAGCATTCTGCGCACCATGACGGACGCGATTCAGGCAAGCAAGCTGAGATGGGTGTACACGGAGCGAAATGGGGAGCCATTCGCAAAGAAGCATTTCCTGACCGTTGCAAATGCCTTTTATCTGGCGACAAAGGGTGGCGGCGCCTTCTTCGGCAAAGTGGGAAGCTTTGAGCCGGACTATGAATTTGACGCCGTTGTTCTGGACGACGGGCCTCTGGCTGACTTCGTGGAAAGAGATTTAAAAGACAGGATGCAGCGTATTCTGTGGCGCCACAATGAGCGCACAGTATGCGCGAAGTATATACAAGGCAGAGCGGTTTATGTTCAGGAGGCAATGTCATTTAGTTAATTTTCAAGGTTAGATCTTATACATGAGGTCTAACCTCTTTTTTAGTTTTTCCCTAAATAGGGGTTGACACTTCAACTCAAATGTGCGGCCGCTCTCACTACTGATTGGTTTTTAGAAGTAGTGAGAGCGGCCTTTGTAGTTAAAGAAGCATCTGCACGATGCAAATACAACTACAAGGAGATTTTTTTATGCTACAAAACCAAATCAAAACCATATTTAA
>OGPP01002253.1_pt1 | contig 11900 bp, 9 predicted proteins | sample 1553021 | NCBI WGS metagenome assembly OGPP01 (sample SAMEA2580217, study PRJEB22360) | human gut metagenome | biome: human gut; feature: human-associated habitat; material: faeces | place: Denmark | collected 2008/2010
CTTCTGTCCACCTCAAGCTTCGTCTCACCCGGTCCCCTCGTACCGATTCCGCCGCCAAGTCTCGACAGGGAATTCCTGAGACCCACAAGGCGGACGGCGCGGTATCTTAACTGCGCAAGTTCTACCTGGATCTTTCCTTCTCTTGTCTTTGCACGGGCGGCAAAGATATCGAGAATGATCATCGTACGGTCCATGACCTTTGTGTCCAGGGCGTCCTCCAGGTTTTTTAACTGTGCCGGGGAGAGCTCATCGTCGCAGACAACGCCGGTAGCGCCGGACTCCCAGACCATCTCCTTCAATTCCTGGATCTTACCTTTTCCGAGGTATGTTCCCGGATGGATATTTTCCCGGTTCTGGATCACGACTCCCACGGTCTCAGCCCCCGCGGTCTTTACAAGTTCCCGAAGCTCCTCCACGGATTCTTCCGTGTCATCGGAGGCGTTCGTGCTGGCGGCAAACAGGATGACCCGCTCCTGCTGCTCACCGATCTCTATCAATTCTGCCATTCTTTCTCCTATCTTGTCACGAGAAACGCGATCTCATGGTCTGCCTTCTCGTCCTGTCCATACTGCTCCTCGTAGCTTCGGAACAGCTCCAGCGCCTTCTCATACTGGCCCAGGTACTCATAACACACGGCCTGGTTGAAGGCGATCTCTTTCTTTGCCCGGTCATCAGAGAGGGCAAGTCCCGCCTCCGCGTGCTGCAGCGCTTCCTCATAATTGCCTTTTTCCATCGCAGCCATCATCCAGCGGTTGTAAACTTCCGTGCTGGAAAAGCCCTCATCCACGAGAGTCTGGTAGAGCTCATCCGCCTTCTTCTCGTCTCCGGCAGTCATATATGCCGCCCCCAGGGCTTCCATCGCCTCTGCGTAGCCTGTAACCTCATGTTTCGCATCCGCGCTCTTACCGGACTCCAAGCGGTTCTCAGCACCATCCTGATCCCCGGAATTCGCGAGGCTCACCGCGCCGAGGTAGTAATACTCGGCTCTCGGCTTATCCACCTTCGCCAGGGTATCATAAGTATACGCCGCGGCACCATAGTCCCCCAGCATAAATTCTGCCTCACCGCGGTACTTTAATACATCGATCTCAAAAGAGGTCACCCGCGTTGTCTGGTCGATCAGGCTGTCAAACTCCGCGACAGCCCCCTCGTAATCACCGCTTTCCATGAGGGCGATGCCGTTCTCCCTGCTCTCCTTCATCTCACTGGTCACATGGCTGCAGCCGGTGAGGAGGAGCAGCATACCGGATAGAAATAACGTTGATGCAATGCTCTTTTTTATTTTGCTTATTTTGCTTATTTTGCTTATTTTTCTTGTTTTCTTATACTGTTTATACATTTTAAATTTTACGTTTTATTTCGTTTCTTTATACGTTTTGCGAAGTCTTTTCATGAACCTTCAGCTTCAGCACGCTCTGGCCTCGGGAATTCTTTCCCTTTTCTCCACATTTTACGCACGCGTCGTGCTTCCGAATCCACCATTTCTCACCTCATCGGCCTCATCATCCACCGTAATTCCGTACTCCACGAAAATCCCCTGGGAGAAACCTGTTCCTGCTTCCACTTCCACGGTCTTTCCCTCGCGGCTGTCATTGGTGAGCTTCACCTGGATATGGCCCTCGTTGTCAGATCCATAGTAGTCGCTGTCGATGATCCCGACGGTATTGTTTAACTGCAGACGGAACTTAAATCCAAGTCCGCTTCTCGGATAAAGCTTTAATACCCAGCCGTCATCGATCCGGGCGCGGATCCCTGTGAGGATCTTTGTCATCTCGCCCGGTTTCAGCGTGAACGCTGCCGGTGCGAAGAAATCATATCCGGCAGAGCCTGCTGTGGCACGCTTCGGAAGTCTGATCCCATCGTAGATTTCCCTGATCACTTCTTCTGTATCCTGCGGGTGTTCCCCCTGCCAGTCTTTTTTAAACTGCTCAAAGCTTACTTTTTCAAATTTTGCGATTCTCTGCATGATGTCTCCTCTTCGTAAATGGTCTCCCACTACTATACCAAGACCCCGCCCCCTTTTCAAGCGTTTCAGACAGAAAATCCGGCAGAATGCACTGCGTTATTGCGGCAATGTGTCCACTGCCCACAGTATATTCTGCCGGATGATTCCGTCTCTCACGTACATTTCTATGTGGTTTTCCAAACAGCCGCGACACTCTCGGATATTCTCTCCAGGCTGCTGTTTTCTCGAAAACTTTTTCTATATAGTATACGATATCATCTCAATCCCGAAAATGATCACATATAAAATAAATCCCGGATTCAGGTACACATACTTCCTGTACGGTGTCGGCCACCCGTTCTGGCGTCCCATCTGCCACCAGTAGCGTCGTCCGTCCCGGAAGAAAAAGTAGATCCCGGCTGCGATGAGAAGCAGGATCATAATGAAGCTTCCCACAGAAAACGCCGCCGCCATTGCGCTCATCCCCAGTACGTTCAATCCATTTTCCACCAGCACTAACATCATGGAAAAGGAATTCACTGCCATGTGAAGCAGCACATTATAAAAAATCCGGTTCGTCCGCACCGCCACATAGCCGAGGATCAGTCCGATCACCACCGCGTACAGGCATTGGTTTAAATTTCCGTGCATCAACCCGAACATGACCGCACAGAAGACCACCGCTGTCCGGTCCCCGAACCGTCTCGCCTTCTTTAAGAGAACTCCCCGGAAGATAAACTCCTCCATAAACGGGGCGATCAGGCAGGTATAGATCACCATTCCAGGCGTCAGCTCATCGAGGGCGTCCATCACCGGGTTCATATCCGTCGCCGGAACTCCCGTAAATATGGAAAAAAACACGTCCAGAAACACGCCAAGAAAATTAAAGATGTACCCAAGTCCCAGGCACATGAAAAGCGCCGACATCCAGACCTCCGCCGGAAGTGTATGAGCCGGTCTCCGGTCCGATCTCACAAAACATGTCATCGGAACCACCAGAAGGAATGGAACTCCGATAGAAAAGATATACTGCACCAGGACTCCCGTCCACGGGGAATCAAAAAGCCCGGAAAGCAGACGCACTCCGCCGCTTCCCAGGCCATGGATCCGGTGCCATACCAGGCCATAGAAAGCGCTGCCCAGGTACTGGAACCCTGAGCAGGCGCACATGGCAAGGCATAAAATTGTAAACGTGATCAGAAAATCTCTTCGTTTAAGCACCATATTCTTCCTTCATGATCTCACTGCTTCTCGCAATGAACTTTGTCATACGCTCCGGGGAAAGACTTCCGTGAGCGAGCTTTGCAAGGTCATAGAGCTGTTCGCAGAGCATCGGTGTCTTCTCGCCGTCCTTGTTGTTTAACACATACTTTACAAGGCCGTTGTTTGCGTTGAGGACAAGTGTCTCCTCCGCCGGGAACATGTCGGCACCGCCGCCGTACATGCTGTACATCTTCATCATATCCTGCATTCTGCGGCTCTCCTCGGACACAGTGATCATGGACGCGAGTCCCTCGTTTTTCAGCTTCTCGACCTTGACGTTCAGTTTGTCATTTCCGATGGCCTTCTTGAAGACCTCCGCAAGAGTCTCGGCATCCCTCTTCTCCTGCTCCTTCGCGGCCTCATCGGTCTCCTCGGCATCCTTGAAGGTCTCGTTGACATCCGCGTCGATGCGCAGGAACTTCAAGCCCTCATTCTTCTGCTCCACATGCTGCATAAACGGAGAATCGATCGGATTCGGAAGGATCACAGCGTCGATTCCAGCTTCCTTGAACATGTTGATATACTGGCTCTGCTCTTTCTCGTCAGTTACATAAAAGATCTTATTCTCGTGTTTTTCCTTGTTCTCCTCCAGGCAATCAGCGAGAGTCAGGTACTTGCCGTCCAGATTCTTGTAGAGGATGTAGTCCTTCATCTTCTCGTCAAACTTCTCATCCTTTAAGCAGCCGAATTTGATGAACGGGTTAATGTCGTCCCAGTATTTCTCGTAATTCTCGCGGTCTGTCTTGCACATGCCGGACAGCTTGTCCGCAACCTTCTTTGTGATATAGTCGGAGATCTTCTTAACGAATCCATCATTCTGGAGAGCACTTCTGGATACATTTAACGGAAGATCCGGGCAGTCGATCACGCCCTTTAACAGCATCAGGAATTCCGGAATGACTTCCTTGATATTATCGGCAATGAATACCTGATTGTTGTAGAGCTTGATCTTGCCTTCGATGCTCTCGTACTCCATGTTGATCTTCGGGAAGTAGAGGATACCCTTTAAGTTGAACGGGTAGTCCATGTTCAGGTGGATCCAGAATAACGGCTCCTTGAAATCCTGGAATACCTTACGGTAGAACTCCTTGTACTCTTCGTCTGTGCACTCGTTCGGATGCTTGTTCCAGAGCGGGTTCGTATCGTTTACGGCAACCGGGCGTCTTGCGATCTTATATTTCTCTTTCGCCGGGGAAACCTCAACTGTCTCCTTAGTGCCGTCCTCTTTTTCCTTCTCCTCTGTCTTTGCAGGCTCTACGATCGTCTCGATAATTGTATCTTTATCGGTGAGCTCGTCCTTTTCGATCGTGTCGTACTGCGGCTCTGCAGTCTCATCGTTTAAGTAGATCTCAACCGGCATGAACGCGCAGTATTTATCGAGGATCTCTCTTGCACGGTACTCATTTGCGAACTCAGCGCTGTCCTCATTCAGGTACAGGGTGATCACGGTTCCGTGTCCTCCCTTTGTGCCCTCTTTCATGTCGAACTCGGTACCGCCCTCAGACTCCCAGTGGACCGGCTTTGCATCCGGCTTGTAGGATAAGGTATCGATCGTTACTTTGTCGGCTACCATGAACGCGGAGTAAAAACCAAGTCCGAAGTGACCGATGATCTGGTCCTCGTTTGCTTTATCTTTGTACTTGTTTAAGAAATCCTGCGCACCGGAAAAAGCGATCTGGTTGATATACTCGTCAACCTCGTCCTCTGTCATTCCGAGACCGTTATCTTCGATCCGGATCGTCTTTTCCTTCGGGTTTACAGTAACCTGAACTTTATAGGTCTCATCATCCGGTGTCTCGTACTCGCCCATCAGGGCCAGCTTCTTTAATTTTGTGATGGCATCGCAGCCGTTGCTGACTAACTCACGGTAGAAGATATCGTGGTCGGAATACAGCCACTTCTTGATGATCGGAAATATATTTTCACTGTTGATTGAAAGACTTCCACTTTTTGCCATATTAAACCACTCCTTATTTCTATTCCTGCGGCGCGGGGGAACTTCTCATAATTCCTTCGGACCGCTGATTTTCATTTATCGTTTTCCAGCTGCTTTTTTAACAGCTGTTCTGTTCAACATGACATATTTTAATACCGGGAAATCAAAATGTCAATAAAATTAGCACTCATTTTTGATGAGTGCTAATAAAATTTTTATAAACTTTTTTCTCTTTCGCCTTTGCTATGGGCGGGTCAGTCAATTTATGATCTCACTTAATTCTCGCTCTCGATCGGAATAAACACTCTTGCAGTCTCCTCCTGCTCATGTTTCTTCCGCTCGTTCTTCGCCGCAGCCACAGCCATCTCGCAGAGTGCCATCTGGGATCCCACCGGGAGTTTTCCGCGGCGATCCGGCTTCTCGTATGTTCCGTCCGGCTGTAAGACATGGGCTTTTAAGTTGTCCTCAAGCTCCAGCTCCATGTACTTCCGGATCCTGTCTTTCAACTCTTCCCTCAGTACCGGGAACAGGATCTCCACGCGGCGGTCCAGGTTTCTCGGCATCCAGTCGGCGCTTCCCATGTAGATCTCTTCGCTTCCGTCATTCTCGAAGATAAAGATCCGCGCGTGTTCCAGAAATTCCCCGACGATGGAGCGGACTTCAATATTCTCGGAAAGTCCCGGAATTCCTGCCTTCAGACAGCAGATTCCCCGGACCACCAGATGGATCTTGACACCAGCGCAGGACGCCTCATATAAGGCCGCGATGATCTCTTTATCACAGAGAGAGTTCATCTTTGCAATAATGGAAGCCGGCTTTCCTGCCCGGGCATTCTTCGTCTCACGCTCAATGAGACGCAGGAATTTTGTTCTCAGCCACAGCGGTGCCACGGAGAGCATATTCCAGTTTAAGGGTTCCGAATAACCGGAAAGCATGTTGAAAACTGCTGTGGCATCCTCACCGATCAGCGGATGACATGTCATGATTCCGCAGTCCGTATAGAGCTTTGCGGTGGAATCGTTATAGTTACCGGTTCCGAGGTGAACATATCTGCGGATGCCATCCTCCTCTCTCCGGACCACAAGGGTGATCTTTGAGTGGGTCTTTAATCCAACGAGGCCATAGATCACATGGCAACCTGCTTTCTCAAGTTTCTTCGCCCAGATGATGTTGTTCTCCTCATCAAATCTGGCTTTCAGCTCCACAAGTACCGATACCTGTTTTCCGTTCTCCGCCGCTGCCGCCAGAGCTGCGATGATCGGGGAATTTCCGCTGACACGATAGAGGGTCTGCTTGATCGCCAGAACCTCCGGATCTCTTGCCGCGCTTCTCACAAAATCCACAACCGGATCAAAGGTCTCGTAAGGATGCATCAGGAGAATATCACCTTTCCGGATATTCGTGAAGATATCATCATCATTCATCAGTGCCGGAACCGGCTGAGGCGTATATTTCGGTGTCTTTAAATGGTCGTATCCATCAAGGCCGTACATCTTCATAAGGACCGTCAGATCCAGAGCGCCCGGGATCTCGAAGATGTCTTCCTCGTTGACCTCAAGTTCCCGTTTCAATACCTTGAGGAGTCTCTGATCCGCCTTATCCTCGATCTCCAGACGGATGACCTCGCCCCACTGCCTGCGCTTTAACTGCTTCTCGATCTCCTCGAGAAGATCCACAGCTTCCTCCTCGTCAAGGGAGAAATCGGCGTTTCTCATGATCCTGAACGGGTGGGATGTCACGATATCGTAGTTTAAGAACAGCTGCTGCATGTTCCGCTCGATGATCTCCTCCAAAAAGATCACATTCCGCGTCTCGTTGTGGTCCTCATCGGTGGTCACCGGGAGGCTTATGATCCGCGGAAGCACCGCCGGAACCTGTACCATGGCAAATTCCAGTTCCTCGTCCTCACTGTCTTTTTTCTGCACCAGCGCCGCAATGTTTAAGGACTTGTTGCGGATGAGCGGGAAGGGACGGGAGGAATCCACCGCCATGGGAGTCAGTGCCGGATAGACATCCTCATGGAAAAACTGGTCCACGAAAGCACCATCCTCCTCAGAAAGCTCCTCATGCTCGCAGATGAGCTGCAGTCCCTGCTGCCTCAAGGCCGGAAGCAGAGAACGGTTATAGGTGGAATATTGGAGATTGACCAGCTCATGGGTCTTCTCCCCGATCAGCTCCAGCTGCTGATCGGCTCTTAAGCCTGCAATATCAGCCTTTTTATATTTGGCGTGTACCATGTCCTTTAAGGATGCCACACGCACCATGAAAAACTCATCTAGGTTGGACGATGTAATACTTAAAAACTTCAGTCGCTCAAATAGCGGAATTGCCTTGTCTCTGGCCTCGCCCAGAATACGGAAATCAAATTCCAGCCAGCTCATTTCGCGATTCACATAATTTTCCGATTTCAAATACTTCTCATCAATCTCCGGCATGGCTTACACCCTCCTTTTCTGTCTTAATACCGGACGGATCCCAAAGATTTCCTCAAAGAAATCCCCCTTATCCGCAATGGATATGGCCTCCAGCGTCACATCTGCCGGGCAGTCCGTCTGAATCACCAGCTGTCCATCCTTCACATTCAGACGGCAATCCTTTAGTTTTCCGGTATGTCCCCGGTCCATGGAATTGGCCAGCCGCAGAATCGCTGTCAGCTTGGCAATTACAATGGACAGATCCTCCGTGGATACCAGGCGGCTGTCCTTGGATGGCTTTGCCGATACCTGCACCTCGTTATAACGGAATTTCTGTTGGTGATACTTCACGATATTGGCTACAATCTCACGCTCCACATGGGACAGACCAATGATCTCGGTTGCCATGATCATGTTATAGGCGCATTCGTCAGCTCCACGCATAGTCACAAACTTTCCGCAGGAATGCAGGTTCGTCGCGATCTGCAAAAGCAGCCGCTCCCGCGGTCCCAGACCATGATACTTTTTCAGGCTGTCGAAGACCTTGAGGGCCGCCTCCTCCACGTTCTGGATATGAGGCATATAACATTTGTAACGCTTTGCCATGTTTCGGGAAGTAACGATGATATCGTTCTCAAAGCTGTGATTAAAACGGATAAGTTTTTTATCCTCCGCGTATTCCGCTGCCATACCGTCTGTCATGCGGATGCCCGGCACCCAGATAAATTCTGCTCCCGTGATTTCCAGCATACGCTTATAAATAGCGGCTGCCGGGAACATCAGGCTTGCATACTCCTCATTCACATCAAAATAGTCTTCCGCCTGCGCGAGAGTCATGCTCTTTAAACGCTCATAAAAACGATTGAATTCCTGGATCGTGATCTGCTCGGAATGCTTTCCCTCTGCCATTTTATAATAAAGGGAAAGGATCGGCTCACCGATGGCAATGAGATTTTTGATCTCCCGGTCTTTTAAGTACATCTTCCGGTAAGTCACCAGCTCATTGTCGATGAGCTCTGCGATCAGGTTCTGGGCACCCTGCTGGGTCAGCTTCTCATGGGCGATCAGTTCCCGCAGGCGCAGCACACCAAGCGGCAGGTTCTGGGTGGAAACCAGTGCATCCTTGTCAAACAGGGATGCCTGCATGCTTCCAAAGCCCACATCCACGATCGCCGTACCGCGCTGGATATTCTTCTGGAACTCCGCGTCCTTTGCCGCAATGGCCTTGTAGCTGATAAAACGCTGCTCCGAATTGCTGATGATCTTTACATCAATCCCGGTCCGCACCCGAAGCTGCTCTAATACGATCTGGCTGTTTCTTGCCTCCCGCATGGCGCTGGTGGCATAAGCCCGGTACTCCTTCGCCTGGTACTCTTTCATGATCCGTACAAAGTCCTGTAGTACCTCGCACATTTCTTCCACCAGACGGTAGCTGATTTTTCCTGTATTATAAGTGTCCTTGCCCAGCGCGATCATATGCTTCACCTGATCCACTGTGCGGACATTTCCCTTATCCGTAATCTCATAAATTCCAAGTTCCAGTTCAAAGGAACCGACATCGATTGCCGCGAATGTCCGTACCATACGCAATCCCTCCTGTAAAGTTTCCTGTATGCTCATAACGGCCCGGCAAAACGCACTTCTCCGTGCTTTTTCACCGAACCGTTATGGAAATTAATAATTGCCAAGGATCTTAAAATTCTGCGCCTCCGCGCCAATGCCCCGCAGCGCGTTCTTCACGCCTGCATCCTGCAGATTGCCCTCAATGTCCACGAAGAACCGGTACTCCCAGTTTTTTCCCGGAATCGGCCGGGACTCGATCATCATCATATTCACATGATTGAAGATGAAATTGCCCAGCATGTTATAAAGAGAGCCACTGGTATGCGGCAGTTCAAAGCAGAGGCTGATCTTGCCAGCATCCTTCTGGTAGACCTTGCGGTTTGCCAGAATCACGAAGCGGGTGGTATTGCCCTGATTGTTCTGGATAAATGGCTTTAACAGCTCCAGTCCGTACAGCTTTCCGGCAATCTCGCTGGCGATGGCTGCCTGGGACTTGTCGCCCTCCTCTACCACACGCTTTGCTGCTACTGCGGTGTTCTCCACGCTGATCTGTTTCAGACCGTTATCATTTAAGAAAGCAGAACACTGCATCAGCGCCTGCGGATGGGAAAATACCGTCTTCACATCGGACAGCTTTGCCCCCGGCACACCAAGCAGCGCATGATTCACCGGAAGAAAGGTCTCTGCCACAATGTAGTTGTCGTAGCGGGTCAGCAGGTCATACATATCAATGACAGCTCCCGCAGAGGAATTCTCAATCGGCATCACTGCGTAATCTGCATTGCCCAGCTGCACTTCCTTCATGGCATCCTCAAAACGGGCCACATGATAAATTTCTGCTTTCTCTCCAAAATACTGAATGGCTGCCGCATGGCTGTAAGCGCCTTCCACTCCCTGGTGTACCACGCGCACGCCCTCCATGGGCAGCTGATCCAGACGCTCAAATCCCAGCTTCATGGCCCGGCCATGCTCCGCCAGGATGGAATACTGGTACTTGCGGCTGATGGACATCATCTGAGAGAACAGTTCCCGCACCGCCACCTGGTTAAACTCGCTGTCCGCCATGGCGCTGACCGCATCCAGCTTCTGCTTCTCGCGCTCCGCGTCATAAACGGCTTTTCCGGAAGCAATCTTGGTCTCTGCCACCTTACCGCAGATGTCCATGCGCTCCTCAAATAACTTTACGATCTGCTTATCGATCACATCTAATTTATTTCTGCACTCCAGTAAATCCACTGCTTCTCTCCTTTGTCTCTGCCGGTGTTTTCCGGCTGCTCACGCCCTGCGTAAACCGCGGCGCTCTTCCTGCTCTTTTACCAGCATTTCTCTGATCCGTGCCTCACTGTAGGCGCCTGCACGTTTTCGGTCTTCTGCCGGAAGCTCTTTGATATAAAACGGTTCTCCGAACTCAATCGTCACATGAGACGGACGGATAAACGGAAAATGCTTTTCCAGGATCTCCGCGGTTCCGGTAATGGCCACCGGCACCACCGGACATCCGGATTTCTCCGCGATCTTTAAGCTTCCCTCCTTAAAAGACAGAAGCTCTGCCGGATCCTTCGCCTTGCAGCGGGTCCCCTCCGGGAATATCCATACGGAAGATCCGCCTTTTACCTTCTCGATTCCCTCCAGAATAGTCTTTAAGCCCGCCTTGATATCCTTGCGGTCCAAAAACAGGCAATTCACATTGCGCATCCATTCCCGCAGAAGCGGAATCTTTTCCATCTCTTTTTTGGCTATAAAGCCGGTCTGCCCCGGCACTACAATATAACCGGTCACGATATCAAAATAGCTTCTGTGATTTCCCACATACAAAACCGGCATGTCCGGAATGTTCTCCAGTCCTTTCACTGTCAGCGTAGAACCGGTCAGGCGGAACACCATGCGCAGCACCCGCTTTACAACCTGCAGGGCATATTCCTTCTGGCGGTTTTCATCGTTTTTCCAGACGCACTTTTCTCCGATCAGGAGCGGCAGCGCACTCACCAGGAGAAATACGATCAGCACCAGGAGAATCAAAATTACTCGTATCATCCCACACCTCATTCTTTTTGTAAGTATTCCTGTCCAGTATATAAAAAAAGAGGTGCAAAAACAAGTCATTCGCACCTCTTTTTTGGAAATTTGGAAATCCATTCAAACAGCAGGCCGGTGGCAAACCACAGCGGCGCAAAATCCAGGCGGATCAGCCCGTTTACACTGGTCTGAAACCCGGTATAGTTCCAGGGGCACATCCCCCATGCCGTTAAAACAGCACCCGACAGATACTCTGCCGTAAAAATAAGCACCATATAAAGCAGGCCGTGCCGTATGATCCAGTCCATGCGGCTTAATGGTCCGTCCCCGATCCACAGGTCTGCCAGTCTGCCAATGGGTGCCAGCAGGGCGCCGCAGCCGTAAATTGGAAACATCAGGAGTGAAGTTCTCCCCATCAGCCGCCAGTCATGGATCAGAATGGATTCCATGGAAGTAAACACAACCTCCAGGCACCATCCAGTCATACCGCACAGGAAAAAATGAAATAAAAATCGCCGTAATCTGTTCATACGATTAATATAGCATCTTACAACGATTTTTATACCTTATACAAACTGGTTCCTGTCCACATCATAATGATAATCGATCGCGGACAGTTTTTTCTTCATTTCCTCCGCATCCAGATCATACGCGCCGCACAGATCCTCAAAACTGCTGTAATTGTCCCGAAGCTGCGTGTTTAAAAAGCTCATCAGCATCACCGGATCTTTAGGAATTGCTGCCATATTTTTTATTCCTTTCT
>OGPP01002256.1_pt1 | contig 11891 bp, 11 predicted proteins | sample 1553021 | NCBI WGS metagenome assembly OGPP01 (sample SAMEA2580217, study PRJEB22360) | human gut metagenome | biome: human gut; feature: human-associated habitat; material: faeces | place: Denmark | collected 2008/2010
CAAGACCGCAATTTCACCGGAACGGTGTATAATTGCGCCCTTTATTCTAAAGGGTTTTGGACGTTGCTGCGTTCGTGAAGGTCATGCACCATCTTTGCAAGTGCCAGCACGACTTCCGGTTGACGGAACGAGATCTTCAAAAGTTCCATCACCTGATCGTCGGTCAATTCTCCCGGACAGACCAGAAAGTTTTCCAACATTCCGGCACGGGTGCAAAGACGATGCACACGCTCTCTCCGGTTCAGCTCTGACATCTGGCGTTCAAGGATCTTCTCACGGTGCTGACAAAAGCGCAGCTTCTGTTCTGCTTTGGCTTTTTCGCTGCGGAGGTAAGCAAGATCGGTTTTCGGTTGGGTCATGGCATCACACTCCCTCTACAGTTTGTATGACTATGAGATTCCATATTTTCTTTTCATAGTGTTAATTAGCTCAGACAGCTTTTCGGCAGCAGTTTTATATGTATACTTTCTCAATCCGTCACTCTCACACACGTATTGGTTATCAATCCACTTGTCAAGCCTTTCTAGATTGTTCATAGTCTTAAACACTTCTTCCGTGCTAGGCTGTCGGATTAATTCTGTCAGGTAAACATTTAAGCTATCAATAAGATGTAATCTTTTATAATTATCATTGCCGCCGAGCTTTTGCACAAACAAATCATATAAATCGTCATCAAATACGGCCAATCGATGAACATAGTGGTTTTCAAAATCAATTTGTGGACTTTCAAGATAATCGATGTATGCTTTACGAGAATTCAAATCAACTTTCTTGTTTTTTAGCATATCCAACTCATCATATATTTTTTTTGCCTCCGGAGAAAGTTCATCCACCTTTTCTATGAACTGCCAACGTTCCGGTTCAGCTACTTCGCCTGATTCTACTTTTTCTTCACGTTGTGCAAGACCGCTATATATTTTTTCATAATCAATTTTGACTGAAATATTTACGCCAATCTCTTTTAAATTCTCCAATCGTTGAATGAGAGTTATTAGTTCATCGCAAGTCAAGCACCCATTATATGCTAATTCAAGTGTTAATGGCAAAAATCTGTTTATTTTTTCTTGCGTTAGTGACCAAAACTCAGATTGAATAAAATAGTACTCATCTTTAATAGGAATTTTCTTATATGGCGCAGCAAGTGCCGTTTTTATAGATTCTTCATTCCACTCACCTGACACAATCCACTTCTCCAATATAGTAAATCCCCTATATCTGGAAAGACGCTTGTACTTATCTGATGTACGTTCAGGTTGAATATCAGTTCTTTTATGGGTGCTTTCCTTCGACTTGAATTCAACAAGGCCATATTGGTCAAGTTCACACTGAGCCGATTTGTATTCAAACATTACTGCCCCGAAATTATAAAAGACTTGATCAATATCCTTTAACGGAAGATCTAACTCTATCCATAATTTGTAAACTCGTTCGAAATCTGTAAGCCAAATTTTAAGTGTTCTTAGATTATCCGACTTACTCTCGCCAAATATTTCTTTAATAGTATCCTGATGCTTTTCAAGAAAGGTACAATATCCAACGACAGTCTCTTTATAATCTCGAACAATACATTGAATAATCTCCGAATAATTTGCTGCTATTTTTATGGTATGTGAAATTACTTTTTCTTTAAATTCTTTATAAGCTTCTTCGTCAATGTGATTTTCATCCGCGATTAAAATTGTTTTTATTTTTTTGTTTTCACAATAATTATTAATTGTGCCTAGCAATATTGTCTTATCCTGCTTTGAACGCTCAAAATCATCAAAAACTAGGACAAGTGTTTTTGAAACCATTGTCTTTCCGTTTTTAGAGAAGCACAGTAGTTCTGATTTTATATCAAAAAAGTCATATAGATTAATTGAAAGAGCCGCATTGATTCCCCTAAATCCCTGCCAAACATCGCTTAGCTCACTCGATAGTTTCTTTGCGTTTTTTATCAAAGCCGACACCTTACTAGAAGAATCATTTTCTGATTTATTTATGGTTCTAACGTATAGGATAGCTTCTTTTACTTTTTTATCAAGTTCTTCAATGCTCTGCACTCCAAACAATGAAACAATCGCTACAGCATATTGGTCTTCTCCATTTAGACTATCCGCCAGTTGATGCATAATATATGATTTGCCGCATCCCCATTTTCCGGTTAAAAGAAGTGCTCCACATGTCTCTTTTAATTCAATATAGCTTTTTATTTCTGATGTTACATTCATAACACAACCTCACCTGCTAGTTATATAAGTATTCCTTCATCTGTAACTCTTGCATTTCCGTCTATAACCAGCATAGGCCGAACAAACGGTGACTTGTGATTTTTCATAACGGATCTAGTGTTACTAACGAGTTTGTCATAATTGCTTTGAGATTCATAGAGTTCTCTCATAGGAAAGCGCAGTGGTATATATCGTGGAATCAACAGCTTTAAGAAATTTTCAATAGGAATTGCGTAGGCAATATCTCTAATATTGCCAATTTGAAGTTTTACAGGTGTTAGATCTTCAACGATTTCCTTTGAGGTATCAGAATTGATACCCATTGCAAATTTGTTTTCTCTTAATTCACAAAATGCCATTCGAAGCTCATTCTGATATGAATATTTTTCATGTTTTTCAAACAGCGGATTCGTTTCTCTGGTTTCTCTAAAATTGTAAAATTTGACGCGATCCATCATTGAAACTACAGAATCGTATTTCTTAAATAATGCCTTTCCAAAACGTTCGATAAATTCGTTATAGTCAGCTATGATGACAGCTGTATCTCCGAATTCGCACATCTTAGGATTTGGCTTTAGAAAAAAATTTGTAGACGGATCATATTCCATACAATACAAACTAAAAATCTTAAAATATTTTATATCAGTATCATCGATATACCAAATCTGCTTTATATATTTCTTTACGTTTTCATCGAAGCTATCATAAATTGGACACTCTTCCACTTCGCCAAAGATGCCAGACATTCCCTCACAGAGATCTCCACGAAAGCTATTATTCAATTGTTTGTCCTCTTTTTTTAAATTCCATGCGCCAAATTCATACAGTGGCCGCATAAACACTTCTCCATCTAAAAGTTTTTCGGCCCACTCTCGGTCTGTTACCTTTACCGGGATGAATTTCTTTTCTGCCATCTTAGCACCCTCTTTATGTATTTTCTTAATTATAGTCGAACATTATCGATTTATCAATAAAAAAGCCTCGGTCTATCATTTTTACAGACCGAGGCTTCACTTATGCACTTATCTGGTTTTAGATTAACATCAAATACCCCTGCACGATCGCCGCAGGCAGCAGGAATTTCTTTTCTACGCTGCCAAAGCGTACCGTGACCATATCGGGCTGGATGGCTGCTACCGTGCCAACGCCAAACGCCTTATGCTTGACCTTGACACCAACCTTGATTTTGGAAACATCCACCTTGACAGGCGGTTTTGGCTGAGCGGCAGGCTGGCTGTTCAGACCAAAGCTCGGCTTTGCTACTCCAATGCCAACGCTCGACCCAGCCGGGCGCGGTGTAAAGCTGCCGGGGGTACCGGAAACCGGGCGGGGTGTATAGCTGTTGCTCGGTTTGTGGATTTTGCTGCCGGAAGCCTGCGTGTTTTGCGCCGTGTTGGTTTTGGGCGTAAAACCGCCATAGCTGATGATGGGCTTTGCGGGCTGTGGCGCAGGCTTCTTTGCAGGAGCCGGTTTCGGCTCGTCCTCGTCCGGGGTGAAATAGGGCTTTGCGGGCAGGTCATCCGGAGCGGGCGCAGGGGCTTCCATAGATGCCTGCTGCAAGGTAAACATCTTGTTGTAGTCGGCATCCGAGAGCACCGTATCCCAGCCGCCACGATCCTCGCCATCGTGACGATTAATGCCGGTGTAGCTCAGACTGGCATCTTCGTACCGCTTGAATTTGTACACAGCATCGTTCATCAAGGAATCGTTGAATACACCCAGCGATACCAGCAACTCAAAGTCCTTCACCGACAGACCGGTGACCTTCTTGAACAAGCCCGGCTCCAACTGGGTGATCACGTCTTTCAGGCAGCGCTCCCGGTAATCCGTCAGATACATGAACACCGGAATGCGGGTGGCGAACTTGATGAGCTTTTCCTGAATCTGCTTGCGCTTGGACTTGTACTCTTTTTCCTCGTCCGAAAGCTCCTTCTTCTGCTTCGGGGTAAGGTCTTTGGTGCCTTTTTTCTTCGCCTTTTTCACCTTTTCGGACTTGGCGATGATGGTTTCGATGTCCGAGTTCAGGCTGCGGAAGCCCTCGATTTTCATCAGGGCATCCATAGCATCCTTGTTGGCGATGAGGCGGGAGAGGGTCTCGTTGTCTACGTTCACCAGCAGCACACTTTCCCAGCGCTTTGCCAGCAGGGTGGCAGAGGTGCCAGCCATGGCAATGTCGAGAATATCCCCGGCGTTGATCTGCTGCATGGAACTGCCATCATAGGCAATGACCGGCAGGAAGTTGATAAATTCTGCTACCTTCTTTTCCGGGTTGCCCTCGTGGATGTTCAGACGGCAGCTATAATCGGAGATCTGCCGCAGAGCACGGTTGAGCGCAAAGTCGAACACATAGCACTCTTTCTTGATGATCTCCTTCTGCCCCTTGTCCGTGGTCACTTCCCAAGGGCTTTGCACACGGAATGCGGCCTGAAAATAGGTCTCCGGGCTGGAGAGGTTCCGCAGCATAAAGATGCCTGTCCACGGCTTCACCGTCACGCCGGTGGTCAGCTTGCCGCAGGAAAGGGTAATGGTCTTGGTCTCCAGCGGGTCGCCCATGGAACGCTGTACTGGTTCCAATGCGGCAGCACCAATGCCAGCCTCCGTACCGGCGCAGACATTGATCCGGTAGTCGTGGTAGAAGGTGTTTTTCCTATCTGCCAGCAGGTTTGCCATAGCGTAGCAGGATGCCACGTTGGGCAAGAACCACAGGGTGTGCTGCAGCACGTTCAACAGACGGGAGTCCGCAAAGGGCAGAGCGGGCTTCTTGGCTCCCAGCTTCAGCTCGTCCACGGTGGTTTCCAGATAGGAACCCCGAATCAGGTCCAGCCACTTCTGCACATAATCCTCGTAGACAAAACGGCAGTCCCGGCCTTTCCCCTTGGCGGAAAAGAACACGTTCAGGTTAAATTCATCGTATTCGCCCTGTTTCGCGATCTGCTGAATGCTTTCCGGGATCTTGTAGGTCATCATGGCCATCCGGGGCAGAGCGGCATAAGGGTTGTGCTCTCCCTGCCAGTTTTCCTTGGCACGCTGTTCATCGGAATAGGTCCAGTTGTAGATCTGCTCCTCAATGAACTCGCCGGAGTTGAGGGCACGGAAGGGCGTGCCGGACAGATACAGGTAATGGTCGGTGGTGATAGGCAGCCATGTTTCATCGTAGGCGTCGGCACGGCTGTACTGCTCCATATTCTCGGAGTCGTAGTCGTCCTCATCGTCCTGTTCAAACAGCTTCTTGGCGTTCTCTTTCCATGCGCCAAAGTGGTATTCATCGAAAATGACCAGATCCCAGTTGATGGTATGTACCCACTCATTGCGGCCCTTGATGGTGCCGGTGGTCTTGTCCACACCGAGATAGTCTTGGAACGAGCCAAAGCAGACGATAGGACGGCTCTGGTCGGCGGTCTCATAGGTCAATTCCGTAGTGCGGGAGATAAACTGCCAGCCCTCAAAATCCTTGTGGGTGTTCAGGTCCTCCTGCCACGCACTGACCACGGCGGGCTTGAAGGTAAGCACCAGCACCCGCTTGAAGCCCATCCGCTTTGCCAGTTGATAGGCGGCAAAGGTCTTACCAAACCGCATTTTGCAGTTCCACAAAAACTTCGGGTAGCCCTCGGCGGCTGCCGAGCGGAAATAGGCTTCGGTCTTATCCACTGCCTCTTTCTGCTCCGGGCGCATGGAAAAATCGTTGGTGCGGTTTTCCACGTTTTCGGTGCGGTTGCGTACCGCATAAACGGCAGCTTTTACATCGTTGACGGTACAGCGGAACCATTCATTCCGGTCCTCGCCCTCATTCAATTGCCGAAACCCTTTGCGGCGCAGCACAGCGTGGAGGTCTTTATCCGTAAAGCAACTGCCATCGCTACGCATGGCAGGCCACGTTTCCAGCACCCGGTAGGGCACGGCAACGGTATGGGTCTGCTCCCGGATGCGGGTATCCACATCCCGTTCGGTGTAGCCGACCTTGATGTAGCCCCTGTGGGATGCCACCCCAATCAGCTCGTAAGCATAAATTTTAGGGCTTACCGGTGGACGCTGCGGGAAAAAGTCCATTGTGGGCATCAATCGTCACCACCTAACTCCATCGGTTTTATCATGGATTCGATAAAGGCGATTTCTTCTTCGGTCAGGTTGTATTTGGCGTACAGCTCGGCATCTGTCCACGGTTTGGAGAAGTCCTGAACTGGAACAAAACTATAAGATGCTTTTGACATATTCATAGATGCAAGCATCTGGGCAATCAAGAATCGAGCAAATTTTGTTTTCAGATAAGTTATCATATTGTTCGCCGTTTCTTCGTCTTCAAATATGCCTGCAACAAGATATGTTTCAGTGCAGACGGCATTCGGCGGAAGAGTTTGCACAACGGATAAAACACGCATTTTTCCATCTTTATCTGGAACTCCTGCGTGTTCATAGGATACTTTTGATACGATGACTTTCCATTTTTCAATCATTTCAAGCCCGGACAAGATTTTTTTTCGTGCAATGGAGCCGTTGCCATTGCTGCTTTTCAAAAGCAACTCGCCCGAATCGTCTGACTTTGTGTTTGACTCCAATCCAAACGGCTTTCTGCTGGACACCTGCGTATTGAGGGTAGTTTCTTTCTTCAGCAAAACCCTCTTCACAATTCCAACAGCTTCATTATTTCTAATGAATGTAGCAAATTCATTCAGGGGGCGAACTGATTGAGTTGTTGCGCCGCCTTTTAGAATGTTTGAAATTGTGCAGTCACCATGGTATGTGCGCTCCCAAAGAAAATAGCAGATACCACCCGGAATATCCACACCGCCCGGAAAACAATCCTTTGAATCGGCATAATCTGTTATATGTGAAATTCGGTCATCATTAAGCATAGATGTACGAAATTCATCTAGGCCCTTTCCACCAGAAAACCATCTGGACGGAATTATCATTGTCAGGTATTTCGGATTGAGTTTTTTAGACTGCTCAACAAATCTCTGATATAAGGGCGCTGCACTTTTACCAGCACCACCGCCACCATCGCTCAACTGATACGGTGGGTTTCCAATAATCACATCGAATTTCATCTTAAAAATATCCTCCGGTCGAATCGTATGAATGAACTCATAAGCGTGCGTTTCAAGGTCATCGGAGCGCTTATATTCACTCTCAGATGCTCCACAAAAGGCGCACTTACCGTTTGACCATCGGTGGGATATTCGTTTGTATTCGATGTTTCCACTTGCATCATCAAAATGCGTAATGGAATATTTGCTGTTGGGATATTTCGAGCAATAGACGCTGCGGCGGGAAAGCAGACTGGTCAGCTCCGTGATGGCAATGCCGAAGAGCTGCTTGTGGAAGATATGATCCACCCGCTGCTGCAAATCGGGAATTTCATTTTCTAGCCCAACCAGCAGCCGCTTTGCAATTTCCCGCAGAAAAACGCCAGATTTGCAGGCAGGGTCAAGGAATGTGGTGTCCGGGCTGCGGAACAGCTCCTGCGGCAGCAGGTCCAGCATCCGATTTGCCACCTCCGGTGGGGTGAACACCTCGTCGTTGGACAGGTTGGCAAGGCAGGACAGCACATCGGGGTTATAAAAATTCTGATAAACGTCAGCCATTTTCCTGCACCCTCCTGTAATCCACCGGTTGGTATTCACGAAGGGGACGCGGGATGGTTTCGTGGGTAACAGGGTCTATCATCCAGTTTTCCGTGCCGTCCGGTTCATCGGCAAACAGAGAAAGCTGGTCGGAATAGGCATCGTTGTCAGTGTTTTCTTTCAGCAGGACATCCAGCCGGTAGTCCCGCCGCTTGATAAAGTTGCCGGTGGGAAAACTCCACTCCGCAAACACGATGGGGCTGCCGTCGGACTGCTTCATGGTCAGTGCATCACCGCACAGGATGTTTTTTTGCAGGATATACCGCACCGCTTCCCGGCACTGCGGGTTGGCTGCGGATTTTACAACGGCGGTATATTCCTCATTCCAAAGCGCAAAAAGCCGTTCCCTGCATTCCTGTGCGTTGTCTGCCAGAATATCCACGCCGTAAATGCTGGTCACCGCCAGCACAGAGTAACGTTCGTAGTCGCTTGGGTTTTTGCCGTAGCGACTTTTTACCACTGCCAGCTTGCGGCGCAGCACCTCCGCCAGAAAGTTACCGTTGCCGCAGGCGGGTTCCAGAAAACGGCTCTCGATGCGCTCCGTCTCGCTCTTTACAAGGTCGCACATCGCACGCACTTCTCGTTCTGCTGTAAAGACCTCACCGTGATCTGCCACCCGCTGCCGGGATTTGACCTGTTTTTCTGCCATTCGTTCCACCTCTTTGAAGGGCTTGCCAAAAAGTGTACTTTTTGGCAAGCGGCTCAAGAGATGAAACGAATAGCTGAAAATCTGTGGATTTAACCGGGAAATATGCTATAATTGGTACAAAAGCAAATCTGAGGGCATTTTGCAAGAAGGTACACTTTCTTGTAAAAAGAAGCAGTTACAAAAAAGTGGCTTTTTCGTAGATTTTGGCACGGTACCGAAAGGTAGACAGTGGCATTCCGCATTGTTGAGCGGCTTCTGTCCCAGTGATCTTCCCAGATTTCCACCTCTGATAGACACCGTGGAAGTTCTCCGGCAGGGGGCTGGGCGGTCTGCCAAAACACACACCTTTGCTTTTCGCCGCCGCAATACCCTCAGCCTGTCGCTGCCGGATGTTGGTGCGCTCGTTCTCCGCCACAAAGGAAAGCACCTGCAGCACAATGTCGCTCAGGAAGGTGCCCATCAGGTCTTTGCCGCGACGGGTGTCCAGCAGCGGCATATCCAGCACCACGATGTCTGCGCCCTTTGTCTGGGTGAGCAGCCGCCACTGTTCTAAAATTTCCGCATAGTTGCGTCCAAGACGGTCGATGCTCTTGATGTAGAGCAGATCGTCTTTTTTCAATTTCCGCACCAGCCGCTTGTACTGCGGACGGTTGAAGTCCTTGCCGGACTGCTTATACCGGTTTTCTGAATCTCCACATTTGTCACACCACGGTTCTGTCGTACCAGCCGCTTCATGGACTGCTTGCCCTGCGAAGCGTGCTTGTCGTACTGCCGCAACAGAAACTGCATCCCGCGCAGCAGGGTGCGGGCGGACAGTTTTGTGGTCGAGATGGCAAGGTTGACCGTCTTATGCTCGATTTCTTCCTGCATCGTTACCACCTCCTGTGCAGAAAATCGTCTTAGCGGTCATGTTCCACCGGGGGCTTGTTTACGGCCTTTTCTGCGTCATTCTGAACCGATTCATCCGGAACCGGAATGACCATCAGGCGACGCCCCAGAGGAAGAAAGGCTTCGGGTTGATGAAATTCTTCTTCATACTTCTGCGCCAGCTCCGGGGAGAGCGATACAAAATCCTCCTCACCCAGACCTACCACCAAAAAGGTTCCGGCAATGACATCGTACATCAGCCCGTCCTCGTCCCACAGGGCACGGTTCAGCGGCAGACCCATAAGCTTGCCGTCATCGTTATAGACGATGGCAACCGGATCTTCAAAAGGGTAGCTTGCGCCGATGGAGCCGCCCACCGCCTGCTGCAAGGCTTTCAGGTCGTTATCAATCTCGACCTGCTGCGGATACTGTCCCGGTGCAATTTTCAGCACCGACAGAGTGTTCTCGTTCTGCTCCATTATCTTCCTCCTCGAATTTGATAGTGATTTCCTGCCCAGCACGGGCGGCGTTCAACAGAGCTGCCACAAAGAAGCCGAAAAAGGCACCGGCTTCAAAAATGATAAACGAATAAATATAATTCATAGCGAACCCCCTGCATTGACTGAACTGTGAGAAGAATCCTCTCAGGGAGGACGGGGAGCGCAAGACGCGACAACGGTATGCTTAGTGAAAACATTGGTATGAGTATGCGGTGCGGCATCGGTAGAAAAATAGTTGTACAGAGCATCCCGCAGAGAATGGAAGCAACGAGCATGGTAGTCGTGCAGACGGAGAACCAGAATCTTCAAAACATCAACGGCGGAACAGTAAAAGTCCTCCGTGACTTCTGCGAAACTCTCATAGCAGGCCATTTCAGTATCCATGCTGCATCTCTCAGTCAATGCAGATGCAGACCATCTTCTCGCGTCCAGCCATCAGAGGAACACTGTTCTCGCCCAGATAACACTGAATCAGGTACAGGTCACTGGTGGTAAGGGCAACAAAGTTGCCATCGGTGTCATAGCGTACAAAGATGACTGCGCCGGACAGGTAACGCTTGCCAGCCAGCGTAATGACCTGACGAGGATCGTAGCAGAGTGCCAGCGGCACATCTTCGCTGATGCTGTAGCAGGAATCAGTTTCATCGAAGCAAGGCAGGTAACTGCGAACGTTCGCCAGCGGAGTGATGGTCAGTTCGATCTCCGGGGCAATCACGGCGGCGTAAACTTCATCATCGCCGAGCTGCCGCTCCAGCACATCGCTCATCTTGTTGAAGAAGTCGGTTACAGCATTGTCCATGTGGTTGATCTTCTGGTTCATGGCTTCGATGGTCTTTGCGGTCTTGAGATCAATGGTAGTATTCATAGTGGGTTTCCTCCAAATTTTTGCAAAAAAGAAAGACCCGGTCGGGTCTTACGTTCAAAAGGTGTATCAGCGTTCATTCTGCCGCTGCTGTTTACGCTGCCACTGATCCAGCAGCTTGATGATGGTGTCCTCCATCTGTTTCGGGGTGTAGCTGCGCGGGAAATATTTCCGCAGGGTGTCGTTTTTGATGACCACCTTGTCCAGCTCGTCCTTTTTCTCTTCTCCCATGACCGCAAAGGCAACATCATACGAGAAGTGCCCTTCCTGCGCCAGCCTTTTGAGCCGCTGCGCTTGGGATAGGGACGGCGCATTCTGGGTGTCGTTCATCGCTTCTAAAAAATCCCGCTGTTGGCTTTCGTCCAGATAGGACAATTCCACAGCGGGATTGAAGGCAATTTTCTTTTCGTCTACCATGTCCAGCAGTTCAGGGATGAGGCTGGTCAGACGGATAAACCTTTGGACATTTCGAGCGTTGTCACCTGATTCATCAGCGACAATATCTCGCGCTTTTGCACCAATTAACTTGTGGCCAAATTGGCCACAAGTTAAATCTGACCTAGCACCTTGATTTTTTAGAGCCTCCAGCTTCATTTTGTAGGCGAAAGCCCTTTCACTGGGCAGGATGTTCTCTCTTTGGAGGTTTGAATCCACCATGAGCAAAACAGCGGCATCATCATCCATCTGACGGACGATAACAGGCAGGGCATCCAGCCCAGCAAGCTGTGCAGCGTGCTGACGGCGGTGCCCGGAGATGATCTCGTAGCCACCTTCCGGGCGTGGACGTGCAATCAGCGGAGAAAGCACGCCGTACTGTTCTACGCTTTCCACCGTGCGCTGCATGGACTCATCATCCAAAACCTTAAAGGGGTGGTTCTTGAAAGGGAACAGTTCTCCGATGGGAATCTGCTGAACCTGTTCCCTCTGCTGCTCCTGTCGGGATTCTTCCGTGGAGAAGATGTCATCTGCCCCTTTCAGCGACACGTTTAAGCTGTTTTTCGGCATTCGCCATCACCTCCTCGTATTATAAAAGAGTAGTATTTATAGACCGCTCTCCAGCGGTATGCTACACTGTATAGGATGCTGTGGATTGGTGAACACCTCCTACCGCAAAGACGGTTTGACAAAGGCTCCAACCACAGCTTCTTTGTTGAAATGTTAATCAGTTAGATACCGCCAGAC
>OGPP01002263.1_pt1 | contig 11869 bp, 11 predicted proteins | sample 1553021 | NCBI WGS metagenome assembly OGPP01 (sample SAMEA2580217, study PRJEB22360) | human gut metagenome | biome: human gut; feature: human-associated habitat; material: faeces | place: Denmark | collected 2008/2010
GATCGTTTTTACCGAAGCCGTTCTGAACTATTGCCGTAAATTTCACTATAACACAGCAAATCCTTTATTGTAAATATAAAACATTTTTAGTATAATTGATAAGATGTGGCTGTAACTACTATTTTACAGTTTCATAAATCCAATCATTTTTGTAACGGTTCAGCATCAGGTAGTTTACTGCTTATTCTGAACAGTTACCATTTTTTTACTCAGGAGGTTTTATCAATGAAAGGGACTTTATATGGAGTGGGCGTCGGACCTGGAGATCCGGAATTAATGACAGTGAAGGCGATTCGAATGATCCGCGAAAATGATATCATTGCCGTACCGGGTGCCGAGGTCAAAGAAACGGTTGCGTATAAAATTGCAGTTCAGGCGGTACCGGAGCTTGCAGACAAAGAACTGCTTCCAATCTACATGCCTATGACCCACGATCCAAAAGAACTGGAAGAAAATCATGCCAAAGGAGCAAAAGCGCTCGAAGCCTGTCTTGATGCCGGCAAAAATGTAGTATTTCTGACGCTCGGTGATCCCTGCGTGTATTCTACGTTCTCTTATTTGCAGCATCGCGTGGAGGCAGACGGTTACCACACTGAGCTGGTCAGCGGAATCACTTCCTTCTGTGCTGCGGCTGCCCGGCTGAATATTTCTCTTTCTGAGTGGAATGAGCAGCTTCATATCGTTCCGGCTGTCCATCGTCTTGACAGCGAGCTTACGGAATCCGGAAACTATATTCTGATGAAATCCGGAAAGAAAATGAATCAGGTAAAAGAGATTCTCTCCAGAAGCGGACGCGATATCCTGATGGTGGAAAACTGCGGAATGCCGGAGGAGCATATTTACCACGGGGTCGATGAAATCCCGGATGATGCCGGCTATTATTCTCTGATCATTGCGAAGGAGCACAAATGATCGAAACGAAGAATCTGACCAAAACCTTTGACAATTTTACAGCCGTCGATTCTCTGGATCTCAAAATTGAGACCGGAGAATTTTTCGGTCTTCTCGGACCAAACGGAGCCGGAAAAACGACTACCATCAGTCTTCTTTCGACCCTTCTGCTCCCAACAAAGGGCGAAATTCTGATTGACGGGCAGAAACTGACCCGCAACCGTCCGGATCTGAAACGTAAAATCAGTGTCATCACGCAGGAATATTCCATGCGTCAGGATATGACAATGGACGAGATCATGGAATATCAGGGACGACTGTACTTTATGCCGCGCAGGGAAATCAAGGAGCGCACGGAAGAGCTGCTGGAATTCTGTGATCTGATCAAGTTCCGCAAAAGAACGGTGCGCAAGCTTTCCGGCGGCATGAAGCGTAAATTAATGGTGTGCCGTGCGCTTCTGACGGAGCCGGAAATTCTGCTGCTGGATGAACCAACTGCCGGCATGGACGCACTGTCCCGCCGCCAGATGTGGAATCTGCTCCGCAAGTTAAACGGTAAAAACCTGACAATTCTTCTGACGACGCACTATATGGAAGAAGCACAGAATCTTTGCAGCCGCGTCGCTTTGATGGACCATGGAAAGCTTGAAGAAATCAACACCCCATCCGGTCTGATCGACAGTCTGGGACGTTATGCCGTTGATGTATTCTCAGGAGAAGAAACGAGAAGCAGTTATTTTAACAGTCGCGAAGCCATTGCTTATCTCTCCGGATTATCCGGACAGGCTTCTCTTCGTGAAACAACACTGGAGGATGTGTTTGTGGAACGGGCAGGGCGACATCTGATGCCGTCATAAGGAGGAGTCATTATGGGAATTATTACTATTTTATGGGAAAAATGGGTGGAATTTCGAAGAGACTTCTATAAAATCACTCTTGCTGCAATGATCGCGCCTCTGATGTATCTGGTCGTATTTGGCATGGGAATCCAGACAAGTTCACACGGACAGCCGTATCTGAATTTTCTGATCCCGGGTGTCGTGGCTCTGACAACTATGAATGGAAGCTTCAATGCCATTGCTCAGAATCTGAATGTACAACGGCTTTACGAAAAAGCATTTGATCAGGTTATGATCTCCCCTACTCCGCTGTGGCAGTTCATCGCCGGTCAGATCATCGGCGGAAGTCTCCGCGGGTTCTATGCCGGCGGAATCATTCTGCTCCTGACGATGCCGATCGACACGGGACTGATTTTCAATGGCTGGGCCTTTTTGATCATGTTCTTAAATGGTGCGGTCTTCTCCGCGATCGGAGTCGTAGTATCCTTCCTTGCCAAGAACCATGCGGATGTACCGCGCTTTTCCAATTATATCATTATGCCGATGGCCTATCTTTGCAATACGTTTTTCTCAACCGAAAAACTGCCTGGATTTCTCGGAAAATTCATTTCCGCGCTTCCTCTGTCCCAGACAAGTCACCTGATCCGAAGCATTTCTGCCGGAGAAGGCTTTGCCGCATCGGGAATTGTGATCCTCTCTGTGTACCTCATCGTATTCACAGTCATCGCGGCCTGGTTTATTTACAAAAAGAAGAATCTCTGATAACGCGCCACTTATAAAAGCTTATAAAAACGAAAGCTTCCGGATGAAAGAAAAAAGGTGCCACTTTCGGGTGACACCTTTTCGATATCCGGTTAACTTCTCGGCGTTAACTCTACATACATATCTTTATACTGTTTTGCACTCTTTTCCCAGGAAACATCTTTTCCCATATCACGGACTACCATATTATCCCAGCATTCCCTGTGTTCAAAATAGAGAGTCTTTGCCCTGTTAATGGCATCATAAAGAAGTCCGCTCTCATAGCGGTCAAACGTAAAACCGTTGCCGGTATTGTCAAACATATTATAGGGCCAGACGGTATCCTTGAGTCCACCTGTTTCCCTGACGATCGGAACAGAGCCATATCTCATGGCGATCAGCTGCGTGAGCCCGCATGGCTCAAATCTTGACGGAACCAAAAGCGCATCACATCCCGCATAAATATTATGAGCCACATTTTCATTGTACGCAATATAGGCGCAGAAGCTGCCCTTATATTTGTTTTCATAATAGCGGAAAGTATCCTCATACCAGGCATCCCCTGTTCCAAGAACCACCACCTGCGTGTGCTCATCCATGATTCCCGGAATTACGGCATTTACAAGATCAAGTCCTTTTTGATTGGTGAGACGTGAAATAAGCCCGATCACCATCTTATGGTCATCCACATCCAGCCCCAAAGATTCCTGAAGCGCCTTCTTATTCACCTTTTTCTTCTCTATCACTGACTTGTCATCATAGTCAGATGCCAGCAGTTTGTCGGTTGCCGGATTCCAGATATCTGTATCAATACCATTCACAATTCCTAAAATCTTATTGCTGTGATACCTTAAATGAGCGGCAAGTCCTTCCCCATACTCCTCGGTCTGGATCTCCCAGGCATAGGTATTGCTTACGGTCGTCACTTTATTGCTGTAAGCGATACCGCCCTTTAACATATTCGCATCCAGCCAGTTCTGGATCATGCAGTCCTTGTTAAATACATAATCCGGAAGTCCGGACCAGTACTGGATCATTTTTCTGTCGTAGATGCCCTGGAATTTCAGGTTATGTATTGTGAGTACTGCGATCGCCCGCCCTACGTTCGTATCCTGAAAACAGGTTCTCAGGTAAAGTGGTACTAATGCCGCCTGCCAGTCGTGGCAATGGACTACGTCAGGCGTCCAGTCCAGGTAATTGAGTGCGGCAAGGGAAGCCTTGGCGAAATAACAGAATTTCGGAATATCGTCTATCAGGTTCGTATAAGGATTTCCCCAGGAAAAGAACTCATCATTATCTATAAAATCATAGACAACGCCATCCTCCTGATACTCCATGATTCCTACATAATACTGTTTTCCATCTGAGCAAAGATTCATATAGAAGGAACCCCTGTACTCCATCTTTTCCTGAAATTTCTGCGGAATGCATTTATATCTTGGCAGGATCACCTTAACATCCAGATTTAATTTTGCCAGTGCTTTTGGGAGCGCATACATTACATCCCCCAGTCCTCCCGTTTTCACAAACGGATAACATTCTGAGCCAATGAAAGCGACACTTCTTCTCGGTCCCAGATCAGGCTGCACAGCAGGTGCCTCCGTGACAACTGCAGCCGGTTTAACCGGTACAGCTTTTTCTGCCGGGACGGCTGCCTCTTTGACCGGTGCAGCTTTTTCTGCCGGAGCGGCTGCCTGTTTAACCGGTGCAGCTTTTTTTGCAGTGCTTTTCACACTTCTCTTCGTAGTGCTCTTCTGTTCTGTCTTTTTCCTCATTTTTATCCCCCATCTCTAAAATAGTATTGCACACCCTGATATGTTCCTGTCAGCCAGTTCTCTCTTTTTGTTTTATCTGTAAGTAATTTTAGCAAAAAATACATCTGTAGTCAAACAAAATACCGCAGGTGCAGCTTTCCCGATGCTCCTGCGGTATTTTTTTCAGTCCTTCCCCTGCATTTTTACAAACCAAATCCTCTGCTTTACATCTTAATCCACCCAAATGCATTTGCCACCGAGCTGACCAGAATGATCGCCGCAAAAATTGGGCACAGGTAACGGATCATGAAATTGAAAATTTTCTTTCTTCGAAACTTCGCCTCACCCGCAAGTACTTCCTGCTCGATCTTCTTGACACCGATCACACGTGATACAAGAAGGCACGTGGCAATCGCAGCGATCGGCATCATTACAGAGTTTGTCAGGAAATCAAAGAAATCAAGGAACTGCATTCCGATGATCTTCACAAAACCGAGCGGACCATAGCCAAGCGAGGAGAGTGTACCAAGCCCAACCATAATAACACCCACAATGACTGTCGATTTTTTCCGGCTCCATTTCAGTTCATCCTGGAAGGTTGAGACAGCGCTCTCGGTGAGAGCAATCGAGCTGGTCACTGCTGCACACAGCACAAGCAGGAAAAACAAAATCCCGACGAATGTGCCAAGTCCCATGCTCGCAAACACTTTCGGAATCGTGATAAACATCAGTGACGGACCGGCCTGCAGTGTATCCGGATCGCCTCCGGAAAACGCAAAGACCGCCGGGATGATCATCAGTCCCGCCATGATCGCGATTGCCGTATCAAAAACCTCCACGTTTCTCGTCGAATCTTCGATTGAGATGTCCTTTTTCATGTAGGAACCAAAGGTGACCAGGATTCCCATTGCGATCGATAAAGAATAAAACATCTGCCCCATCGCGGCAACAACCGTCATCCATGAAAAATTTGCCGGGTTCGGCACAAGAAAGTATTTTACGCCTTCAAACGCCCCCGGTCTTGTGACCGAATAAATGGCAATGATGACGGAAAGTACAACGAGCACCGGCATCATCATACTGGAGACACGCTCTACACCGTTGCGCACACCTGCATAAATAATTGCCAGTGTAAAAAAGGTAAATACCAGAAAACACAGCTCCGTCGACATGCCATTTGAGATAAACGAGGTGAAATAGCCGTCACCCGCAAGAACCGTTCCGTTCCCTTTGATGTACTCCACCAGGTATTTGATGACCCAGCCGCCGATCACAGAGTAATACGGCACGATCAGGATCGGAATCACTGCATTGATCCAGCCGCCAAAGGACAGCCAGCGCGACTTTCCGAATCTGGCAAATGCTCCGACCGGGCTCTTTTTCGTCATACGCCCAAGCGCGGTCTCTGCCACGATCATCGTGTAGCCAAAAGTCAGTGCCAGCACGATATAGACCAGCAGAAAAATTCCTCCTCCATACTTTGCTGCAAGGTACGGAAACCTCCAGATATTGCCAAGTCCGACCGAGGCTCCGGCCGCTGAGAGTACGAATCCGAGCCTGCCCGAAAACGTACTTCGTTTTTCGTTATGATGTTCTTCCACTTGATAATTCCTCCCCCTGTTTTCATTTCATCGGATTCTTTAACCGAATCAGGCACCGCTTTGACATTTCCAGCGTCTCTTCGTTTCAGCCTTTATCGCAAAGAAACAGCTGCGAAAAACAACGATACGCTTTTCACAGCCTTGTTTTTTCCTTATACCGGAATATCAAATTCCCTCTTTTTATAATAATATTTTCTGTCTTCTTCTGTAATTTTTCGAATCACACGACACGGATTGCCGGTTGCGATTACACTACATCTATTTGATTCGCTTCAGCTCATACTCTCTTGTGCCAAGCCCAACCTTCTCTGCTTGATCCAGCGTTGCTTCCCACTCAATATTCGGATTGGAATCCTTAAAATGATCATGGTGGAAATGCCATCCCGGCTTTGCCAGATGCTCACCCAGCTGGCTGTTTGCGATCGGTGTTGCTTCCAGACATGCATCTGCACAAGCCTGGTCAAGGGCTACCGGGTCAAAGCTTGCAAACATTCCGATATTCGGAAGAATCGGTGCATCGTTCTCACCGTGGCAGTCGCAGTTCGGACTGATATCCTGCACGAGAGAAACGTGGAAGCACGGACGTCCGTGACAGACTGCCTGTGCATACTCTGCCATTTTGCGGTCAAGCAGCTCGTTTGCACTGCTGTTCGGATTGTAAACAGCATCAAAGCTGCAGGCTCCGATGCAGCGGCCGCATCCCTTACATTTATCATAATCGATGACTGCTTTTTTATTCGGATAAGAAATTGCATCGCTTCCGCATTCCTTCGCGCAGCGACCGCATCCACGGCAAAGCTCTTCATTGATCGCCGGCTTGCCGCTTGCATGCTGCTGCATCTTTCCGGCACGGCTTCCGCAGCCCATTCCGATATTCTTCAGCGCACCGCCAAAGCCGGTCGCCTCATGGCCCTTGAAATGGCTCAGGCTGATAAAGATATCTGCATCCATAATTGCGTGTCCGATGTATGCAGTCTTGCAGTACTCGCCATTTACAACCGGAACTTCCACTTCGTCTGTGCCGCGGATTCCATCTGCAATGATGATCTGACAGCCGGTCGTAATTGTATTAAATCCATTAAGATTCGCACAGTCAAGATGCTCCAGCGCATTTTTCCGGCTGCCCGGATACAGTGTATTACAGTCTGTCAGGAACGGCTTGCCGCCCTGCTCCTTACACAGATCTGCAACAACCTTCGCATAATTCGGACGCAGGAATGCCATATTCCCAAGCTCGCCGAAATGCATCTTGATCGCAACAAATTTTCCGTCCATATCGATGTCTTTGATGCCTGCCGCAATACAGAGCTTTCTGAGCTTATCAAGCTGGCTCGTGCCGACCGGGCAGCGAAAATCAGTAAAATAAACGGTTGATTTTGCCATTTTATATTCCTCCTGTTCGTACGTTTTACTTTACAAAACCTTATCACCTCAAGTATACTTGAAGTCAAGATATTTTTCCAGTATTTTTCACTCAGTAGGTTCTCTTATGCAAATTTATACGATCCGCGAAATATCCCGCCTTTTTTCGCTTCCCCTCTCCACCCTCCGCTTTCCCTTTCTGTCAGACTCTGAATTGCTAATAATTCACCGCATTAAAACGCCAGATTTCATTGACAGCTGAATCGCATTTGTGCTAGAATAAGCGAAGGCAAGGGTGTCAGCATCGGTATGCTGCACCTTTTTTTCATGAAGGACCCGAAAAGGCCTCCTGAAACCATTTCAAAAAAAGAAAAGGAGTGTTGCATTATGAAAAAATTATCTTTATTTCTCACTGTCGGACTGATTGCAGGCTGCATGGCATTTCCTGCTGCTGCAGAGGAAGACAAGACATGGGTCATTGCTACTGACACGGTATTCAAACCGTTCGAGTACACGGATGAGAGCGGCAACTTCGTCGGCATCGATGTCGATATCGTAGCTGCAATCGCAGAAGACCAGGGCTTCAAATATGAGATGAAGAGCCTCGGCTGGGACGCTTCCATCGCTGCATGCCAGGCAGGTCAGGCAGACGGTATGATCGCAGGCGCATCTATCACAGACGAGAGAAAAGCAAGCGGCTGGATGTTCTCCGACGGATATTATAATGCAACACAGTCCATGACTGTCGCAAAGGATTCCGATATCAAGAGCTTCGATGACCTGAAGGGCCAGACCGTAGGCGTAAAGACCGGTACCCAGGGTGCCACCTACGCAGAGAGCCTCAAAGATCAGTACGGTTTCGATATTACCTACTTTGAGGATTCACCGACTATGTATCAGGCGGTTCTTGGCGGACAGGTTGTTGCCTGCTTCGAAGATACACCGATCATGGCTTCCTCCATCAAGGACGGAGACCTCGCACTGCAGATCGTGGATGGCACTGAAAACGAAGGTGCCCCGTACGGTTTTGCTGTTTTCTCTGAAGACAGCCAGGAGCTGCTTGACATGTTCAATGCAGGTCTTGCCGACATCAAAGAGAACGGCACCTACGATGAGATCATTGCAAAATACCTCGGCGAAGACGCTGTTCCGGCTGAAGATACCACAGAAGCTTCCACAGAGGCTGCAACTGAAGCAGCAACTGAGGCTGCAACTGAAGCAGTGACTGAGTAATTCAGAAAATCAACGTAAATTTCACGGGGCTGCTGCAGGTTTTGCGGCAGTCCCTTTTTGAAAGGAACCATTATGATTCAGATATTATCAAAATACGGGCAGATGCTTCTGTTTGCGATGGGGCAGACATTGCTCCTCGCACTGTGGGGACTTTTTTTCGCCTGCATTCTCGGTATGATCTTCGGACTGCTGAGCGTGGTAAGAAATAAGGCATGCAATGTCATTGCTTCGATTTTCGTCGATGTCATCCGCGGTGTGCCGATGATCGTCCTCGCCTACTTTATTTTCTTCGGACTGCCGTATGCATTCAAAAACTTTCTCGGCAGTAAAATGACACTGACCGCGCTGCAGGCCGGTACCGCTGCACTTGCGCTTAACTGCGGCGCCTACATGGCTGAGATCATCCGCGCCGGTATCCAGTCTGTCGATCCTGGGCAGATGGAGGCCGCAAGAAGTCTTGGACTTCCATACTGGCGTGCCATGGTACGCGTTGTACTTCCGCAGGCGATCCGTACCATGATCCCGAGCATTATCAACCAGTTCATCATCACCTTAAAGGATACTTCTATTCTCTCCGTCATCGGGTTCCCGGAACTGGTCAACACTGCCAAAAACGTCATTGCGATCTCCTTCCAGTCGTTTCAGGTATGGGGAATTGTCGCAATCATGTACCTGATCGTCATTACGATCCTCTCTAAGATCGCAAAGAGACTGGAAAGGAGGCTGAACCGTGGACGCAAGTAAAAATGTCAAAATTCACGTATCTCATCTGCAGAAAAGCTTTGGAAAGCTTGAGGTACTGAAGGATATCTCCTACGATGTGCATGAAGGAGAAGTAGTCGTTATCATTGGTCCTTCCGGAAGCGGAAAATCTACATTTCTTCGCTGCATGAACAAGCTTGAGGAAATTTCCGGCGGCGAGATCGTTGTCGATGGTCACAACCTGACCGACCGTCACGTAGATATCAATAAGGTTCGCGAAAACGTCGGCATGGTATTCCAGCATTTCAATCTCTTCCCGCACATGAACGTCATGCAGAACCTGATGCTCGCTCCGGTCGACCTGAAAAAGGCTTCAAAGGAAGAGGCCCGGACGCGTGCCCTTCAGATGCTGCGCAAAGTCGGCATGGAAGACAAAGCTGACGCTTACCCGGATCAGCTCTCCGGTGGACAGAAGCAGCGTGTCGCGATCGCGCGCGCCCTTTGCATGACGCCGGATATCATGCTCTTTGACGAGCCGACGAGTGCCCTCGACCCGGAAATGGTCGGTGAGGTACTGCAGGTCATGAAGCAGCTGGCCGCAGACGGCATGACGATGGTCATCGTCACACACGAGATGGGCTTTGCCCGCGAGGTCGCTGACCGCGTACTCTTTATGGATGGCGGATATATCGTCGAGCAGGGCACTCCGCAGGAGGTACTGCTCAGCCCGAAGGAGCCGAGAACGATCGACTTCCTGAACAAGGTGTTATAAAAACTCCAACCATTGATTATCTTCAGAATCAGTAACTAACGCCACACCGGCGAAATGCGCAGGTGGTCAGCTCTGAACAGTTACTATATCTGCGGAAAAAAAACAGGTCCCACGCTTCTGCTGCCAGGTGCAGTTGAAACGTGAGGCCTGTTTCTTTTATTCGCAACAATTCAGAATCTCGCAAAATTTCATCTGTCAAATGCCTCATACTGATGAAGTGCAGGATACTTTGTATGCTGGCTCTGAAATGTCCCTTTCATTTTTTCTACTGCTTCTCTGCGATTTTCCGTGCCACATACACGCCGCTCGCCGATGCGTGCGACAGGGAATGGGTCACGCCGCTTCCGTCGCCGATGATGTACAGCCCCTTATAACGACTCTCAAGATTCTCATCGATATCCACTTCCATGTTGTAGAACTTGACTTCCACGCCGTAGAGAAGCGTATCGTCGTTTGCCGTACCCGGTGCAATCTTATCGAGTGCATAGATCATCTCGATGATGCCGTCAAGGATCCGCTTCGGCAGGACAAGGCTCAGATCGCCTGGTGTCGCTGCAAGTGTCGGTGTCACCAGTCCCTCCTCGATTCGCTTTGTATTGCTCCGGCGTCCTCTTACCAGATCACCGAACCGCTGCACGATTACGCCACCGCCCAGCATATTGGAAAGGCGCGCGATGCTCTCACCGTAACCGTTGCTGTCCTTGAACGGCTCGGAGAAATGCTTTGCGACAAGCAGCGCAAAGTTCGTGTTTTCCGTCTGCTTTTCCGCACCCTCATAGCTGTGGCCGTTTACCGTCACGATGCCGTTCGTATTTTCATTTACGACGATGCCGTTCGGGTTCATGCAGAAGGTACGCACGTTATCCTCAAATTTCTCGGTGCGGTATACGATCTTGCTCTCATACAGCTCATCGGTGAGGTCTGAAAAGATGACAGCCGGAAGCTCAACGCGCACACCGATGTCCACACGGTTTGATTTCGTCGGGATATCCAGCTCCTGGCAGACCTTTTCCATCCATTTGCTTCCGCTGCGGCCGACGGAAATGATGCACTTCCCGCAATCCTCATATTTGTCCTCACCATAATGGATGCGGTAGCCTTCCTCCAGCTTCTCCACATGCTCTACCGGCGTATGGAAATAAAAATCAATATGGTCTTTCATCTCATTGTACATGTTTTCCAGTACGATGTAGTTGATATCAGTACCGAGGTGGCGCACCGATGCATCGAGCAGCTTCAGCTTGTTCTGCATGCAGAGCTTTTTGAATTTTGTGCCCGCAGTCGAAAACATCCTTGTAGACTCTCCGCCATGGCTGACGTTGATCTCATCGACGTAGTACATCAGATCAATCGCCTCTTTGCGTCCGATGTGCTCATACAGCGTGCCGCCGAAATCATTCGTAATATTGTATTTTCCGTCGGAGAAAGCGCCTGCTCCGCCAAATCCGCTCATGATCGCACAGGTCGGACATTTGATACAGGATTTCACCTTCTTGCCGTCAATCGGACAACGGCGCTTCTCCAGAGAATAGCCCGCCTCAAAAACCGCTACCTTAAGCTCCGGGCTTTTTTTCATCAGCTCATACGCTGAAAAAATACCGCCCGGTCCTGCTCCGATGATAATGACATCATATTTCATATTTACATTCTCCATTTCTTTTCATGCGGATAAAAATCCGTCAATGCTTAAATCTGCTTATGGCTTCCTGTAACCCGGCAGGATATTGCCTGCTCTGGCTAAATCTCGCGGATAAAATTCGTGCCGACTTTTACTTCCTTCTCCGGAAGTCCGTATTTTTCTTTGCCAAGCGCAATGCTCTTTATCAGAAAGCTCATGTTGCGTGCCAGTGTCCGCATGGTCTGCAGGCCTTCCAGATCCTGCACTGCCTCATCTGCGTTATTGCCATGGATGCTGTTCCAGTACTGACTGGATGCCACCGGCATGCCCGCGATCGTAAAATATTTGTAATGGCT
>OGPP01002276.1_pt1 | contig 11811 bp, 15 predicted proteins | sample 1553021 | NCBI WGS metagenome assembly OGPP01 (sample SAMEA2580217, study PRJEB22360) | human gut metagenome | biome: human gut; feature: human-associated habitat; material: faeces | place: Denmark | collected 2008/2010
TTGCGGACAAACGGTTTTCAAGACCGCCTCGTTATGACCACTTCGATATCTCTCCTCAAACGTGCTCTGCTATTTTATCAAAGCTTTTCGTTTTTGTCAAGAACTTTTTTGAAGTTTTTCATCGTATGTTTCGAAGCTTTTCGTTCGTCACACGCGACATTGATGAATTTTAGCACAGTTCATTTCTGATGTCAACCCTGTTTTTTACATTTTTTACATTTTTTTATTTCTATCGCAACAAGCAAATGGCAGCGCAGCGCTAAGCATGGTCCGCAGGTTAAAAAACCACAACCATCCCGGCGATGGCTGCCCCTTACTTTTATCCAGATCAGCGGTTGTCCACCTTTTCCGGATACATATCGTGCTGTGACAGTCTTTGCCATGCAACTGTCTCCCAGCGTGTTCCAGGCTTTCCATAATTGCAATACGGATCAATGGAAATACCGCCACGCGGAGTGAATTTGCCCCAGACCTCGATATATTTCGGGTCCATCAGACGGATTAGATCTTTCATAATAACATTTACACAATCCTCGTGGAAATCACCATGATTTCTGAAACTGAACAGATAGAGCTTCAGAGACTTGCTCTCCACCATTCTTTCTCCCGGAACATAGGATATTGTGATCGTTGCAAAATCCGGCTGTCCGGTGATCGGACAAAGACTCGTAAACTCCGGACAATTGAATTTTACAAAATAATCATTTTCCGGATGCTTATTTAAAAATGTTTCCAGAATCTCCGGAGCATACTGATCCGGATACTTCACATTCTGATTTCCCAACAGGCTGATGCCCTCTTTTTCAAGCTCTGCTTCTCTGCTCATTTTCTTTTTCCTCCATATCTGATCGTATTTAGCGGATCTTCCACTCCATTCAGCCGAAACGCTTCCATGCGGTCCACGCAAGTTCCGCAAACTCCGCATGGCATACTTCCGCCTTCATAGCAGCTCCAGGTCATCTCATAAGGCACATTCAGTTCCAGGCCTTTCCTGACAACCTGGGCCTTTGTCCAGCTGACAAACGGTGCCTCGATCCGGAGCTGTTTCCCACTTCCCTCATAAATTGCCTGATTCATCGCCTCGTGAAAAACACGGCTGCAATCCGGATATGCATTTCCCGCCGAATCATCTGCATGGGCACCGTAGTAGATCACACTGCAGCCTTTTGAGAGTGCAATACTTGCTGCCGATGAGAGAAAAAGGCCATTTCGGAACGGAACATAAGTCGATACCGGTATCCCATTTGTTTTCTCCAGCTGTTTTGCATAGCTTTCATGCGGAATCTCGCTGTCTGAATGTTTCAGGAGCGAACAATTGCTGTACTGAAAAATAGGAGCAAGGTCCAGATACAAATGCTCAACCCCATAGTACTCTGCCACCTTTCTGGATGCCTCTATCTCCTTCTGATGTTTCTGTCCGTAAGAAATTGACAGCGCGATCACCTGATCTTTCCCGTATTTTTCAACTGCCATTCCAAGACAGGTTGTAGAATCCACGCCACCGCTCGATAATACCATGGCTTTTTTTATCTCTTTATTTTTTTCCATTATTCAATTCCTTCTTTTTTGTTTTCTGTGCTTTATCGGCCTGCATGAAGCTGCTGAAACAGATTCATCTGCAGCATTGGATCCGTCTTGAATCGTCCACGAAGTGTCGTTGTTGTCGTAACCGCATTGCTCTTCCTGATCCCGCGAGCCGTCATACAGCTGTGACAGCCCTCAATCATCACCGCCACATCGTGAGAATCTGTCACCAGCTCCATGATCTCCGCGATATCACTGCCAATCCGCTCCTGAAGCTGGAGACGTTTTCCAACCATATCTGCAATCCTCGCGATTTTACTCAGGCCAAGAACATTTCCCCTTGGAATATAGGCGACGCTGACTTTCATGTCATACATCAACGCAAGATGATGTTCGCAATAGCTGAAAATCTCAATATTTTTCACAAGCACCATATCCTGCGAATTCTCTGTACTGTCCTGAACAAAATTTTTCCGGAACATATCGGCAATCTCCTGATTGGAATAGCACATTCCTTCAAAAACTTCCTCATACATTTTTGCGACACGCTCCGGCGTCTCTTTGAGTCCCTCTCGATCCGGGTCATCACCAAGGGCCTGGAGAATTCCCCGAATATGCAGCCTGATGGCCTCTGTATCAATCTTTCTCAGATTATTCTGCGCGGTTTTGCACACGGAACCAGTCTGTTCCTGTCTCATTTTCTCATTCTTCATCTCGTTATCCGCTTCCTGTTCCTTCTATACCCCGCGTTTTTGCGGGTCCCAGATGATCTTGTGCAGCTGAAGCTGAAGCTTCACATCATTGAGTTTTTTCTCCATCAGAAAATCCACCATTTCCACTGGCTCGATCCTGCCAAATACCGGACTGAGATAAACTGCGGTCCGCTCCCGCAGGCGATATTTCTCTATGATCTCGACAGTTCGCTCCATATCCGACCGGCTGCTGACCACAAATTTCACAGTATCTTCATCCGACAATTTTTCCATGTTAGCCAGAAGCATCGCGTGCTCCATCCCACTCTCCGGCATCTTATAATCCATCGTAAATGACGGCCTTCTTTCAAGATTGCAGTAAGGTGTGAGATCAATGCTTCCGTTTGTCTCAATCTCTACACGCCGCTGCGGATCCTGCAAAATCGCACGAATCAACTGTGTCATTCCCTCACGCAGAAGTGGTTCCCCTCCAGTCAGCGTTATATTTCTGATCCTGCTCTCTTCAATATAAGAAATGATCTCGTCTGCAGTCATCTCTGTGCTCTCGCAATCTGACTCATTTGCCCAATAGGTATCACAGTAGCTGCAATGAAGATTGCACCCCTTCATCCGGATAAATACTGCAAGCTCCCCTGCGCGCCGGCCCTCTCCATTGATACTGACAAATTTTTCCACAACCTGATAAACAGGAGCGCTCTTCTGATTTTCCATCGTTGCTATTTCCTTTTCCGTATTTTCTTACCTTCACGTTATCTGAGCCTATGCTTTTACTGAGCCCTGCGATAGATGGCGCAGTTATTCGGAGTCTCGTAAACCGTTGCGCAGGATACTGGATATCCGGATTCGCACATCCTGTCAAAGAAATACCTGGAAAAATTCTCCGCAGTCGGCCGGAAGTCTACTTTGGTCAGCCGAAAGCCTTCTTCCAGAAGTGCCTCAACCGTCTTTTCCCTGAGTGTCCCGCTTTCATAAATCAGCGTATGATCCAACTCATCCGCCAGCTTTTTCAGATCCCGCTTAAGATCTCCAAAATCAACGAGCATTCCCCTCATCTGGCCTTGCATTTCCAGATGTTCCGCCTGAATTTCTATCTCCACATGCCATCTGTGACCGTGGATATTGGCGCATTTCCCCTGATATCCCGAAAGAAAATGTGCCGAATCAAAATCTGCAACCGTTTTCAACTGGTACATATTTGATTTTCCTCTCTGAACTTGTATTTTTTATTTGGGTAATAAAACCAGAAAAAGATTTATAGATAAACTTGAATTGCTTTATAAAACAAAAAAGCAGACCCATGCCAGAGTCTGCCCTTGTTTCTTAAAATGGTCCTGCAATCTTTAGCCCTGGTTTTGTTTATAGACAGGATGGTACAAACGAACTGTCTGTTTTGTTATTGTATGCAGTTTCATGGAAAATGTCAATCACTTTTTAAATATACCAGAGTTCTTCGTTATTTTGTTAACTTTCTTTAGTTGTTTCCCGTGTTTTTCAGCATTTTCCCCAATCCCGGTTTAAGAAATAAAGTTATTCCCGTCATTTACGGATTCAAGCGTTTTTTTAATAAAGCCTCTGCCAGTACCAGATCCTCCGGTGTGGTTACCTTTAAGTTTTCGTAGCTTCCCTCCACCAGGCGCACCTTTGTGCCGCTTAAATGCTCTACCACCATGGCATCATCCGTGATGCCCTTCTGCTGTGTCTCATCTGCCATCAACCGGTCATAGGCACCGCGTACCAGGGGATAGGAAAATGCCTGCGGAGTCTGTACCTGCCACAGCCGGGAACGGTCCGGCGTGGATTCCGCAAAGCCCCCTGCGTCTGCTACCTTGATGGTATCTTTCACCGGCATCCCCACCACACAGGCTTCATCCGAAACAGCAGCCTGTGCCGCACGGGAAATGATCTCTTCCGTCACAAGAGGCCTTGCACCGTCATGGATCAGCACATAATCACACTGCTGCAGTGCTTTCAGTCCTTCATATACCGAATGATATCGTTCTTTTCCTCCGGTCACAACAGCGCGCAGCTTGGTAAGGCCCAGGGCAGGCAGGATTTCCTCTCTCACATAGGATTCTTCTCCGGCACCGGTCACCAGCACCAGCTCATCCGCGCAGCTTTGTTCAAAGGCTTCCAGTGCGTACGAAATCAGCGGTCTGCCATTTAAAAGCATATACTGTTTTTGAATGGCACTGTGCATCCTGCTGCCCCGGCCGCCTGCCAGGATGACCGCGCCGATCCGAAATGTATCAATCATAATAGTTCTTCTTTCTCGATCCTGTTTCTATTTTATGTTATCGCTCGCCAAGCTTTAAATTCGGAACCGCATTTAAGTCCCAGCCATGGCGCGTTCCCTTCTTATACTCATAGTAAGCCGCACAGCCGATCATGGCCGCGTTATCCGTGCAGAAGATTGGAGACGGATGATAGAACCGGATGTGAGCCTCGTCACAGGCCTCCTGCATGGCTGCACGGAGGGCAGAGTTGGATGCCACACCGCCGGCAATGGCCAGCTTGTCATAACCGTATTCCTTCGCCGCCAGAATCGCACGGCTCACCAGGGCCTCCACCACTGCATTCTGGAAAGACGCAACCAGATCCGGTACGTTAATCTCTTCGCCGGTCATATGAGCTTTGTTGATATAGTTCAGCACAGCAGACTTCAGGCCACTGAAGCTAAAATCGTAAGGGGAGCCCTCCACCTTCGCCCGCGGGAACTCGATGGCGTGGGGATTGCCTTCTTTTGCAGTCTTGTCCACCTTTGGTCCACCCGGGTAGCCGAGGCCCACCGCGCGGGCCACTTTATCGAATGCTTCACCAGCCGCGTCATCGCGGGTACGGCCGATAATTTCAAATTCGCCGTAGTCCTTCACAATAACCAGATGGGTATGTCCGCCGGACACGATCAGGCACACAAAGGGCGGCTCCAGATCCGGATTTTCAAGAAAGTTCGCAGACACATGGCCCTCAATATGATGTACGCCCACCAGCGGCTTTTTCGCCGCAAAAGCAATGGCTTTTGCCTCAGCCACACCAACTAACAGGGCACCTACCAGACCTGGGCCATAGGTCACGCCGATGGCATCCACATCTGCCAGCGTCACTTTTGCGTCTTCTAACGCCTGGGTCACCACCTGATTGATCTTCTCAATGTGCTTTCTGGAAGCGATTTCCGGGACCACCCCGCCGAACTGGGTATGCAGGGCGATCTGGGACGAAATCACGTTGGAAAGCACTTCACGTCCGTTTTTCACCACGGAAGCTGCCGTCTCATCGCAGGAACTCTCAATAGCAAGAATCAGTGTATCCTTCTTTTCCGTTTCTTCTGTTATGTTCTTATCTGTATCCATCATTTGTCTTACTCCTCATCAAAGGTCAGCTCACGGGTCCAGCCGTCCCGCGCCGTCTTTGCTCCCGGAAAGATTTCCCGTACTTTATCAATAAACTCGTCCGGCCGGTTTAAGGACGGGCTGTAATGGGTCAGCCACATTTCGGCAGGCTGCGCCTTCTTCGCCAGATTTGCTGCTTCATACATGGTCATGTGCTTATACTCTCTGGCCTTCGCCTCTTTGCCATCTTCGCCGTACATGCCTTCGCAGATAAACAGATCCGCGTGTTCAGCATACTCCGCAATGACCGGAACCGGCCTGGTATCGGTACAGTAGGTGACCTTCAGTCCCTTACGGTCCGGTCCCAGCACCATATCCGGTGTATAGGTCACACCGTCAAGCTCCAGGGTCTCGCCCTTCTGCAGACGGCTCCAGGCCTTCATCGGCACATTCTGGGCTTTGGCCCGCTCCACATCGAAACGGCCTGCCCGCGGAATGGAGATGGAATAACCATAGCAGGCGACATTGTGGTTTACCCGGTAGGCATCAATCACGTAAGGCCCGATATGAAACTGATGTCTGTTTTCCTCCAGCTCAATGAATTTTAACTGGAATGGGAGTTCCGGCGCAATGGTGCGCAGCGCGTTCACCACACGCTCCAGCCCCTTCGGCCCGATCAGTGTTACGGGTTCCGTCCGCTCTGCGTTGCCCATCGTGAGAAGAAGCCCTGGAAGTCCGCTGATGTGGTCCGCATGGTAGTGAGTAAAGCAGATCACATCAATGGGCTTCGGGCTCCATCCTTTTTCTTTCAGCGCCACCTGCGTTCCTTCCCCGCAGTCGATCAGAAGGCTGCTGCCATCGCAACGCGCCATCATCGCAGTCAGCCAGCGATACGGAAGCGGCATCATTCCGCCGGTTCCCAGTAAACAGATATCTAACATAAATCGATTAACCTCATTTCATTTGATGCTGATATCATAGCATAGCGTTTACATGAATTCAACCGCTTCCTCGATTTCCGGGGCAATCACAAACTGATGGATCAGACTGTCATAGCAGTCCTCGCACAGATCCCAATGATGGATTTCTCCATCTTTTTCCGAAAAATAATCCCACGGATAATTCACGGCAAATCCCCCCTCCCGGAGGATTCCGCGCTCTACCACCAGTTTCTTTCCGCAGCCATTGCAGACAACAGACTCCAGCATTCCATTTTCCTGATATTTTCTCATGTTGATTCCTCGCCTTTTCTTTTTCGCATATTTCACCTGCTGCAGCACCAGATTTTCTTCGTCATTTTGCAAAAACAGGGGACACGGCACCGACACCGCATCCCCTACATTATAAACAGAAATATTCGCGATTTTAAGTGGTAATTCTTTCCGGCAGATCCCGTTTCCACATGATAAGGGCATCCTCGGTCGGGTTGTGATAGTAGGCTTTCCGCACTGCCTCTGCCGTAAAACCATAGGATTCATACAGCTTCCGGGCCGCGAGGTTGCCTTCGCGCACCTCCAGGCTGATGGCGTAAGCACCTTCCCGGATAGCATACTCTACCATGGCATCCATCATTTTTCTGCCCAGTCCCAGGCGGCGGCAGGACGGATGCACGGCAATGCGCTGCACCTCCCCCTCACCGGCCAGCACCCGCAGATTGCAGTAGCCGAAAATATTTTCCGCCTGCTCAAATACATAATACACATCATACGGGCTGTGGATTCCGGATTCCAGAATGGAATAGGACCAGCTTTCTGAAAAGCAGAGCTTCTCCAGCTCTGCTATGAGCGGAAGATCCCGCTCCTCCATGCGGCGGATCACTGTGTGTCTCCTGTTCCAACGCTATGTCCTGCTGCCAGCTCGTCCGTCTTACCCTGGCGTTTTGCCTCTTCCAGTTCCCGTTCTGCCTGTGCTTTTCGCAGATAATCCGGTGCATGGTCCATCGCAGAGACAGTTTTTCCCTCCGCAAAGTACACGCTTCCAAGAGCTGCCACGCTGGCACCACGCTGACGGTTCGCCTGGGCTGGGGCAAAGGAGAACAGCGCGGTCATCTCTTCGCGGATAATCTTCTCATTCACCGGTACGCCATCCCCTAAAAAGATGACACGCTCGCCGCGCGCGTTCAGTTCCTGAATCAGCTCATGGATATCCATGCCGCACTGAGGCTTTACGACCGCAAAATTCTCTTCATAATGATAGAGTCCCGTATAAACCTGTCCTCTTCTCGCGTCCATGATGGGGCAGATGAGGGCAGAGGTTCCATATAAATTGTATGCCATGGCATCCATGGTCGGTACGTGCACCAGCGGCTTTTCCAATGCCAGGCCCAGGCCCTTTGCTGTTGCAGAGCCGATACGCAGGCCTGTATAGGAGCCAGGACCACCGGATACCGCAATGGCATCTACCTCGTGCAGATCCAGTTCCAGCATGCGGGTCACCTCATCAATCATGGGAAGCAGCGTCTGGGAATGCGTCTTTTTAAAATCCACCGTATACTCTGCTGTTACCAGACCGTCCGTCACTACAGCCACAGAAGCCACCAGCGACGCGCTCTCTATTCCAAGTATCTTCATTCTAATCCCTCCACCGTTATCTTACGGTAATCAAATCCCTGTTCCAGATCTTTTTCAATACGGATGCGGATCACCTCGTCCGGAAGAATCTCCGGAATGAGCTGGGACCATTCGATCAGGCAGACGCCCTCTCCGTAAAAGCAGTCCTCATAGCCGATTTCATCCATCTCACTCACATCACCGATGCGGTATACATCAAAGTGGTACAGGGGAAGCCGTCCGCTGTCGTACTGCTGTACAATGGTAAAGGTCGGGCTGTTCACCGGCTCGTCAATGCCAAGCCCGGCTGCAAACCCCTGGGTAAAGATGGTTTTTCCCACACCAAGGTCCCCGTCCAGACAGTACACCTGACCAGGTTTTGACTGCCCACCCAGAAGTTTTCCGAGCGCATAAGTCTCCTCGGGACTGTTGCTTATTTTCTCCATCAGATTTTCCTCCGTCTTTCTTTCGGAAGATGCGCCGTCACCAGTTCCCGGAACGTCTCTTCCTGTTCACCCAGGGTTTCTTTCGGAATCAGGTAGGCATGCACCCGGTCCATGTAAAGAATGTACATGGATGATTTTGCGTCCAGCCGTCCCATCTGTTCCCAGGTGAAATCTGCTGAATTTTCTTCCTGGCTCACAGTCAGTTTCTCATCATCAAAGATCAGGCGCATGGGATTCTTCACCGCCGGGCGCTTTGCCTGTTTTCTGGCCTTGTTCCAGAGAAGGAAAGGCTGCCACACCGTAAAGATCAGCGCGCAGACCACAAGCAGACACCGGTATGGCACCGTAGTAGTACTCCACCGAAAGATCAGAAGATACAAAGCCGCCAGGGAAAAGATCAGGTTGAACATTCCCATAAATCCGGCATTGGCATGATACATGGAAAACATCCACAGATCCTTTGCCGTAATGCGCAGGGTCACATCCACCGTTTTGCCGGTACGGACAGACCCGCCAGTCACATTGACCTCGTTGGTCTCATTTGCCATTGATACTTAGCTCTCCTTTCCAAATTCATTTTCACACCGACGGCCATACTGCCACCGGGTGAATTTCTTATTTTTACAGTTTCATGGTCAGGGCAATGCGCTTCTTGTTCAGATCTACACTTAACACCTTCACCTCTACGATATCACCGACACTGACTGCTTCCAGCGGATGTTTGATGTAGCGGTCCGTCATCTGGGAAATGTGAACCAGTCCGTCCTGATGCACACCGATATCTACAAACGCGCCAAAGTCAATGACATTGCGGACCGTTCCCTTTAATACCATGCCAGGAGTAAGATCCTTCATCTCCAGGACATCCGTGCGCAGGATGGGCTTTGGCATCTCCTCACGCGGGTCTCTGGCCGGTTTTTCCAGCTCTTTTACGATATCTTTTAAGGTAATCTCACCAAGACCAAGCTCTTCTGCCAGTCCTTTGCAGCCACGTACTTTCCTGCCAAGCTCCTTTAAGCCGCCTGCCGCAATGTCTTCCGGCTGGCAGCCCAGTTTCTTCAGAAGCGCCTCTACTGCTGCGTAGCTTTCCGGATGGACCGAAGTCATGTCGAGCGGATTGTCACCGCCGTTGATACGCATGAAGCCGGCACACTGTTCAAAGGCCTTCGGTCCGAGCTTTGCGACCTTTAAAAGCTGTCTGCGGTTTGTAAACATGCCATGTTCTTCCCGGTATGCCACAATATTCTTCGCAATGGCCTTAGATACACCGGAAATATACTCAAGCAGGGAAGCCGACGCGGTATTTAAGTCCACGCCGACACGGTTTACACAGTCCTCCACAACACCCTGCAGGGTCTCGCTTAAGTTCTTCTGGTTCATGTCATGCTGGTACTGGCCTACACCGATGGACTTCGGATCAATCTTGACCAGCTCTGCTAACGGATCCTGCAGTCTTCTTGCGATAGAAGCTGCACTTCGCTGTCCCACATCAAAGTTCGGAAATTCTTCCGTAGCCAGCTTACTTGCGGAATACACGGAAGCTCCGGCCTCATTGACAATGACATACTGTACCTGCTGCGGAATTTCCTTAATAAGATCCACAATAATCATCTCAGATTCCCGGGACGCAGTTCCGTTGCCCAGGGAAATCAGGGAAATGTTATACTTTCTGATCAGGTCTTTCACAACCTTTTTAGACTCTTCTACCTTATTCTGTGGTGCGGTCGGGAAAATGACCGTAGTGTCCAGTACCTTTCCGGTTGCGTCCACCACAGCCAGCTTGCAGCCAGTACGGAATGCCGGATCCCAGCCCAGCACCACACGGCCTGCCACCGGCGGCCGCCTCACAAACTGGTTTTAGTTCTTGCCGGTCACCTTGATGGCACCAGCCTCCGCGGTCTCGGTCAGAGAACTGCGAATTTCACGCTCAATGGCCGGAGCGATCAGACGGCGGTAACTGTCTGCCACAACTTCCTTTAAAACCGGCGTGGTATACGGATTGTCCAGGGTAATAACCTGCTTTTCCAGATAATGCAGGATGTTTTCTTCCGGCGCCTCTGCCTTCACGGTCAGCACCTTTTCTTTTTCACCGCGGTTTAATGCCAGCACACGGTGACCGGCACATTTCTTCACCGGCTCCTCGTACTGGTAGTACATCTCGTAAACAGACTCTGCTTTTTCATCCTTTGCCTGAGAGCGGATCATTCCCTGTTCCATGGTGGCATTCCGGATATAAGTACGGTAATCTGCCCGGTCAGAAATGCGCTCCGCGATAATATCCTTTGCCCCGGCCATGGCATCTGCCACTGCCGGTACCTCGTTTGCTTCAGAGACATAGCGCTCCGCAAGCTGCTCTAACGGCTCCCTTGCCTGCTGGTTCAGGATCAGCTCCGCAAGCGGTTCCAGTCCGCGCTCCTTTGCGATCATGGCACGGGTGCGGCGCTTCGGACGGTATGGACGGTACAGATCCTCCAGCGCTACCATGGTCATAGCCTCCTGGATCTGTTTTTCCAGCTCCGGCGTCAGCTTTTCCTGATCCCGGATGGTGGAAAGCACCTGGTTTTTCTTTTCCTCCAGATTGCGCAGATAGCGCAGACGCTCGTCCAGGTTGCGGAGTACCTCATCGTTCAGGGAGCCGGTTACCTCTTTCCGGTAACGGGCAATGAACGGAATGGTATTTCCCTCATCGATCAGCCGGACCGCTGCCTCCACCTGCTTATATCCAATCTGCAGCTCATCCTGCAATATTTTAAAAATATCCATTAACTGTAAAACTCCTTTTGTCATTCTTTAAGCTGTATTCCCCATTATAATCCATAACCAGATGCCGCGCAAGCTGTTCGGTATTCTCCCTTGAGGCTTTTTTATTTTCGTGTTATGATGAAACATGACATTTTCATGGATACTTACGGAGGAATTTATATGGAACAGAACATCGGAGCAAAACGCCCCGCCCCGAATAGACTCGCGCGAACTAGTCTCTTTCTCGGCATCTTCGGAATCTTCAGCTGGTTCTACCCGCCAGTACAGATCATACTCGGATCCGCAGCGGCTCTCAGTGCATGGCTTTCCCGCAGAGACCGCCATTTCACCGGTGCCGGAATTGCCGGATTTGTCATCGGAATCTTCTGCATTCTGTTGAGCTTTTTTATCTTTTTTCAGTATATGCTGGTCTACAATGTAGCCCAGGACCCAGCTAACGCTGACCTCAAGAAGTGGTTTTGGAGATACAACTCCGGCAATCTCCCAGTGT
>OGPP01002281.1_pt1 | contig 11789 bp, 7 predicted proteins | sample 1553021 | NCBI WGS metagenome assembly OGPP01 (sample SAMEA2580217, study PRJEB22360) | human gut metagenome | biome: human gut; feature: human-associated habitat; material: faeces | place: Denmark | collected 2008/2010
ATCTGGCGCCTTACGGCGTGGGGGTTCAAGTCCCTTCTCCCGCACCAACTTTATTGCACCTTTTGAGGTGCTATTTTTTTTGCCTAAAAATGTTATAATAAATGAGTTAGAACTATTTATTTAAATAATCATGAATACTATATGGTGCAGTATGGATAATACATTAACTAAGCTGCTTTCACAGAACCCATCCTTTGTGGATGGGCTAATCGCATTTCAGCGGAAAGGAAAGTCAGTCATATATGGTCTAAGTGGATCTCAAAAGAGCTTCCTCTTAAACCAAGCTTTTGCTACAGGCCTTACAAAGCCCGTAGTTATCGTAGTCCATGATAAGGACCATAAAGAGATGTGGGAACGAGATTTAGCCTTTTTCTGGCCTAATATCCCAGTCCTATCATTTCCTATAACTGACAATGTGGAGTTTACAACCACTGCTCGTAGCCTTGAAGATCAAGGTGCACAAATGCGTGCTTTAGCATTGCTAGCATGGCAAGAACCTGCCGTAGTTATAGCGAATGCAGAAGAGGTTACACAATATGTAGTATCTCCACAATATTTAAAAAGCCAGTCGTTACATTTTTCTTTGAATGATACGATTGAACGCGATACAGCTCTTGAACAGCTTGTCACAATTGGATATGAACGTGTAGACCAGGTGGAACAACGTGGTCATTTTGCCGTGCGTGGGGATATTCTAGATATTTATCCTGTTAATAGTGAACATCCAATACGAATTGAGTTCTTTGGCGATGAAATCGATACATTGCGGTTCTTCTCTGTTGAGAACCAACGTTCCATTGAACAAATTGATTCGTATACGGTGACACCTTTATTCCTTGGTAAAAGTGATGCAGATTGCACCTTATTATCCTATGTGAAAGAAGGGACTCTCATTTATGATGAGCCCGGTCGTATTCAGGAAGCGTTAAAAAAATTCCTTAAGGAAGACCCTACACATCGTAAAAATCATTGCGACTGGAGTGAATTACAACGTACTGTAGAGGCTACAAATCAAGTAGCTTTCACATTTATGCAACAACGCTCTATCGGTTTACCTGGATTTAACCCGATCGGTATTCAAGGTAAGACGATGACGAGCTTTGAGCGTCAAATTCCACTCCTAACAGATGAAATTAAGCAATGGCATCGCCTCAATCATCAAGTTGTATTCGTATTAAATAATCAACAGCGACGAGAAGGTATTGAACGAGCTCTTGAAGGTGAAGGGATTGCCTTTGTTCATAGTGAGGAATGGATTGCAAAGCCTAATACGGTCGTTATTTTGCAAGGTTTATTGACCGATGGTTTTGAATTACCTAATAGCCATCTCGTAGTTGTTGTAGAAGGCAATATTTACGGACAACAAAAACGTAAGCTTCGCAACAAGCCTAAAAAGGGCCAAGAAATCAATTACTTTACGGACTTAACACCAGGTGACTATGTTGTTCATAGCATGCATGGTATTGGTAAGTATATTGGCCTTAAAACGATAGAAACAGAAGGCATTCACCGGGACTATATTGAAATCGCCTATGCTGGAACTGATAAGTTATTCCTACCAGCAAACAATCTAGATCAGTTACAAAAATACATTGGCAATGAAGGTGATGTGCCGCGCATCCATAAAATGGGTGGCCGTGACTGGGCTAAGGTTGTTACAAAGGCCAAAAAATCCATCGATGATTTGGCAGATAAGCTCGTTGAAATCTATGCACAACGAGAAATTACAGAAGGCTTCGCATTTTTGCCAGATCAACCATGGCAGCAAGAGTTTGAAGATGCCTTTCCTTATGAAGAAACGGAAGACCAATTACAGGCTACAGCAGAAATCAAGGCATCCATGGAAAAACCTGCTCCTATGGATCGCTTACTGGCAGGTGATGTAGGCTTTGGTAAAACCGAAGTGGCTATGCGTGCCATCTTTAAGGCTGTTATGAGCGGCAAACAAGTAGCGGTACTTGTTCCAACTACTGTTTTGGCACAGCAACATTTCCAAACCTTCTTGAACCGTTTTGCTCCATTTGGGGTCAAAGTAGATGTGCTCAATCGTTTCCGCAGTACAGCTGAGAAGAAACAAGTTCTAAAAGGTGTAGAGGATGGCTCTATCGATGTTCTCATCGGCACCCATTCACTACTCAATAAAAAAGTAGTCTTTAAAGACTTAGGTATGCTTGTTGTTGATGAAGAACAACGCTTTGGGGTAGCACAAAAGGAAAAATGGAAAGAGTGGGCTAGTAATATTGATGTGCTCACCTTGAGTGCAACCCCAATTCCTCGGACCTTACATATGTCTCTTGTAGGGGTTCGAGAGATGTCTGTTATCAACACGCCACCAGAGGAACGATTGCCGGTTCAGACCTATGTGGTGGAATATGATATGAACATCGTTGCTGATGCCATCAAGCGAGAATTGGCACGGGGCGGACAAGTTTACTTCGTATATAACCGCGTTGCATCCATTAATCATATGGGTGAGTTATTAGAAGCAGCATTACCTGGTTTACGCTATGCTATTGCTCATGGTCAGATGACGGGCCGTCAAATTGAAGAAATTATGACGGATTTCTATGAAGGCCATTATGATGTATTATTGTCTACAAGTATCATTGAAACCGGCTTAGATATTCCTAATGCCAATACCATCATCATTTATGATGCAGACCGATTAGGTTTATCTCAGCTATATCAAATGCGTGGACGCGTAGGGCGTTCTCGTAGACGGGCCTATGCATACTTTATGTATCGACCTGACAAAATGCTTTCAGAGGCTGCAGAAAAGCGCTTGAAAGCTATTGAAGAGTTCACAGAGCTCGGTGCTGGTTTTAAATTGGCGATGCGAGATTTAGAAATCCGTGGTGCTGGTAATCTCTTAGGTTCACAGCAACATGGTAACATCGCCTCTGTCGGCTTTGGTATGTACGTAAGTATGTTGGAAGAAGCCATTGCGAAGGCTCAACATAAAGAGGTAGAGCGCGAGGTCTCCATTGATCCAGCCATCGACTTAGAGGTAGATGCCTTTATCGACGATGCGTATATCAAAGATAGTGCCCGCAAAATTTCTGTATACCAACGATTGTTACATATTAAATCAAAAGAACAGCTTGATGATATGACAGACGAACTCATCGACCGGTTCGGTACGCCAACAGATCCGGTGGACCGATTATTGCGCATTGCCCAAATTAAAGAGCAAGCACGTTTACTTGGCATTAAAAGTATCGTTCGTAGAGATCAACAGCTTACTATCCATTGGCATGATGATTCTAAGATGGCCGACTGGGATATGGGGGCTGTACGAGAAGATCTATGGAAGAAGATGAAATTCGGAGACACCAAGCCAGCCACATTATATGTGAGCCTTAATGGCATGAAAGGTTCTATTTTGACCATTACGGAAGCGGTGATGAAGGCTCTTAGCCAGAAATCATCGTCTAAGGAGGGCCTATGAATCGATTTTTAAAGGGTGCTATGATTTTAACCTTGGCGGGGATTATCGTTAAGGTTATTGGTGCTTTCAGTAAAGTCCTTATTGCCCGTGTACTCGGTGGTGAAGGGATTGGCCTATATATGATGGCCTATCCGATTTATCAAATTATCGTTAGTATTTCCGCTGCAGGCATTCCTGTGGCCATATCTATTATGATTGCGGAAAAGCTAGCTAATGATGATATGCGTGGCGTACAACAAGTGTTTTCCGTATCTTTAAAAGTGTTAACGCTGTTAGGCCTTGTATTTAGTGTTGCTTTATACGGTAGTGCACAGTGGCTCATAGATTCTCATATTATTACAGATCCTCGTGCATTGCTCGCCATTCAGCTATTATCTCCAGCAATCTTTATCGTTACGATTTTGAGTTGTTTTAGAGGTTACTTCCAAGGCTTCCAATACATGGTTCCTACTGGGACTAGCCAAGTCTTTGAACAAATCTTCCGCGTATCCTCTATGGTGGGCTTAGCCTATTACTTCATTGATAGAGGGTTACACTTAGCGGCTGGTGGTGCAACCTTTGCTACATTCCCTGGCGTATTAGCGGGATTACTCGTATTAATTTACTTTTACTATCGTCAACGTCGTGTACGGGCGCAAATGTTGGCACAGCAGAATCCGAATGCTGTTGGTGAAAGTAATAGTTCTGTAGTGAAACGACTATTTAGTTTGGCCATACCTGTTTCGATGGCCAATATTATGTTGCCTATGGTATCCCTTATCGATACATTCATCGTGCCAAAGCGTTTGATGGATATTGGGTTTTATCTCAATGAAGCGACCACACAATTTGGTTATCTTACAGGGATGGCTACATCGTTGATTGGGTTGCCCATTATTTTGACTACATCTCTAGCTGCTAGTCTTGTACCAGCCGTATCGGAAGCGCATGCCCAAGGTGATGTACAACGTATTGTGCAGCGCGCTGGAACAGCCATTAAAATTGCAAATATGTTTACTATTCCAGCCTGTATCGGCCTCTGTGTGTTGGCGACACCTATATCTAAACTGATATATGCAACACCTCATGCAGGTCCTGTTATTGCTGTTATTAGCTTGAGCATTATATTCTTAGGTTGGCAACAGATTACAGCAGGCATCTTGCAAGGGTTAGGCAGAACTGTTATTCCTATGATAGCCATTTTTATTGGTTTGTTGGCTAAGACCTTCTTAGACTATGAATTGACAGGTACTATTGAGCTAGGCATTAATGGTGCTGCATGGGCAACGAATTTGAATTTTGCCATTGCGGCATTCATAAACTATATATTTGTTAAAAAATATGTAGGATCTGTACTTAATAAATTAGAGCTATTAAAAATTGTAGTGTCTGCCATGGCTATGGGCGGTGCTACACAAGTAGTATATGTGACTACTGTAGAGTTATTCGGCAATGGTGGTGCAGTGGCAGCGGCTATTATTGTGGCTGTATTTGTATATGGTTTATCCTTATGGTTAACAAAGGCCGTTGTAAAAGCTGATATGTATCATTTCCCTGTTATAGGCAAGCGCTTACAAGCTCGCCGAGATAAGGAGGAGGCTAAGCTATATGAAGAACAATACTGATAAGTCCGTATCGGTACAACCATTAGTAGATGTAGTAAAAGCCTTGCGAGCTCCTAATGGTTGCCCTTGGGATCAAAAACAAACTCATGAATCGTTGCGTCGATACTTCATTGAAGAAACTTATGAAGTAGTAGATGCTATCGATAATAAAGATATGGCTAATCTTCGTGAAGAACTAGGGGATGTATTATTACAAGTTGTCTTTCACAGTCAATTGGCTGAAGAAGCTGGTCAGTTTACATTAGAAGATGTAATTAATGATGTGACTCAGAAGATGATTCGTCGTCATCCCCATGTTTTTGACCCTGAAAATAATGAAAAATCATACAGTTGGGATGAATTAAAGGCACAAGAAAAGAAAAATATACAAAAATCTGTATTAGATGGTGTATCCAAAAGTTTACCTGCTTTAGTGGCGGCTTATAAGTTGCAAGAAAAGGCTGCGAAGCTAGGTTTTGACTGGGACGAGCTTGATCCGGTTTGGGCTAAAGTTTCCGAAGAAATGGGTGAATTTAAGGAGGCTATAGCACAAAAAGATAGAGAAAATATGGAAAAAGAGGCAGGAGATGTGCTTTTTTCCTTGATTAATCTATTAAGATGGTATAAAATAAGCGGTGAAAATGCACTAAATCGCACAAACACAAAGTTCCGACAGCGTTTTTTACATGTAGAAGCTTGTGTTAACCAAAGCGATCGCTCATGGGAAAACTTTTCATTAGCTGAGCTGGATGCTTTTTGGGAGGAGGCTAAAGTGCAGGAAAAGTAGCCTAGAGGTTTGCATGCTTCTTAGGTATAGTATTTTTAAGGAGGTTCTGTCATGAACAAAACAGAATTAATCGCAAGTGTTGCACAAAAAACTGAATTAACTAAAAAAGACGCTGAAAAAGCGGTAAAAGCTGTATTTGACACAGTTGCTGAAGAATTAGCTGCTGGCGGTAAAGTACAAGTTATCGGCTTCGGTACATTCGAAGTTCGTGAACGCGCTGCTCGTGAAGGCCGTAACCCACAAAACGGTAAAACTATCACAATCGCAGCTTCCAAATCCCCTGCATTCAAAGCTGGTAAAGGTTTGAAAGAACAAGTTAACGCTGCAAAAGCTAAAAAACGCAAAAAATAATCTCTAATGGATTGGAAAGAGACCTTTCGAGGTCTCTTTTTTTCGTCTATTTATGGTATAATGCACAGAGAAAGGGTGTACTATGAATAACGAAAGATCACGGAAGGTTCTCATCGTGTCCGCTTCTATTGGGACAGGACATATGCAGGCCGCCAGAGCCATAGAAGAATATTGGAAAGAGAAAGAACCACAAGCATCGATAACTCATGTGGACTTTCTTGATACAGAAACCATGTCTGTAGAGCATTTGATCAAGGGTACGTATATCAAGATGATCGACGTATTTCCGATGCTATATGATATGATTTACCGCGTATCAAAAGGGGAAAAACGAGGTACGATTATGCAAACTGCATTATCATACCTATTGAAAAGCCGCATGCTCAAATTGGTACAACAAGAAGAGCCAGATGTAATGGTATTTACGCATCCATTCCCATGTGGTGCAGCGTCTATCTTAAAACGCCAAGGCCATATCGATGTACCATTAGTGGCTATCATGACGGACTTTAGTAGTCATCAATTTTGGCTATATCCACAAATTGATACATACTATGTAGCTACTGAATCGATGGTAGATGAAATGGTATCGTCTGGTATCGATGCCTCACGTATCCATGTATCTGGGATTCCAGTGCGTCGTGCCTTCTTCCGTGATGCTATTGCAGAATATAGCTTAGAGGAACCTATAAAAGTGCTCGTTATGGGTGGGGGCCTTGGATTGGGTTCTCTAGAAACAGCATTAAAACATTTAGATGAAGTTAATGGCATTGATGAAATTACTGTTGTAGCCGGTCAAAATACATCTCTTTATGAATCCTTAGTTACCCTTAGTGAATCTATGCGTACTAAGACTATTGTGTATGGATATACTACGAATATTTCGGAGCTTATGAAATCCTCTTCCTTGCTGGTAACAAAGCCTGGTGCATTAACCTGTATGGAGGCTGTTACAATTGGTTTACCTATGGTGTTCTTTAATGCTATTCCAGGGCAAGAAGAGGCTAATGCAGAGCTATTAGAACAACGAGGGTGTGCTCGTTGGGCTCGTGATATTCATAACTTAGAAGATGTTGTGACCGCCCTTCTTATCAATTTACCACGACTTCAACAGATGTCTGAGCGCGCTCGTGAATGGCATGTTGATGGTGCAGCGAATATCGTAAATAGCTTAATTGAAATTCTAGATGCTACTAATACGGACGAACCTGTTGAACTAGTAAAAGCGGAAGAGTCTATTAATTAATCTCTTGTAGTGGCTAGTACGAATATAATTAGCTGTTGGTGATGAGCGTATTTCTAGATTTGTAATATACAGATATTAGTAGCTTTATATGAAACAAAAAGCGATGACTCTTAGGTCATCGCTTTTGCTTTATTGATATTGTTCAATATGTTCTTGTCGAATTTTTTGAAGTGTTTCTAAGAATGTATCTGTGCTTTCAGCACTGTCCAACAAGTCTTTTAGTTGGTAGGAATCATCTAGGGTCACACTCCATTGGAAGGAGTCGTTATCATCGTATACATTGAATACGATTGGTGTCTCCAAGTCCTCTGGCATATGACCGTCGTCGTCGGACACAGTTGCATAGGTGCCATCTTCCAAGAGCTCTGTAAATAATGTGTCATACCCATCGATATCGATAAGTTCAAAATTGATAGTTTCATAAAAGTCTAAAACGATATCTACTGCCATGTGGACCTCCTCATGAATATATACGTTACGTTTATTCTACTGACGGCGCCTGTTACTGTCAATGGTAATGTGTAGTATAATAAGTAACAGAATTACAAAATAGGAGAATAACATGAACGTTATTAGTTTACAAAATATAGAAAAATCATATGGCACACGACTGCTGTTTAAAGATGTGAATATTACTTTCACCACAGACAAACGGTTAGGTCTTGTAGGGATTAATGGGACGGGTAAGTCTACATTTCTAAAAATTTTAGCAGCCCGAATGGAGCCTGATAAGGGGAGCATTGAGCGGAATGGCAAGGCGAGTATTCATTATTTGGCTCAAACCCCAGAGTTTGATCCAGAATCAACTTTGCTAGAAGCTGTTCTTGATGGAGACCATCCTCGTTTGCGGATGGTGCAATCTTTTGAACGCATTAGTCGTGAATATCGTGAAATGCAAGAGTCTGGTAGCGAGGATAGTAAAATATCGCGTAACTATATGAATGCGTTAGAACAAATGGATCAACAAGATGGATGGCAGGTAGAGCAAGAGGCTCGTATTATTTTAACTAAATTAGGCTTTCCTGAGATGGATCAAAAAGTGGCTATGTTATCTGGTGGTCAAAAGCGTCGTCTCGCGTTAGGACAGGCATTATTATATCCTTGTGACCTATTATTGTTAGACGAACCGACAAACCATTTAGATGAAGATAGTATCGACTGGCTTGAGTCCTACTTAAGTGCTCGCCAAGGGGGCCTATTAATCAGTACTCATGATAGATATTTCCTCGACTCTGTATGTAATGGAATTTTAGAGCTTTCTAATCGGCGTATGTATCAATATGATGGTAATTACGAAGAATTTATTGCCTTGAAGGCTGATCGAGAGGCTCGCGAGGCCGCTACGGAAGAGAAACGCCGTCAGTTCTTGAAACGAGAAATCGAATGGGTACGTCGTGGGGCTTTGGCGAGAACGACGAAACAAAAGGCTCGTTTAGACCGCTATGAAAAACTTAAGAATATGGAGAAAACTAGACGTCCCGATCAAATGGATCCCATTGCTTTAAAAACACGTTTAGGGAAAACCATTTTTGATATTGAACATTTAGAGTTCTACTTTGGTGAGCGCATTATGATTAAGGATTTTACCTACCATGTAGTGCGTCATGATCGTATTGGTATTGTAGGCCCTAATGGTGTTGGAAAGTCTACCTTTATGAATATTCTTGATGGAACCTATGAACCTACAAACGGTACTATTGGTAAGGGAGAGACCGTTCGCATTGCCCATTTCAAACAAGAACTACCAGAGTTTGATGAAGATATGCGTGTTCTCGATTATATTCGCGAAGATCATTCCTATATGGTTCTGGGTGATGGTTCTACGTTGAGTGCTGGTCAGATTCTTGAACGATTCCTTTTCACACCAGAGCTACATGGTGTGCCGATTCGTAAGCTTTCAGGCGGTGAACGACGTCGCTTATATCTATTGAAACTGCTTATGAGCGCTCCTAATGTTTTATTACTAGATGAACCGACCAATGATCTTGATATTCCTACATTAGAGGTGCTAGAGGACTTCCTTGATTCCTTTAGTGGGGTCATTATCACAGTATGCCATGATCGTTACTTCTTAGACCGTGTTGTAGACAAACTCTTTGTTTTTAGTGGTGATGGTCAAATTGAAATTGTTCACGGCTCCTATTCCGATTACAAGGATTCTTTAGATGGAAGTAGTGGTGGAAAGCGCCCATTCTACATGGCTAATACTGATACATCTATTGCTTCTAAAACTGATAAAACTAACAAATCTGAAACTAGTACTGGGTCTGATGATTCATCATTAAGTACTTCGGTAGATGGTAGTGATAGTAATATGGCTACATTTGGGGATGATACTTTCAAAGAAACACCGAAGAAGGGACTCAATAAAGCGGAAGAAGCAGAGTATGCTAACATTATGGATGAGTTACCTAAATTAGAGCATTTAGTAAAGGGGCTCGATGTCATGATTAGTCAAGTTGCTACTGATTATGAAAAGATGCAATCCTTGATGGCTGAGCGAGAAGAGACTCAATCCCAAATAGATGCGCTCACAGAACGGTGGATGGAATTAGAAGAACGCCTATAATTCCTTGTATCATGTGATTTTTTAATATCTGTTATGCAAAGGAATTACATGTAAATTTATTGATAAAAATCACAATGTATAGTATAATTTCATCGATTAACGATAACAACGTTACCTAAGTAGGAGGAACTCATGAGTAAGTACCAATTTTTAGACCGTCGTGTACCTATTGAAGACGGCAATATTGCATTAGTTCAAGATTTGTCCAAATGTAAAAACTGCTCCTTGTGTCGTAAAGCGTGTGCTGTAGACATGGGCGTATTTGATTATTATGACTTAACAACTAATGGGGATCATCCAATTTGTATTCATTGCGGTCAATGTGCATCTATTTGTCCATTCGACTCCATCAATGAACGCTCTGAAATTGATGAAGTAAAAGCAGCGATTGCTGACCCTAATAAAATCGTCGTTTTCCAAACTGCACCTGCTGTACGTGTTGGCTTAGGTGAAGAGTTCGGTCTTGATGCGGGTACATTCGTAGAAGGTAAAATGGTAGCTGCTCTTCGTAAATTGGGTGGCGACTATATTTTAGATACAAACTTTGGTGCTGACATGACTATCATGGAGGAAGCATCTGAATTGTTGGAACGCGTTATCAATAGTGATGCGGTATTACCTCAATTCACATCTTGCTGTCCTGCTTGGGTTAAGTTTGCTGAAACATTCTATCCAGAATTCTTGCCAAACTTGTCTACAGCTAAGAGTCCAATTGCAATGCAAGCGCCTACACAAAAAACCTATTTTGCTGAAAAAATGGGCCTTGATGCAAAACAAATCGTTGCTGTTGCAGTAACACCTTGTACAGCTAAGAAATTTGAAATTCGTCGCGATGAAATGAACTCCTCTGCTGAATACTGGGATGTACCAGAAATGCGCGATACAGACTACTGTATTACTACACGTGAACTTGCAAAATGGTTGCGTGCAGAAGAAATCAACTTTGATGAATTAGAAGATTCTACATTTGATCCATTGATGGGTGAAGCATCTGGTGGTGGTATCATCTTCGGTAATACTGGTGGTGTTATGGAATCTGCTATGCGTGCGGCTTACAAATTAGCAACTGGTGAAGATGCACCTCAAACATTGATCCCATTCGAAGCCATTCGCGGTATGGATGGTGCTCGTGAAGCAGACGTAGTGATTGGTGATAAAACATTACATGTGGCGGCTGTTCATGGTACAGGCAACTTGCGTAAATTCATCGAACGCATGCGTGCAGAAAACATCCATTATGATTTCATTGAAGTAATGGCTTGCCGTGGCGGCTGTATCGGTGGTGGTGGTCAACCACGCGTTAAATTACCGATGGCTGATAAAGCTCGTGAAGCTCGCATTGCGTCCTTGTATACTCGCGATGCAGAGGTACAAGTGAAAGCAGCTTGTGATAATCCAGATATTCAAAAATTATATGCTGAGTTCTTCGATGGCAAACCTATGAGCCATAAAGCACATCACATGTTACATACGACATTTGTAAATCGCTCTGAAGACTTGGGTCCTAATGGTGCTTGTACACCTGCTACATGCCCAACATCTGTGCCTAACTTGAAAAAGGCCGCAGAAGCAGCAAAAGCTGCAGCAGAAGCTAATAACTAATAGGTAAAAAATAGTAACAGTAATAATTAACTGTATTTGTAACTGTTAACTGTTGTAATTAGTTGCTATATATTATAAAAGCTCGTATGTGGCTTAAGTTAAAAGGCAGATAGTTGATAATTAATCAGCTATCTGCTTTTTTATTGTCTTTAGACTTGTATGGGATGTTATGAATAATCATAGAACTATTCATCTTACGAGTT
>OGPP01002284.1_pt1 | contig 11780 bp, 9 predicted proteins | sample 1553021 | NCBI WGS metagenome assembly OGPP01 (sample SAMEA2580217, study PRJEB22360) | human gut metagenome | biome: human gut; feature: human-associated habitat; material: faeces | place: Denmark | collected 2008/2010
TCGGACAGGACGGTATTTTCTTTGCAGAGATTGCAGCATGGAGCGGAGCCACTGTGATCTTATGCATCAGCTATTATGTACGGATGCATAAATATCATTAAAACAAAACAGGGAGCTGTCGGTAAATAACGTTTTTTAGAGCTGACAGCACCAAACAAAAATATCCTGACAGTTACAGAGCTTTCTGGCTCTGCAACTTGTTCAGGATATTTTTATTTTGATAAATACTTTCTGTTTTTGGCCGCAAAAAATCCTTGTTTGGATTTTTTCAGCCGCATTTTTTTCTAGGCAGTTTTTCCTTCAAATTTTCTCAGTTTTTCGTATAAAAAACGATGATATTTATTTATATTTCTTCCAATAGCATACAGCATGAATTCTTTATATACCTTATCTGCCGAACGGTAATTAAAACGCCGGAAGTTCTCATTTTCCTTGATATCTCCAAAATGTCCTTCCGTCTGAATGGAACGTGTCTGGCGTTTCAGGATCCCGCGTTCACTCTGGATATTGGCATGCGATCTTTCTTTCAGTTCCTCCCATTGTTCATTGATCTTCATGACTTTGTTCTTTTCGGCATCTTTTTTCGCATCATACTTATACAGACAACGCGCTTTATGTTCACATCCGCTGCAGTCTGCACAACCATATACCTCAAAGGTCTGTGTATATCCATCCTGCTCTTTGCTCTCTGTCCTGAGATGCCGCAGTTCACGTCCGTCATGGCAGATATAGAACTGTTCATCTTCAAAGATCCCTGTCCTCATGTTGTAATATTTACTGATATCTTCTGAATAAGCGCGTGTTTTTCGCTTTTCATGATCCTGCAGTTTTATATAACTGGATATTTCATTCCGTTTTAAATAAAGCAGATTTTTTTCACGACAGTACCCGCTGTCCGCAGTTACTTCTTCCAGAATACTCCCGAAAGCATTCTTATGTTTTTCAAGGACCGGGATCAGGGTATTATAATCGGTGCGGTCGCTGCTTACATATCCATGTACGATAAAATAATTCTCTACCGCGATCTGAACATTATATGCTGGCTTTAACTGTCCGTTCAGCATGTGATCTTCTTTCATACGCATAAAAGTCGCTTCCAGATCTGTTTTGGAATAACTGTTTCTGTCTTTTCCCATGATCTCAAAGCATTCTTTATATTCCATCAGTCGTTTTCCGCATTGTTCCAGTTCCTCATGCAGCTTGTTGAAGTGCAGGTTTTCTTTTTCCTTTTCCGTAAACGAATTCGATTCCCTCGTTGTCTGCGATCATCGTGAGATTGTTCTGGAGTTTCCGTATTTCAAGCGGTGAACAGTTACCGATTTCTATAATACGGTTATTTGAAAGCTTTTTATGTTTTACAAGCTTTCGTTTTCTGTTCTTTTCGATCACTTCCCGGACTTTATCCATCCCTTCGATCACAAACATCTGTGCATTTCCCAGCTCGTACTTTGTTCCATAATCATTCTCCTGCAAAAAAGAATTATATTTTTCAAAAAGCTGGTCGATAGAGTCCAGAAGTCCTGCCAGATGGTAATTGATGCTTCCGCGCCATACAAAAGTATAACGGTTTGCATTTGCCTCTATCTTTGTACCGTCAATAAAAAGTTCTTTTAATGTGACCAGCCCTTCTTTCTGCAGCCGCCGCATAAACTGGTAATTCAGGTCATCCAGGACATCAGATGTCAGCTTCCTGTTTTTAAAGTCATAAAAAGCATCACGTTTCGGTTTTTGTCCGCGCGTCAGCCAGATAAAAGCAAGGTCTCTTTCACACAGATCAACAATACGGTCAACAGAACGTATTCCCCGCATATTTGCATAGGTAACTACAGCATACATCATAATTGGGTTGTACCCGGTTCTTCCCTTATCTGAACAATTGGCTAACAAGCCAGAAAAATCTAATTCCTCCATCACTTTTTTCAGGGTATAGACTGGATCGTCGTCAGGTAAACTCAATTCGAAGAAACTAAAGTTAATTGTTGTGCTAGATAAAATAAAATATAAAGAAACTTCAACAAAATGTGCTATCTTATTTGTAGGACATACAAATTTGAAAGGGGGCATCATCATGTTGAAGTTTCAAAATAATGATACCACGATTATTGCAACTTTTGAAGACTTTATTTTGACCACTTACGTTATTATTGATGAATTGTATCACCGCTTTGCACCTTCGGAAGTCAGAAAACGTCGCCATGTTTTGGATGCAAAACTATCTGATTCCGAAATCATTACGATTGCTCTCTGTGGAGAGTTGGTCGGTATTGATTCTGAAAATGCCTGGTTTTCCTTTGTAAAAAAAGAATTACCGGCATCTTTTCCCGCAGCTTTGCAGCAGAAGCCGTTTTAACAGAACACGACGTGCATTGATGCAGACAACAGAATTATTACGGCAAAAAATGCTTTCTACTTTCCCACTGCCCATCAGTCCTTATTGCATCGTTGACAATTTTCCTCTTGCGGTCTGTAAATTCGGACGTGCACGGTACTGCAAAGTATTTCGCGATCATGGTGCTGATTATGGAAAATGCCCTTCTAAAAAGGAAACCTATTTCGGTTACAAAGTACATGCATTGATTACCCTGGAAGGTTACATTACTGCATTTGAAATCACACCAGTCTCCACAGATGACCGCGAAGGGTTACGAGATTTGATGGACAATTGTTCAAAAAATATGTGTCAATGACACCAGGAAAATTCAGACAAACGGAACTGCAGGAGCGATCCGTCTCACGCTGTCCCTCTCCACAAACTTCCCAGGCAACATAAAGATACCTGTGGAATAATTGTCATTTCTCAGCTTATGGAGAATGATGTGAACGGTGCGCTTTGCCATTTCCTTGGTGTTGATCTCATAGGTCGTAATCCCGACACCGCCGAACTGATCCGGAATATAATTATCGAATCCGATCACGGAAACATCCTCCGGGACAGAATAGCCATTCTGTGCCAGTTTCCGGATCAGCAGGCTGGCTGTTCCATCACAGTTGCAGAAAAACGCTGTCGGCATTTCCTCTGGAAGTTCAAATTTATTCTCCACATCTACAAAACCGGTCTCTCTGTCACGGTCATCCAGGATCCAGCCCTCATGGACCGTCATGCCATGCTCCATCATGGACTTGAGATAGCCAAAGAAACGGTCATCAATACTGGTCGTGGAAAGTCTCGTTCCCACGAATCCGATCTTGCTGTGTCCCATCTCAAACAGGTAGTTCGTCATCTCATATCCTCCCATCAGGTTGTTGGAAACCACGCAGTCGGTCACTTTGCCGCGTCCTGTAGTGTCCAGATTTACCGTCGGTACCGGAATATTTTCTGCGAGAAATTCCGCATAACCATGCTTGAACTCGCCCATCACGATCAGACCGTCTGCCTTCTTTTCAAGGATGACCTTCGGAAGTTCACTTCGCTTCTCCACTTCGTGGCTAATCACTTCCAGCATCGGGAAACAGTTTCGGGAGATTGCCCATTTGGAGATCTCCTGATAAAGTTTCCAGTAAAAGGACTGATTTTCTCCCAGATAACGGTCGGCAACAATAACGCCGATCATGAAACTTTTTTCTTTGCTGCTCTCGATCTGGCTGTCACTCCGTTTGTATCCCATCTCATCTGCCAGGCGGACGATCTTCTCCCGCATTTCCTCGCTGACACCTTTCTGTCCTGAAAGTGCCTTGGAGACCGTAACCGCACTGACACCTAGTTTTTTTCCTATATCTATTAATCTGACTGTTTTTGCCATGTTTTTAACCTCTTTTTTAAGTATATTACTTAAAACTATCACAGATATATGGCAAAATCAAGGGGTTCCCCGCAAAAGCCTTATTACAGATTATTATTACGCTTCTTTTTCTGTCATGGCTTTCCTGAGGCCTTCAAGTTTCTCGGAAGCATCCTCGAGAGAAGTTCCCTTTACGCCAAAATAAAATTTGATCTTCGGCTCTGTACCGGATGGTCTCACACAGCACCATGCATTGTCTTCCAGTTCATAATAGAGAACGTTGGAAGCCGGAAGTCCGGTGGATTCTGTCTTGCCTGTTGCCAGATCTTTGCGTACATCTTCTTTGTAATCGCGGTATGCCAGGACTTCGAAATCTCCAAGCTTTTTCGGCGGATTCTGACGGAAATCGTCCATCATCGCCTGGATCTTCTGAAATCCGTCGATTCCTTTGAGGGTAACGGTTGCAAGTCCTTCTTTGTAATAGCCATATTTCTCATACATGTCAAGCATTGCATCCCAGAGGGTCTTGCCCTGTTTCTTGTAATAGGCAGCTACTTCACAGAGCATCATAACTGCAACCGGTGCATCCTTGTCACGGGCGTAGGTCCCTGCAAGACAGCCGTAGCTTTCTTCCAGACCAAATACATAGTGGTGTGCGCCTGTCTCGTCGAAATGACGGATCTGCTCGCCGATATACTTGAATCCTGTCAGAACTTCGATCAGAGCTGTATTTATTCTGCTGCCACTGCTTTTGCCATATCTGTAGTAACGATCGTCTCAACAAGGGCAGGATTCTCCGGCATGGTTCCTGTCTTTGTGCGTTCTCTCAGGATATATTCTGCAATCAGCATACCGGACATATTTCCTGTAAAGCTGATGTATTCGCCTGTCTTTGTATCTTTTGCATGTACGCCGAGACGGTCTGCATCTGGGTCTGTCGCAAGCACGATGTCTGCGTCGACTTCTTTTGCAAGTTTCATCGCAAGTATCCATGCATTCTCATCTTCCGGGTTCGGATACGGTACGGTCGGGAAAGTTCCATCCGGTTTCTTCTGCTCTTCCACCACATAAACCTGAGTAAAGCCAAGCTCGCGCAGAACGCGACGTACCGGGATGTTACCTGTTCCGTGAAGTGGTGTGTAGACGATCTTCATGTCTTTCGCCATCTCCGGGATGATTTCCGGATGGATGCTCTGTTTCTTAAGCTGTGCGATATATTTATCATCAAAATCTGTTCCGATGATGTTAAAAAGGTCCTCTGCTCTTGCAGCATCTTCCTCCATTGTTTTTACCATGGAAAATTCTGTCACTTTAGCAACTTCTGCGAGGATGTTTTTGTCATGAGGCGGTGTGATCTGCGCGCCGTCCTCCCAGTATACCTTATATCCATTGTACTCTCTCGGGTTATGGCTTGCTGTGATCACGATACCGGAAATGCAGCCAAGTTCTCTTACTGCAAAAGAAAGCTCTGGTGTCGGACGCAGAGATTCAAACAGATAAGTTTTGATTCCGTTTGCATTCAGGCAGAGTGCTGCCTCTCTTGCAAACTCCGGTGACATGATACGGGAATCGTGTGCAATGGCAACGCCCTTGTCCTGTCCGTTCTGTGCCAGAATATAGTTTGCAAGTCCCTGTGTTGCCTGGCGGACTGTATAAATGTTCATACGGTTTGTTCCCGCACCGATCATTCCACGAAGACCGCCTGTTCCAAACTCAAGCTGACGGTAGAAACGATCCTCGATCTCCTTCTCGTCACCTGCAAGATTTCTTAATTCTTCTTTTGTTTTGTCATCGAAATATGGATCTGTACACCACATTTCATAAGTTTCGCGATATCCCATTGTCATATCCTCCTTTTTATGTAAACAACTTTCGTTGTTTTATCCTTATTCTTCAGCCTCAAGTCTGTCAAAGATCTTCCTTATAATTAACGAATTCACAAACGACTGTATTCCCATTCCGACAAAGACCCAGATCCAGAAAACAGCCGCAAATGTCTCTGCGGAGATCAGGAACCATTCCAGCGGAAAAAGATTTACCAATACCATGACTACTGTCTGACACAGATGGCTCCCTGCCCCGTCTCATGGTCCTCAAAAGAAACTTCATCCGTATCTCTGTAACCCGCGGCATATACATAATCTGTATCATATTTCTCAGCAAGGTCCTCTCCCGCCAGTTCATCAAGGCTCTGGAAATATCCATAACCTGCAAATTCTTCAAAAACATCCTGGTCAAGGATCAGTACATCGATCTGCTGACTGTGCAGATAAACCTGGATCTTGTCCAGTGCACCATCCTTCAGATAAAAGGAATCATCAATATGTACCTGCTTATATTTACCGTCTGCTTCAAGGATATCCTGCATATCCAGAACCGCTTGTTCCTGCTTCTCCTGAGCCAGTGAATCATCCACAACCGCCGCATAAAGTACATTCTCCTCATCCGGCTTCAAAAAGAAGTGCCACCCGAGGAAGCACATAATCGCCAGGATCACAGCGATCACACTCACCGGAAACAGATAATAATCCAGAAAATACTGTTTTCTCTGTTCTTTATTCATTTCAATCCATTTTTGCTTCTCTGTTTTCTTCATATTTTACCTCTTTTGATTAATTTTAGCTTTTATTAACTTAAAAGTCAATTAATTTAAGTAAAATTAACCAACAAAAAAGAGACGCTAATATTGTGGAATATTAACATCTCTCTTGCGTTTATATATTATTTTATAAAGATAATTCCTGATTTATTTTCCATACAGATAAGAGCTGTACTTTGGATCATCCAGATTCATGGTATCGATCCATACAGGATCATAGTATACAAATTTCTCCAGATCGCTGGAAACTTCCTCGTACGGAACGGTCAGCTGTACGGCAGCAAGGATCGTCTGGTATCCAAGCTGATACGGAGACTGTGAGACAATGCCTGTCTCTGAGCCATTGCGAACTGCGTCCTGCTGTTTGGTGGTCGCATCTACTCCGACCATGACCGGTGCTATACCTTCTGCTTTCTCAATATCAAGATAAAGATCAGATACATCCGCATTCGTACAGAACACGCCTGCCAGATCCGGGTAGTTCTGAAGTGCAGCTTCCATAGCAGTCTTCATATCCTCCACCTGGTCTGTATATAATTCCTGAATGATCGTAATATCCGGACATTCTGCGAGAGCTTCCTTGAATCCTTCTACGCGTTTCTTAGAACTCTCTGTCTTCTCCTGCGCGGAAAAAATTGCAACTTTACCGCTTTTTCCGATCGCATCGCTTAATTTCTCTCCCGCCATCTTTCCTACATAAACATTATCTGTTCCGCGGAAAACGGCGATCATATCACTGTCACTTACATTGGAGTCAAATGCTACTACTGCAATGCCATTCTCTCTGGCTGCCTCAAGCTGTGCCTGGCAGGAATCCTCGTCGCCTGCTGAAAGACATAATACCGTTGGATTCTCTGCAATAACTGCATCCAGTGTATTAACCTGCTTCTCCACATCCTGCTCATCACTTGCACCTTCAAAGGTCATCGTGATCTGGTCATCGGATGTAAAACCATATGCCGCATTGACATCCTTAATCGCATCTTCCATACCGGAATGAAGTGCCTTCCAGTACTCACCATCCACGCTCTTACTTACAACTGCAATTCTACTTCCCTTCGTTACGGGTGCAGAAGTATCGATCTGTGCTGCCAGTGCAGCTTCTTCCTCTGATTCCGGATCTGAATCTGTCTCTTCCTCTGTCTGTGTTGTCTCGTCATTTGCCTGCACATCCGCTACAAAATTCTCAGAGCCGCTTTCTTTGTCGAGTCCCCCTGCCACCAGTATGGCACCAGCAAGGATAATTCCGGCTGCAGCCGCTTTTCTCATTATTTTCCCTCTTTTCTTAATCCAAACTTCATACAAATGCGCTTCTTTTTTACATTATACACATTTTCTTTTTTGCGTCCATAGATTTCATAGTTTTTTCATTATTTGAGCGGAAAATAATACATTCTTGCTGATATGCTTTACAGTGTCAAAAAGCCTTTGAATGTCTCACCTTTCGGTGTGACTTTAAATTCCATTTTCTTTCCGTTTGCCGGGTGGCGGAAAGCCAGATGGCAGGAGCATAATCCTAACGGAAGGCCAGACTTATCTGCGGCGTTATATTTCCGGTCTCCAAGGAGCGGCATGCCTTTGTGAGCCATCTGCACACGGATCTGATGATGTCGTCCTGTATCCAGGATGATCTTAACAAGGATTCTTTTTCCTGTTGCGGTGCGTTCGTCTTTGATTTCTTCCTGAATACTGTAATCCAGGCTGGCTTTCTTTGCTCCGGGAGTCTTCGGAGTGACCACGGAGGAAGAATTTGTCCGGTTATCTTTTTTGAGGTAATCTTCCAGATGCCCCTGCTTTTCCTCTGGCAGCTGTGCGGTTACTGCCAGATATTCTTTTGTGACAGTTTTAGACGTGATCTGTCGGTTCAGTTCGGCGGCAGCCTTTGGCGTTTTTGCAAATACCAGAACGCCCTCTACCGGCTGATCCAGTCTGTGTATGATCCCGAGATACGGCATCTTGCCCGGTGTCTTAAGTGCCAGATGATTCTTAAGGCTGCTTTCCATATCTGCCATTCCAAAGCGGGCACTCTGCACGGCAACGCCCGCCGGTTTATGGCACACCAGAATATCCTTATCTTCATAAAGAATACAATCCTGTATATTAAAACTTTGCATAAAAAATCTCTCCTTTTGAGGAGAGTATAACATACAACACGTAAGACGACCATCACTTCTATTTATTCTTCGCGAATTATTTATAAAAGGATGGTCGTCTTAACACTCTTCACTATTCAATTTTTAATAACCTCTTAGTTCTTTCAAAACTTATCGTCTTGTTTGCTAATTGAATTCCTATGATATATCTACATCATATATCTCTGATCCAATTCTCTGTATTTAGTTTTTATATTAATTTCGATATCATATTGATGTCTTGTTTTGTGGTTGCGATTGTTTTATTCCCTGCTCATAAACGATACGATTTTTATCACTTCGTCTATTTAGAAAGTTTATAGATTTTAAATTATAATCTACGAATTATAATTTATTGAGAAACTTAGGATATTCTTTTTCATTGGATTAGAGCAGCTCCAAACTTAACTTCTTAAATTCCAAACTGTTTTCCTTTGAAATAAGATTCCTTATACTCTCTTCTTAACATCTGTTGTGAGGAGATGTTCTTCTGATGCAAAGTTTCAATCCATATTAAAATAAATCTTATATGCATCTCAAAGTATCTTGCTTATTTATCTTCAAGCTTCTCTGGATCTCTGCTTCCAGACGATGCTCTAAAATAAGGAGTTATACTTTTTCAAAAATGTTTCTTTACACATTTTCGAAAGTCTCTGTATCAGGTGCGTGATAGTTATTCAATATAAGTAATCGATTCTATATACCTGTAATACTTATGATAAACGATCATTTCTTTTCATGAAGTCCTGTTCACCAGGCTGTAAATTTCATCTTTCTTCTCTAAGAATATGATTATTTCTTAAATTAATGGGCTAATATGTATCAGGTCTTTCTTGCAGGAAACTCGATTCCTATCACTTCTTATATTGATTGTGATTAGTAACTACTGTCCCAACGGTATCACCCTTGCCTTTCTTTTGATTTTCATTCCTTTCATGTTCTCTATACTATGAATTGAATGAGTTTCTTTTGTGTTTTGTTTTTGTTTTCTTTTGATGTCATTATAATAGCACTGTATAGTATATTTGTCAACACATTTTTCGATTATTTTTTAATTTATTGTATATTTTTCGTGTTTATAATATTATTCTTGTTTTATTTGTGCATATTTTTTATTATTTTCTGATAATTTAAACATATTATAAAACTCCTCTTCCATACAAAAAGCAGTCCCGCGGGAGGCTGTGGTAAGCCATCCTGCGGGACTGCACAAACAGGGGTTGGTTCTGTATGTGGGGTGCCAGAACCAGTCTTATTTTCTGTTGTAGTTGATCAGACATCCTTTGAGGATGATCTCACGTTCGTCATCGGTCAGTTCTCCGAGTGTTACCTGGAACTCCTTAAGTCCGTCTTCTTTGACTACATATCCGGTGATGCTGTCGGCTTTATCAGCAACAGCTTCTCTGATATGCGGGAAGAACAGGAAATCACCGTTGGTAAACGGAAGCTCTCCCTGCGGGATCAGGAATGGAAGCATGCCCCAGTTGATAAGGTTTGAGCGGTAACGTTTGGTAGCGTACTCGTTTGCGATGTTTGCCCATCCACCGAGAACCTTCTGGCAGGAAGCGGCCTGCTCACGTGCAGAGCCATCACCAGGTTTTACAGCGAAGATCGTACTTCCGACTCCGACGTTTTCTTTGCTGATATCTGCGAACTGTTTCTTAACAGCTTCCATAACCGGTTTCAGTTCCGGAACTGCCTCTGCCGGACATTCTCCTGCTTCGATCGCCTTCTGTGCCTTCTGGATCTCTTTGGCACGTCCAACGTACTCCGGATCTCTTCTGGAAAGAGTGAACTCTGCCAGTCCAAGCGGATTGGAACGGAAAGAGGAAGTCTCACCGGAAGGAATCAGCTCGTCTGTTGTTGTAACAGGATCATGGATCTCAGAAACAACTTTGAGAACAAGGTTCTCTGCCAGCGCAGGCATCTCCGGCCAGTCTTTGATGTTTGGTCCGAACTGGATCTCAACACTTGGATCTGCAACGCCCTTGCTGTCAAAGATACGGTTCTCATAAATTGTTTTGTCGAAGAAATATTTCTGATGTCTGTAGCTTCCGGTAAATTCTTCTGCGGAAGTCAGGAAGCCTTTGTTTGCTGCTGTTGCTGCGATGGATCTCGCATCCATAAGTGCAACGGAAGAAATCTGTCCGTTCTGGACCTTGGAACCTTCACGGTTCGGGAAGTTTCTCGTTGTATGACGGATACTGAATGCATTATTTGCAGGTGTGTCTCCGGCACCGAAGCACGGTCCGCAGAAAGCAGTCTTGACAACTGCCCCTGTTGCAAGGAGGTCAGCCAGGACACCGTTTCTTGCAAGTTCCATATAGATCGGTGTACTTGCCGGGTAAACGCTGAGTGTAAAGGCGTCTGCACCGATGCTTGCTCCGCGGAGGATGTCTGCTGCTGCACAGATATTCTCAAATCCGCCGCCTGCACATCCGGCGATGATTCCCTGCTCTACATAAAGTTTACCGTCAACGACTTTGTCCTTGAGAGAATATGGAACTTTGCCGTCGAGACTGATCTGAGCCTTTTTCTCTACATCATCAAGGATGTCATAGAGGTTTTCTTTGAGTTCATCGATAGTATAGGTATTGCTTGGGTGGAATGGCATTGCGATCATCGGTTTGATCTCACTTAAGTCAACCTCTACGCAGCCGTCATAGTATGCAACCTTGCCCGGTTTGAGTTCTTTGTAGTCTTCTTTTCTGCCATGGATCTCGTAGAATTCTTCGATGGTCTCATCTGTCTGCCAGATAGAAGAAAGACAGGTTGTCTCTGTTGTCATAACGTCAATTCCGATACGGAAGTCTGCACTTAAACCTGCAACTCCAGGTCCTACGAATTCCATAACTTTGTTCTTAACGTATCCATTGGCAAATACCTTGCCGATGATCGCCAGAGCAACGTCCTGCGGTCCTACGCCCGGTCTCGGCTGTCCCTTGAGGTAGATCGCAACTACGCCCGGCATATTGATGTCATAAGTCTGGGAAAGGAGCTGCTTAACCAACTCACCGCCACCCTCGCCCATAGCCATGGTACCAAGTGCACCATAACGGGTGTGGCTGTCAGAACCCAGGATCATCTTGCCGCCGCCTGCAAGCATCTCACGTGCGAACTGATGGATGACTGCCTGATGAGGAGGTACATATACTCCGCCATATTTCTTTGCACAGGTAAGTCCGAACATGTGGTCATCTTCGTTGATTGTTCCGCCTACTGCACACAGAGAGTTGTGACAGTTTGTCAGCACATATGGGATCGGGAATTTCTCAAGGCCTGAAGCACGTGCAGTCTGGATAATTCCTACAAAAGTAATATCATGGGATG
>OGPP01002289.1_pt1 | contig 11750 bp, 9 predicted proteins | sample 1553021 | NCBI WGS metagenome assembly OGPP01 (sample SAMEA2580217, study PRJEB22360) | human gut metagenome | biome: human gut; feature: human-associated habitat; material: faeces | place: Denmark | collected 2008/2010
ATACGGCTGCAATATGCAGTTCGGCGGCGATGACCAGTGGAGCAACATGCTCGGCGGTACAGAGCTTATCAGAAGAAAGCTCGGAAAAGACGCTCATGCAATGACGATCACACTGCTCTTAAACTCTGAGGGCAAGAAGATGGGTAAGACCCAGTCCGGCGCTGTATGGCTGGATCCGAATAAGACGACTCCGTTTGAGTTCTACCAGTACTGGAGAAACGTCGGCGACGCAGACGTATTAAAGTGCCTACGGATGCTCACATTCCTTCCGCTTGAGCAGATCGATGAGATGGACAAATGGGAAGGCAGCCAGTTAAATCAGGCGAAGGAGATCCTTGCATACGAGCTCACAAGCCTTGTTCACGGCGAGGAGGAAGCAAAGAAAGCACAGGAGAGCGCACGTGCATTATTCGCAGGCGGCGCTGCGGCAGAGATGCCGACAGCAGAGCTTTCCGACGCGGATCTTTCTGACGGCTCGATCGACCTCCTTTCCATCGTACAGAAATCCGGCCTTTGCGCATCCCGTTCTGAGGCGAGAAGAAACGTAGAGCAGGGCGGCGTTTCCGTAGACGGTGAGATCGTGAAGGATATTAAGGCTGTATACACGAAAGAGCAGCTTTCCGGTGAAGGAATCGTTGTAAAGCGCGGTAAGAAGAACTTCCGCCGCGTGGTAGTTAAATAATATATTGTAGAAAGCATTTACGAATGCAGTATGATCCGGAAGATCGGGTGAAGCCAGAGCTTTTCGGTAAATATTTTATAAAAAATAAGCTGCGCAGGGGACTGGAATAAGTTCCCTGCGCGTGCTAATATATAGCTGTCTGGGAACAGACATGTGCAGACATAACTGTGGAAAAACGAAACAGTTATTGTAAATCTCAAACAGAAACGACGGATCTTCCATATTACTGGAAACAGAGTGGAAATAGCTTTCCGCCAGAATGGAGAAAACATGGATATTTTAAACGAAGCCAAGAAAAATTTTGACTACATGGTAAGAATCAGAAGACATATGCACGAGTATCCGGAAAACAGCGGTGTGGAGTATGAGACAGTAAAATATATTGCCTCTGAGCTCGATGCGCTGGGAATCGAGTATGTAGTCGTTCCGGAAGGCGGTATTATCGGACAGATCCACGGCGGAAAACCTGGAAAAACCGTTCTTCTTCGTGCCGATATGGACGCACTTCCGATCCAGGAGAGCAAGACAAACCTCACAAAGGAAAAGGTATGCATCTCCAAGAACGATGGAATCTCCCACGCCTGCGGACATGACGCCCACACAGCGATGCTTCTCGCTGAGGCAAAGATCTTAAACGAGAATAAGGAAGACTTAAACGGCAATATCGTTCTCCTCTTTGAGCGCGGCGAGGAAGCCGGCGGAAATATCAGAAATCTACTTCCGTATGCTGTTGAGACAATGAAATTAAAGATCGATACCTGTATGGCAACACATGTAAAATGGGATGTTCCGACAGGAACGATCTCCGCGGAGCCGGGCGCTGTATTCTCCGGTGCATACGGATTTATCATCAAACTTCACGGCCAGGCTGGTCACGGATCCCGTCCGGATCTTGCCCATAGTGTTTTAGACTGCTTCAACAATATCTATAACCATATCAATATGATCCGCATGAAATATGTGGCTCCGACGGATATCCTGACCTGCTCCGTTGGTTTCGTAAACTGCGGAATCGTCCGCAACATTATTCCGGACGAGCTGACCTTCGGCGGTACGATCCGTACCTTCAATGTTGACGGCGCAGGCGCACCGTTCGTAAAACAGTTGATGGACGTAATCGAGAAAGAGTGCGAGCTCTGCCAGTGTACATATGAAATCCTTCATATGCCGGATCCGCTGTTCGAGTGCCAGAACAACGCAGTCTGCAGCGAGATCGCGAAGAACGCAGTAAGAAAATATATCGGTGAGGATGCGGTTACGGTTGCACAGCCGTGGATGGCATCTGAGAGCATGCAGGCATGCTTAAAGCTCTGGCCGGGTATCATCACCTTCACAGGTATCCAGAGCGAGGAGGCCGGCACCGGCGCAAATCATCACACACCGGAATTCGATGTGGATGAGCGCGGCATGATCTACGGTGTTGCAGCAGCACTTGGATATGTGAAAGATTTCTTAAATTACGATAAGGAGATCCCGTTCAAACCGTTCGAGGGAACCTTAAAGAATCTGGTTGAGAGAAACCTGTAAAAGCAACAGAAATGGTAAAAAAATTATCCATTAATAGATAAAAAGACCGAATAACAATAAAAAGACCGGTGTATCAGGAAGAAATTTGATACACCGGTCTTTTTGCGCACCCGCGCAAAGATATCTAAAGAATGTTTTGCAAAAAATCATGCATAATTTCATTTGTCTAAAAAAGATATATTCACCAAAACATTAATCTAACATTAATCTTTTCGTAAATGAATCATCCCACGATCCAGTGATTTCAAGATAGGCCTGCAGATATTCGACATTTTCGCCATCGATCTTGCAGTTCAGGAGGTGACGAGTAATTAAATAACCGGTAGTGGTATGGCGCTGTACTTCGCCTACGATCTTTGGAGCTTCGAGTCCGGAATAATCATTTTCAATCATGGCTTTGACAGGAAAGCTGATGTAGCGACTGCCGGGTCTGTTTTCCCATATAAGATCTGAGCGGGAATAGGAACTGTTTTCAGATACAATGAGTCCTTTACGTCCAGAGCTTTCTGAGTTGGTATCCTTACACCAGACGTAGTATGAAGGATCGGATACGTATTGCCGGATCCGTTCTTTTTCACGGAAATCCCACGAGATGACGTGATGAAAGTCTGGATTCTCAAGGATAAAGGGATTGACGAGCAGTCTCAGCAACCGATAATAGTTCCTCTTCAGACTTTGCGACCTTAGCAGCATTTGCTGATATTCTTCAATCTTTTTGTTGAGTTCCCGCTCCTGATTTTCCAGAAACTGATCATATTCAGATAATTCCAGAGAAGAAAATGCACGGATGTCTTTAACCGGTACTCCAAGATTCCGATAATACAGAATATCAGCTATGTCGATTAAATCCGTATTGGTATAGGTTCGGTAGTGATTGCTCTTTTTGCTGACATGAAAGAGGTTCTCCTTTTCCCAGAAACGAAGAGTTGAAGGGGTAATGTTCAATATTTCGGATATTTCTCCGATGGTAAGATTTTTTTTGCCCATTTTTAGAACTCCGGTGAATGTGGATAATGATCAAAAAGCAACTGTTATTATTATAACAATTTCACACTTGACATTCAAGTAACTTTAAGGATTTAAATATAAGAAAAGGCAATGCTGAAGGGAATGAATGTGTATTATAGTGTGGTGCTGCAAGGTGATGGATAAGCATTCAGAAAACATGCAGTGTTGCTTCAATGATTATAAACTAAGGAGGTACTTATGAGAACTTTGAAGGAAAGGATCAAAAACTTTAAGATGCCGCATACATATGTGATACTTGTCACTATTATGTTCATCGTGCTGATTCTTACACACATCATTCCTGCCGGATCTTATGAGCGTGTAGAGGATGCGGTTACAGGAAAGATGGTCGTTGTGCCCGACTCTTACGCGTATGTAGATGCTGAGGCGCCGGGGCTGTTTGGTCTGTTTCAGGCTCTGGAAGCTGGTTATGTGGACGCTGCTGATATTATGTTCCTCATTATTTTTGCGTATGGTTTTGTTTATGTTTTAACCAAAAATGGAACGATGGATGCTGCGCTGGGAACTTTAGTACGGAAGATTGGCAACCGTGTCCAGCTATTGATTCCGATCACAATGCTGATTCTTGGTTTAATGGCATCTACTATGGGTATTTATGAGGAAGTCTATGGACTGTTTCCAGTTTTCGTAGGAATCTTTGTTGCCCTGGGTTATGATGCTGTCGTAGGCGGCGCAGTTATCTTTTTAGGCGTATCTATCGGATATGCCGCAGGCACCACGAATCCTTATACCATCGCTATTGCACAGGATATTGCAGGTGTTGAACTTTACTCAGGCATGGGATTCCGCTGGCTTATTTTTGTTGTTACAGAGATCATTGCTATTGCTTATGTGATGTACTATGCCCGCAAAGTCAAAAAAAATCCGACAAAGTCTGTAGTTTATGGCACGGAGCTGGATGCAGTCAAGGCAAAATCCTTGGATGAATTACAGACTGCATCTATGAATATCCGTCAGGGGTTATGTTTAGTACTTTTCTTTGGAGTCATTATATTTTTATTCTACGCTATTTTGAATCTGGGCTGGTATGTAGATGAAATATCAGCATTTTTCTTAATGGCAATGGTGGTTGCAGGTATTATCAGCGGTTATTCTGCAACTGATATCTGTAAGACATTTATTGAGTCTACTAAGAGCATGGTTTCTTCTATGTTAATTGTTGGATTTACCAGAGGAATCTTAATTTTAATGAAAGAGGGTATGATCACAGATACGATCGTATACGGACTGGTGAGCCTGCTTAAAAATACAAGTACATACCTCTCTGCCTACGGAATGATCATAATTGAGAACATTGTAAAACTCTTTATCAATGGTTCAACAAGCGCGGCAACGATCACAATGCCGATTTTGGCACCAACAGCCGAGCTGGTTGGTATGAGCCGTTCAATTGCCGTATTGGCATATCAGTTAGGACACAGCTTTGCAGATATCTTCTGGCCGACTTCCTGCGCTCTTTGTTGTGGACTGATGGGAGTGCCCATTAACAAATGGTACAAATTTATTACTCCGTTGTTTGGCATCCTGTTTATTATGGAGTTTGTGTTTATGACGGCTGCTGTAATGATTGGTTATTAACAGATCTCATATATCGGAATAAAAATTATCATATTTAGAGGTAACATTGATGCTTATTAAAAACGGATATTTATTTACTACTTGTACAAATGACTTTGAAAAACTGGATATTCGTATAGAAAATACGAAAATAACGGAAGTGGATTTCGATATTTCTCCAAAAAAAAATGAAGAAGTGATAGATGCGGCGGGAAAATATATAACGCCGGGGTTCATTGATGCTCACAGTCATATTTGTATCAGCGAAGAAGGTATGGGGGAAGTAGGTGACGATTGCTGCGATTACTCGGATGCTATTACCCCTCAGTTAGAAGTGCTGGACGGTCTGTATCCTTTTGACAGAGCGGTGGAACGATCTGTCCGGGCAGGAGTAACCTGTGCTTGTGTTTGCCCGGGCAGTGATGGCGTTATCGGAGGTGTTGCTTCGGTTATCCGGTTAACGGGTAAGATTGCAGATGAGATGATCGTGACCCGCAAGGCTGCTGTGAAAGGCAGCCTTGGGGAAAACCCAAAGGCAGCTAAGCATGGATTCGCTTCACGTATGGGTACTGCTTATCACTTACGTAAATGTCTGGAAGATACGAAGGAATATCTTTTTGAGAAGGAAGAAGCGAAAAAGAATGGTGATCATTTTCGGTGTGATCCCGGCATGGAAAATATGGCTATGGTTCTGAGGAAAGAAATCCCGCTGCATATTCACGCTCACCGTTCGGATGATATCTGTACAGCGATCCGTATTGCCAAGGAGTACGATATCAGGATCGTTATAGTCCATTGCACAGATGGGATTGAGATTGCTGAACATATAGCAGCCAGCGGTTTTCCTGCGATTGTCGGTCCAAGCATGAACCCGTGCAGCAAGCAGGAGGTTTGGAATAAGAGCTTTGAGACTGCCGGTGTCCTCAATAAGGCGGGTGTTAAAGTCTGCATCACTGCCGATCATGATGTAACACCGCTGTATTATTTGCCTATTTATGCTGCTATGGCTGTTCGCTTTGGCATGGATGATGCAGAAGCATTGCGCGCAGTAACATCATATCCTGCAGAGATTTTAGGTATCGATGATCGAAAAGGTGCGCTTGTCAGCGGAAAAGATGCGGATCTCGTTATCTGGAGTCATCATCCATTTGATATTCATGCGAAAGCAGAACATGTTTTTATTGAAGGAAAACAGGAATGTTAAAAAAGCAAAGAAACTTGACTGAAAAGTGTAAAAAGTCATTTATCGGGTGGAAATTGCCTCATACATATGTAATTTTAACGATCATTTTACTGGTCGTAGTAGGATTGACGTATATCATTCCTGGAGGAGAATATGATCGGGTAATTGATCCAGCAAATGGAAAAACGATCGTATTACCTGAGAGTTTCCATTTTGTTGAAGGAAACCGCCCAGGCTTCTTTGATATTTTTCTTTCGGTGTCTCGTGGCTATGTAAGTGCTGCGGATATCTTGTTTCTTATTGTTTTTGCATATGGTTTTGTTTATGTGCTGAAAGACAACGGCACACTGGATGCTGCGGTGTCTGCGCTGCTTAAATTGATGGGGAAACGTACCGAATTATTGATACCTGTAGGAATGCTGTTGTTCGGCCTGCTTGGATCAACATTGGGTATATTTGAAGAAACCTATGGTCTTGTGCCGTTGTTTGCAAGCATAATGCTGGCATTAGGCTATGACAATCTTGTAGGAGGTGCCGTCGTTTATATTGGCGTAGCTACCGGATTTGCGGCAGCTATGACAAACCCGTTTTCAGTAGGAATTGCCCAGACCATCGCTGATGTACCGCTGAATTCCGGCGTTGCCTATCGCGCCGTGATTTTTGCAGTATTTGAAATGGTGTCTATTTGGTATGTGATGCGCTATGCCAGAAAAGTAAAGCAGAATCCTGAACTTTCCGTTTTATATGGCTGTGATGAAGTGGAACAATCGGACAAAAAGCAGTATGATAAAGAGGTGAACTTTACATTTCGCCGAAAATTGTGTACGATTTTGTTTTTTGCTACGATAGGGATCCTGCTTTACGGAACGAGCATGCTTGGATGGTATATCGACGAGATATCTTCATTATTTTTAGCAATGATGGTAGTGGCGGGAGTCGTGGGAGGAAGCAGTCTGAATGAGATCTGTCTTACTTTTATTGAGTCAACTAAGAGTGTAGTATCCTCGATCCTTGTGATCGGATTTACCCGGGGCATTCTTATTGTCATGAAAGAAGCGCTTATTTCCGATACAATTGTTTACTATCTTTCTTCTCTCTTAGATATCGGGAATCCCGTCATTTCTGCTATTGGAATGTTGTTTTTGCAGAGCATCATTAATATTTTCATTAATGGTTCCTCCAGTCAGGCTACGATCACTATGCCGATTATGGCACCTGTAGCTGACATTGTAGGCGTAAGCCGCCAGACAGCGGTATTGGCATATTGTTTTGGAGACGGCTTTTCGGACATGTTCTGGCCAACGAACTGTTCATTGGAATGCGGTCTGATGGGAATCCCGCTTGAGCGATGGTATAAATTTATTACACCTCTGTTTTTGATCATGACGATCCTGCAGATATTTTTTATAGCATTGTCGGTTTACGTTTACTGATGTTCCCTGTGAGCAGGCGGACAGGGAAAGCTCCGGGCTGTTTAACTGCCTGATACCTTTTTTATAGTAAATTATCTGAACAAAGCCGCCTTTTTTTAGCGGAATCTTAACCTCTCAAAACATACTTTTCTCACAATTCCCATGTTATACTAAACATAATTCGCCGGTTACAGGATCGTGGCGCTGCAAGCCCACAGATCCTGTAACGGCATCCCCTGTTCGTGAAATACCTGGCGGAGAGAACACGAATGTGGAAAGAAACCAAGTAACAGGGCGGATTTTGAGAGAATGGGAATGTCCGCCTCAAAAAGACAGGAGAGTGGAATATTGGGAATGACAAAAAAACTGCGGGAGAAGTGGAATGAGGCGCTGCAGGCGGTACTGCCGATTATCGCGATCGTGCTGGTGCTCTGCTTTGTGATCGCGCCCATCTCCTCCAGCATCCTGCTCTGTTTCCTTTTGGGAGCAGTCCTTTTGCTTGCGGGAATGATGCTTTTTACACTTGGCGCGGAGCTTGCAATGTCACCGATGGGCGAGCGCGTGGGAACGTGCCTGACGAAGAGCCGGAAGCTTCCGGTGGTGATCGGGCTGTCCTTTCTCTTAGGCTTCATCATTACGATCTCGGAGCCGGATCTTCAGGTTCTGGCGAATCAGGTTCCGGCTGTGCCGAACATGACGCTGATCTTGTCCGTAGCATGCGGAGTCGGCGCATTTCTTGTTGTGGCACTGCTGCGAATGCTGTTCTCCGTGGCACTTCCGCCGCTGCTGCTTGTCTTTTACGGCGTGGTGTTTGTACTGGCGCTGTTCGTGCCGAAGGATTTTTTAAGTGTGGCCTTTGACTCCGGTGGCGTTACGACGGGACCGATGACCGTGCCGTTTATCATGGCTCTCGGTGTCGGAATCTCTGCAACGCGAAGCGACCGCCACGCGGCGGACGACAGCTTCGGTCTCGTGGCGCTCTGCTCCATCGGACCGATCCTCGCGGTTATGATCTTAAGCATGATCTTCAAGGCGGACAGCAGCTCCTACACACCGCCGGTGATCCCGGAGATCGGTGATTCGAAAGAACTGTTCCTGCTCTTTGCGAGGGAGCTTCCAGCCTACATGAAGGAGATCGCGGTCTCCTTACTGCCTATTATCTTATTTTTCATGATTTTCCAGATTTTCATGTTAAAATTGACAACAAGAAAATTAAAAAAGATCGCGATCGGTCTTGCCTATACATATGCGGGGCTGGTACTGTTCCTGACGGGAGTGAACGTGGGCTTCATGCCGGCGGGAAATTATCTCGGACAGGTGCTCGCGAAGTCTGCCCACCCGCTGTTCCTTGTGCCTATCGCAATGATCATGGGATACTTCATTGTAAAGGCAGAGCCGGCCGTGTACGTTCTCAACAAACAGGTTGAGGAGATCACGGACGGAGCGATCTCCTCGAAGGCCATGGGGATGGGACTTTCCCTGGGTGTTGCGGTTTCTCTCGGACTTGCGATGGTGCGGGTACTCACAGGGATCTCGATCCTGTGGTTCCTCGTCCCGGGATACGCGATCGCACTGGGAATCTCGTTTTTTGTGCCGAAGATCTATACAGCGATCGCCTTCGACTCCGGCGGCGTGGCATCGGGACCGATGACGGCAGCGTTTCTGCTTCCGATGGCACAGGGAGCCTGCTCCGCTCTTGGAGGAAACATAGTCACAGATGCCTTCGGTGTGGTCGCAATGGTTGCCATGACACCGCTTATCACGATCCAGGTCATGGGGCTGGCCTCAAGAATAAGAGCGAAGCGCGGAGTGCAGGAAGGAATGTCCGCAGCTCATGGACAGTCCGGGGCATACGCGGCGTTTGAGCTGCTGGATGATGACGCGATTATTGAATTGTAGGAGGTTTTATGGGCGAATTATACTTGATGGCGACGATCAGCGACCGGAACCAGAGCCGGAGATTCCTCGCCTTCTATAAAGAATATGGGATTTCCGTCACATTCCTGACGTTAGGCCGGGGAACCGCGGCATCGGAGGTGCTGGACGCCTTCGGTCTTGAGGCATCGGAAAAGGCCGTCCAGTTTGCAGTAGTGACGGCGGCGGAGTGGAAAAAGGTAAAAAAGGGTCTGGAACAGGAGATCAAGATCGATATTCCGGGAACGGGGATCGCCTTTGTGACTCCCCTGAGCAGCATCGGCGGAAAGCGGCAGCTTCGCTTTTTGACCGAGGACCGTGGATTTGAGAAAGAGGAGGAAAGCAGCTTGAAAGGAACAGACTACGAGCTTCTTGTAGTGATCGCAAATCAGGGCTATACGGATGTGATCATGGATGCGGCGCGAAAGGCCAACGCTACCGGCGGAACCGTGATCCATGCGAAGGGAACGGGAATGGAGAAGGCGGAAAAGTTTTTAGGCGTTTCCCTTGCTCAGGAGAAAGAGATGATCTTTATGGTCACGAAGACAAAGGATAAAAACGGCATCATGCAGAGCATCATGAAGGAGGCCGGGATCGGAAGCAAGGCGGGGGCGATCGTATTCTCTCTGCCGGTGACAGAGACAGCGGGGATGCGTCTGATCGAGAAGAATGAGGATGATTAAGCTCTGTCGCGCTGACCGCAGCAGATCACAGACCTGAGGGAACGGAACGGTGCCATTAAAAAAACGCCGCGGAAACGTCCCGAAACCATTGACACTGCATATAGAGTATTGTACAATCATTCGTAAATCTTCGACCGGTCCGGACACAGAGCGGAGCGTGCGGGGAGACAAAAAATGGACGAAGCCCCGGAAGAAACCGGGCGGCGTCAAATTTATAAAGATTTAGGAGTTGATTTTTTTGGATTCAGGGCAAGCCCTGCAGGGACTGATCGTAATTGGACTTCTGGCGTTATCCGCGTTTTTCTCATCGGCGGAGACGGCAATGATGACGGTAAATAAGATCCGTGTGCGGAATCTCGCGGAGGCGGGACTCAGCCATGCCGTTGTGCTGGAGAAGATTTTAAGCAATCAGCCCAAAATGCTCAGCGCAATTTTAATAGGAAACAACATTGTCAATATTTCAGCGTCTTCTCTGATGACTGTGCTGGTCACAGACGTGCTTGGAAATAAATATGTCGGTATCGGAACCGGCGTTTTGACGCTGTTAGTCCTGATCTTTGGTGAGATCACACCGAAGACTTCCGCGACGATCTATTCCGAGACCCTGTCACTCAAGTTCGCGAAACCGATCTATTTGATCATGCAGGTCCTGACCCCGTTGATCGTGGTCGTTGATGTCCTCTCCAAGGGCGTTTTAAAGATGATCCATGTGGATCCGAACAAGAAACAGGACGCGATCACGGAGGATGAGCTCCGCACGATCGTGGAGGTCAGCCACGAAGAGGGTGTGATCGAGTCAGACGAGAAGAAGATGATCTACAACGTGTTCGATTTTGGGGATTCTGTCGCGAAGGACATTATGGTTCCGCGTATCGATATGACATTCCTCGACGTGGATGCCAGCTATCAGGAGATCATGGATATTTTCCGACAGGAGAAGTATACGAGATATCCGGTCTATGAGGAGACGACGGACAATGTCATTGGTATCGTAAATATCAAGGATCTGTTCCTGATCCCGAAAGACAAGGAATTTAAGCTGCGGGATTACCTGCGTGAGCCATATTACACCTACGAGTTTAAAAAGACGACGGAGCTTATGGTGGAACTTCGAAAGACCATGAACAGTGTCGCCATCGTCCTTGATGAGTACGGCGCGACGGCCGGGCTGATCACATTGGAGGATATGCTTGAGGAGATCGTCGGAGAGATCCGTGACGAGTACGATGCGGATGAGGAAGACAGCATCAGGAAGATCAATCCGAAGGAATATGTGATCGAGGGCGCTATGAAACTCGATGATCTCGACGACCAGCTTGGTCTGGATCTCAAGTCAGAAGATTACGACTCTGTCGGCGGCTATATTATCGGCCTTTTAGACCATCTCCCGCAGGCGGGGGAGGAAGTCACAAGCGGAAATCTCCGGTTTGTGGTGGATACGGTGGAGAGAAACCGGATTGACAAGGTGCATCTGTATATTCTGGATGCGCCGCAGAAGAGCGAAGAAAGTGAGCAGGAGAGCAAACCCGAACGGTGAAGTTGCTGAACCGCGACAAAATTAGCGAAAAATGTACAGCTTTCGGTCTTGACAATTTTTTTTAAACCAATTAATATGAAACTATTCAAAAGGGGAGTAGTTGAAATGCACTGTCAACAATCGCGGCGGAAACGTCTGGTGGTGCATACCGGTAAAATGGTAACGAGACTTTTTGCAGAGAGAAATTTCTGCAACGGTCTTTTTCTTCTCACATTTCCCGGCGGCC